>Ga0114979_10002517_pt1 | contig 12350 bp, 13 predicted proteins | sample S_140625_EF_Meta_FD_87315 | JGI IMG/M metagenome (GOLD analysis project Ga0114979, IMG submission 87315) | Freshwater microbial communities from Lake Simoncouche, Canada to study carbon cycling - S_140625_EF_MetaG | ecosystem: Environmental > Aquatic > Freshwater > Lake | place: Lake... | reverse complement strand
CGCTATCGCGGTGTTTGGTCGCTTCGCTCGTTTGTGGTTTGGGGTTTGTAGTTTTGTTTTCCAACGCCCAACAATAAACGCCAAACACCAAATATTTTAAAAGCCTGCTCCGTAATTGGGGTGGGCTTTTTTAACCACTGAGAAAGAAGTTAAGGAGGTTTCGCAGAGAAGTTTAAGATTGCTTTTTGCTCCCCTCTACCTTTAGGAGAGGGGTTGGGGGTGAGGTGATAAAGGATAGGCTGGGTTGGTATTTGTTCAAAATGTTCAAAATGTGTAATGAGCTCAATTGGTGATTCCTAAATAAGATTTAACGTCTTGAACCTCTTGAACCCTTTGAACCGTTTAAACCTCAAACCCCAAAAACCAAACAATAAACACGCGAAGCGGCCAATCAACATTCAAAAAAAATCCTCCAACTTTCGTTGAAGGATCAGATCGTTTATAGTAGTAGCATAAGAAATTAAAAATCTCTGTTATATCCGCCGCTTCCGCCGCTACGGTTACCACCGCCACCGTATCCACCGCCACGACTTCCGCCGCCGCCACCACCGTAACCACCACGACTTCCGCCGCCGCCGCCACGATTTCCACCATATCCGCCACCGCCACTTGGACGCTTCTTGTACTCACCTTCTGGACGTGGTTGTGATTCGTTTACGATTAATTTACGACCCATAACTTCTGTTTCGTTTAATGCAGCGATTGCAGCTTTTGCAGCTTCATCGTCTTCCATTTCAACAAAACCGAAACCTTTACTACGGCCGTTCATTTTGTCTTTCAAAATTTTTCCGCTTGTTACTGTACCGAATTCGGTAAATAGATTCGTTAAATCCTCGTCTGTCATAGACCAACTAAGATTTCCAACATAAATGTTCATTGTAAAAAACTGTTTAATAAATAAAAAAAATGAATGATTTAGTATTTACAACGAACTGAAATACAGCCGACGAAAAACATAAAACCATTAATACTCCATAAAGATAAGGGTAAAGTTTTGAAACTTCACTATTAATTACAAATTATTTAAACATCAAAAAATAAAAAACCCACCTGATTGAGGTGGGTTCTGTTGTAATGTGTAAAGGCTTATTCAGAAATAACTTCGAAATCAACTTCGGTTTCGTTGCCGTTGCCAAAATCAATCTTCGCTTTGTATGTGCCTAGTTCTTTCACATCTTCAGCAATTGTTATTCTACGGCGATCAATTTCATATCCTTTTTGATCTCTAATTGCACGGGCAATTTGTACCGTTGTTACGCTACCAAATATTTTTCCGCTTGTACCAGTTTTAGCTCCAATCTTCAAAGCGCCATCTGTAAGTGCTGCAATAACGCTGTTGATTTCTGCCAATAACTTAGCTTCTTTCTTAGCTTGTTGCTTCAACTTTTCATTTAATTGCTTCAAATTGCTTGGGCTGGCTTCCACTGCTAATTTACTTGGAATAAGGAAGTTTCTTCCGTATCCGTTCTTCACAGTTACAAGCTCATTGGCTCCGCCTAAATTGTTTACATCTTGAATTAAGATTACCTGCATAAAATTTGCATTTTTACCCAATTCTTTTCAGAACTTTCTCTCCTATTTTTTAAAGAGATTAGGGTGGTGATGAATAGTGTTTATTTTAATAAATCCGTTACGTACGGAAGTATAGCCATTTGACGTGCTTTCTTAACCGCTTCGCTCACCTTGCGTTGAAACTTAAGTGAGTTACCAGTAATACGACGCGGCAATAATTTACCTTGTTCGTTTAAGAACTTCTTCAAAAAATCTGCATCTTTATAATCGATATAATGAATGCCCATTTTTTTGAAACGGCAATATTTTTTTGGACGCTTCTCAGCTTTGATCGCTGTTAAATACTTGATTTCATTTCCTTTTGCCATGATTATTGTCCCGCATTTTCAGATGAAGAATGTTGTACACCACTTCTCTTTTTAGCATTGTACTCAACGGCGTATTTATCGAGTACAGTGAACATGTGACGCATTGCTGATTCGTCACGCAAAAGTTGAATTTTCAACTTTTCATTGAAGCTGGTTGGCGCGCTGTATTCCATTACCCAATAAAGACCAGTAGTCTTTTTGGCAATTGGATACGCCAGTGATTTTAGTCCCCATGGTTTAGTGTGCATTACGGTTCCGCCGTTGTCTGTAACAAGCGTTTCGTATTTTTTCTGAGCTGCTTTATATTCATCCTCAGAAAGCACAGGAGTAAAAATCACCATCAATTCGTAGTTGCTCATTTTCCTGTTTTTTTGTTTATAAAATTGGTTATCCCCTTTTTTGGGGCTGCGAAGATAAATAGATTTTCTAACAAAATGGAGTCTTTTGCAAAAAAATATTACCCTTTTCTTCAAAACAAAAAAACCTGCTGATAAGCAGGTTTGAATATATCTTAAGTCAAAAAGATTATTTTTTCAATGCATTCACTTTCAAAGCTAATTTTCTTTTCAAATTAGAAGCTTTGTTTTTGTGAATGGTTCCACGCTTAGCCAATTTATCAATCATTGATGCAACAGCTGGTAACTTTTCAGAAGCAGCAGTTGGTTCTTCAATTGCTCTGATATCACGAATTGCATTACGGGTTGTTTTGCCGTAATAACGATTGCGCTCATTGCGCTTTGCACTTTGACGAACATCTTTTTTTGTAGCGGAGTGATTTGCCATTTATTCTTTTTTAGGGACGCAAAGATAAGGATAGATTTTTAGAATCAATAACTTTTTTCCTTTTTTTCTTTGCAACACAATCGTTTCCGGAAAAAAACTCTATATTTTCCCAACATTTCAACTCCGTTTCTTAAGTTTTCAGCCGATATTTGCAGCCATCTAAGTATAAAGTATCTATTTTAAATTTTATCGGTCAATCATGAAGGATTTTCAATACATCACCAACGCTACACCCAATCATATCGAAGGTTTATATCAAGATTACTTAAATAATCCAGACGAAATAGACCAGGAACTCAGGAAGTTTTTTGATGGTTTTGATTTTGCTGTTTCATCCGGCGCTGTAAATTCATCTTCAGCCCCATCTGCATCTGCTTCAACAAATAATTTAGCAAAAGAATTCGCTGTATTTCAATTTATCCAAGCATACAGGCAAAAAGGTCACCTCATTGCCAATACCAACCCAATAAGAGAAAGAAGAAACAGACATGCCAATCTTGAACTTACTGCTTTTGGACTTTCCGACGCAGACCTACAAACCACTTTTGATGCCGGAAAGTTTTTGAATATTGGTGCAGCCACGCTTAAAAATATACAGCTTCACCTTCAAAAATGTTACGCCAATCATATTGGTATAGAGTTTCAATACATCAACAACCCTGCAAAAATCGAATGGCTATCCAACGCCATCGAAAAAACATTCTTCGAGCCAATCAGCATCAACAAAAAGAAAAGAATTCTTCAAAAACTGAATGAAGGGGTGATGTTTGAAAAGTTCTTACACACCAAATACATCGGTCAAAAAAGGTTTAGTTTGGAAGGTGGCGAAACCACTATTGCTGCGCTTGACGCCATATTGGATGCATCTTCTAATGCGGACGTGAAAGAGGTTGTCATCGGTATGGCGCATCGAGGAAGATTGAATGTGCTCGCAAATATTTTAGGAAAGACCTACGAAGAAATATTCAACGAATTTGAAGGAAATGCTTTGCCAGACACCACCATGGGCAGCGGGGATGTTAAATATCACCTTGGTTTCAGCAGTGATATTGAAACTTTTTCCGGCAAACAATTGCATTTAAAACTTTGTCCCAACCCATCTCACCTCGAAGCTGTAGATCCGCTCGTAATCGGGTATGCAAGAAGTAAGGCTGATGTGATGTACGATAGCAACTTTCAAAAAATATTGCCCATACTTATTCATGGTGATGCTTCTGTTGCCGGACAAGGTATTGTGTACGAAGTTTTGCAGATGAGCGCGCTAAAAGGTTACCAAGTAGGCGGTACCATTCATTATGTAATCAACAACCAAATTGGTTTTACTACAGATTTTGACGATGCCAGAAGTGCTGATTACGCTACCTCTTTAGCTGCAATGGTTCAAGCACCTGTGTTTCATGTGAATGGGGATGATCCGGAAGCGGTTGTAAAAGTTGCAGAATTGGCTACGCAATACCGTCAGATATTTCACTCCGATGTTTTTATCGACATGGTTTGCTACCGCAGACATGGACACAATGAAGGGGATGAACCCAAATTCACCCAGCCTCAGCTCTATGCTCTAATCGACAAGCACCTCAACCCCAGAGAAGTATACACGCAATATTTAATTGAGAACGGTGAGCCGGATGCAAAGACATTGGCAAAAGAGATGGAACAACAATTCCTAAAAGAATTACAAGATCGATTGGATGAAGTAAAACAACATCCATTACCATATCAATATCAAAAACCAGAACTTTGGTGGCAATCACTCAACAAAGCAACCGCTGAAGATTTTTTAAGTTCTCCTCAAACTGGAATAGCGGAAGATAAACTGTCAAAGCTTTTTGAAAACATCATGCAATGGCCAGCAGAATTTAAGCCATTAAAGAAAGTTGAAAAACTGATACAGGATAAAATCAAACTATTTCAAGATCAACAAAAATTGGATTGGGCAACTGCTGAACTATTGGCTTACGCCAGTTTGATCATTGAAGGCAAAGACGTAAGAATGAGTGGACAAGATGTAAAAAGAGGCACCTTCAGCCATAGACATGCCGTTCTGTTTGATGAAAAAACAAATGAACAACACAACAGAATTCAAAGCTCGGACACCCAAGCTGGTCAATTTAGAATTTTTAATTCCTTTTTGAGTGAGTATGCTGTTTTAGGTTTTGAATATGGATATGCAATGGCCAATCCCAACGCATTGGTAATTTGGGAAGCACAATTTGGCGATTTCTCTAATGGCGCTCAAATCATCATCGACCAATTTATTTCTTCTGCTGAAACAAAATGGCAAAATATGAACGGTTTGGTCATGTTGTTACCTCATGGTTATGAAGGTCAAGGTCCAGAACACAGCAGCGCCAGAATGGAAAGATACCTGCAACAATGTGCGGAATTCAATATGATCATCACCAACATTACAACAGCAGCCAATTTATTTCATTCATTGCGCAGACAGCTGACCTGGAATTTTAGAAAACCGATGATCAATTTTTCACCTAAAGCCAATTTGCGTCACCCCGGAAGTTACAGTGATATCAACACATTTACAACCGGATCATTTCAAGAAGTGATCGATGACAACACTGTTGAAGACGCATCACAAATTAAGAAAGTGCTGATGTGCTCAGGAAAAATATATTTTGATTTAGATGAAAAACGCATCAAAGAAAACAGAACCGATATTGCAATTGTTAGATTAGAACAATTGTATCCTTTGCCTCAAAATCAATTGGATTCATTGTATACGAAATACAGCAAAGCCATTTGGTATTGGGTACAGGAAGAGCCTTTAAATATGGGTGCCGCAACCTACTTGCGCATGAATTTAAAGAACATCAATTTTTACATTTTTAGTAGATTGGCCAGTGCAGCTACCGCTACCGGTTATTCGAAAATACATGCAAAAGAACAAGCCGAAATCTTGAATGCGGCATTTAGTAAATAAAATTTTTCAGCAGCCCATGGGCTAAACAGCGTTGAATATGTTTCAAAATTTAAGTGAGAAATTAGAAAGTGCGTTTAAAAATATAAAAGGTCAAGCCAGAATTACAGACCTCAATGTAGCCAACACCATTAAGGATATCCGTAGAGCATTGGTTGATGCGGATGTGAATTATAAAATTGCGAAAGAGTTTACAGACAAAGTAAAAGAAAAAGCCATCGGGTCAAAAGTGCTTTTATCTGTAAATCCGGGTCAGCAATTGGTGAAGATTGTACAGGATGAGCTCACTGAGCTAATGGGCGGATCAGAAAGTCAGTTTAATATTTCCGGCAACCCTGCCATCATTTTAATTGCAGGTCTTCAGGGTAGTGGTAAAACGACTTTCAGTGGTAAATTGGCCAACTACCTTAAAACCAAAAAAGGAAAATCACCATTGTTGGTAGCCGCAGATATTTACCGACCTGCCGCGATAGACCAATTGGAAGTGTTGGGTGCACAAATTGGCGTTGAAGTGTATAGTGATCGGGAAAACAAGGATGCAGTATCCATCGCACAACAAGCAATTAAAGAGGCAAAAGCAAGAAATAAAAATGTCATCATCATTGATACCGCTGGTCGTTTGGCTGTTGATGAAGTGATGATGAATGAGGTGTCGAATATTAAGACGGCAATAAATCCACAGGAGATTTTATTTGTGGTAGATAGCATGACGGGACAAGATGCCGTGAACACTGCAGCCGCTTTCAATGAAAGACTTGATTTTAGTGGGGTGGTGTTAACAAAACTCGATGGTGATACAAGGGGTGGTGCTGCATTGTCTATTAAATACACCGTAAACAAACCCATCAAGTTTAGCAGCAGTGGCGAAAAAATGGACACTTTAGATGTGTTTTATCCAGAAAGGATGGCACAACGGATTTTAGGCATGGGTGATATTGTGAGTTTGGTGGAAAAGGCACAGGAGCAATTTGATGAGGTTGAGGCAGCGAAATTGGAAAAGAAAATCAGAAAAAATCAATTTGATTTTGAAGATTTTAAAACCCAGTTGCAGCAGATTAAAAAAATGGGGAACCTCAAAGATTTGATGGGCATGATTCCGGGTGTTGGCAAGCAAATAAAAGATTTAGACATCAACGATGATGCGTTTAAAGGAATAGAAGCCATGATCAATTCTATGACAATGGAAGAAAGGCAAAATCCGGATATCATTACTCCAAGCAGAAAAAACCGAATTGCCAAAGGCAGCGGTAAAGAACTAGCCGAGTTAAATCAATTCCTCAAGCAATTTGAGCAAATGAAAGACATGATGAAGATGATGAACAAAATGCCAATGGGTAGGATGCCAGGGATGGGTAGGTAATTCAACAACTATTTTAAATTAAAGGCAGGAGCTAATCACTCCTGCCTTTTTTTGTAATTTTTTGTCGCTTTTTCAAAATATTTACTTTATCTTCGCCACCCCATTATAAAATGGGATAAACCCTATTGTTCACAACCGAAAAAATTTCTATTTTTTATGGCTGTTAAAATGAGATTACAAAGACATGGTTCAAAAAAGAGACCATTCTATTTCATTGTTATCGCTGACGGACGCAGTCCGCGCGATGGTAAATTTATCCAAAAATTAGGTACGTACAATCCACTTACTGTTCCTGCAACAGTTCAAGTTGATCGTCAAAAAGCTTTGGACTGGTTACAAAAAGGTGCTCAACCAACCGACACCGTTAGACGTATCCTTTCTTTCAAAGGCGTATTGTACCTTAAGCATCTTCTTCGTGGGGTAAGCCTTGGCTTATTTGATGAAGCTACTGCAATGGAGAAATTTACAAAATGGAGCACTGAACATGATGCCCAAATTGCAAAGCGTCAAGGTGCACACAAAAAAGCAAACATGGATCGCCGCAATGTTCCAGTAGTGAAAAAAGTAGAAGCAGCTCCTGAAGCCGCTCATACTCCAGCTCCTGAAGCAGAAGCAGAACCTACAGCAGAAGAAACAACAACAACAGAAGAATAATTTATCGCTGTACCATATCTTTTTAAAGTCCCGATTTTACCGGGACTTTTTTATTTTTGCCAATATCTCATAACCACTCATCATGTCAAAATATTTTAAAATCGGAAAGTTTGCTGCAAGCCACGGACTAACCGGTGAATTGATTTTACAACACAATCTCGGTAAAAAGACAACGTTCAAAACTGTGGAAGCCCTATTTATTGAAGAACATGAAAATAGTTTCATGCCCTATTTTATTGAGAAGACCTCCACAAAAACCGATACCGAAACATACATAAAACTTGAAGGTATCGACAGCAAAGAGACTGCAAGGAAATTGACGCCTAAAGAAGTTTGGTTGGCTGAATCCGATTTTAAAAAACACAGCCAAAAATCTGCACCGATTGCATTGCTCGGTTTTCATCTCATAGAAAACGACATCGACTTAGGTGAGGTTATTGAAGTGATAGAACAGCCGCATCAAATTCTTTGCACCATCCTATATAAAAATAAAGAAGCACTCATTCCAATACATGAGGCAAGTCTACTGAAGATGGACAAGAAGAATAAAAAGCTATATGTTACCCTCCCAGATGGGCTTTTGGAAATGTATGAATAACTTAAGGACGCACCCGAACAAAAAAGTAATTTCTATTGGATTTGTTTGCAATAGGTTCTGGCGAATAATTTCCAGCCAGCATTAAAGATGTTGTACCTAAACTATCCCAGATATTTGTGTTCTGCTGTGCAATGGGCACGAAATTCATCGACTTGATCTGAACGCAAGGACTGTATGATGGAATGTAATTTTCGTAATAGCCATTATTTGCACCGGTTGTAATGAGAAACAAGCCCGGCCTTCCCGCAACCAACCCCGCACGCAATTCGTTAAAAGGAGCAAACCGATTGTAAATGTATCCAAAGCCAATGCTAGGCGTATTTTGCATCAGACCGGTAAAAACCAACGGATTAAATTCATTGTTGGCATAGTTCAAAACCGGACCATTTCCATTGTTTACTACCTTATATGCTTGGATATTGCAGCTCAATAAATTTTGTTCATATTGAAACTGATTTCCACTGGTTGTTTGGATTGTATCGCTAATGATTGATTGAATTTGTATCGTATCCATTACCGCAATGTTGGTCTGATTAGCGACGGAAACATTAAATATCGCCGTGTCCGTTGTGTATTGATTGCAATTTTCATATGGAGGTCTTGTTCCGCACTGAAATCCAGGTGCAACCAAAACAACGGCTATCAAAACCAAATAGAAAAAGCTGCGATTCATGGTATGAAAATTTGAGCTGTTAAAAATAATCTATCAATAGACGCATTTATAATTTAAAATGTTGCTTGAGATTGATTTTTTTTGAGCGAGTTGTTTGTGGTTTAATGCGCATGCTTACGAATTTGTTTCATTAAAGCATCGTATTCTTTTGGTATTCCTGAGGAGATGTCATGGTGTTGCCCACTTTCATCTTCAAACACCATTCGGTAGGAATGCAGCGCCAGTCTTTGTATGATAGGCGTTTCTTCATCTTGGTCCTTACTTAATTTGTAGTTTTTTTTGATAGTCGATATCAACACCGGTTTACCGTCTCCATATAAAGGATCGCAAGCCAGCGGATGACCAAAATTTTTACAATGTACCCGAATTTGATGCGTTCTTCCGGTGAATAATTGAAAGGCCACCAATGAAAAATGCTTGCTTGCCGACAACACTTCATAACCCGTTGTAGAAGGTTTGCCATTTCGGTTAACATACATCAACCCTTTTTGAGTTGGATGTTCCATAATTGGAAAATCCAATAATCCTTTTTCTTCGTTGGGAGAACCTAACACAACACCCAAATAATATTTTTCAATTTTACGGTCTTCAAATAGTCTTGAAAAATACTTGTGCGTGGTTTCGTTTTTTGCAAATAAAATCAGACCGCTCGTGTCTTTATCTAACCGATGAACAGTATAAATCTGTCCATATTTTTCTATTAAAAATTCTTTGAGCGACTTTTCGGACTGTGCGCGATCGGGAATACTCAACATCCCTGCAGGTTTGTTTACTGCAACGAATGCCTCGTTTTCAAAAATGATTTGAATGGGTTGCTTAGCCAAAACAATTAAGGATTTTTGTTTTTCTTCTTGGATTCATTCATGTATTTCAACAAGCGAATTTCTTTCTCACTTAAAAAACGCCATTTGCTTCTTTCTACATTTTTCTTTGTTAAGCCGGCATACATCACTCTATCTAACGCCTTCACATCATAACCCAAATGTTCGAAAATGCGACGCACGATTCTATTTCTTCCGCTATGGATTTCTATGCCAATGATTGATTTGTCTTTTGAATCTGCATATGCCAAACCATCCACGGTTACCGGACCATCTTCCAACACCAAGCCATTCAATATTTTTTCGAAATCAGCCTTAGTAACTACTTTATCCAATTTAACCTCATAAATTTTCTTTACTTCAAAACTGGGATGTGATAATTTTTGGGTAAGATCGCCGTCATTGGTTAACAACAACACACCTGAAGTATTTCGGTCGAGTCTTCCGATGGGGTACACTCTTTCTTCGGTAGCATTTTTAATCAATTGCAAAACCGTCTTTCTTCCTTGCGGATCATCGGTTGTTGTGATGTAGTCTTTCGGTTTGTTGAGTAAAATATATTGCAGGTTTTTGGTGACGAACAATTTTTTATTGTTGTACATCACTTCATCTGATGGTAAAACTTTATAACCTGGTTCGGTAGCCACAGTTCCGTTCACTTTCACACTGCCTTCTGTGATAAGCGCTACAGCATCTCTTCGAGAACATACGCCACAATGTGCAAGATATTTGTTCAATGGCATTGCGGCTCCGGAAGGGGCAGCTGCTTTTCCTCCTGATGCTGGTTTCCCAACAGCGGTTGACTTTGCTGTTGAAACTGTTTTTCCTGCAATTTTAGCAGATTTTGCTTCTGCAGTTTTTGGTTGTACAATTACTGGATTCTTTTTTGCCATCCGTGCCTGGTATTTTTCTTCTTTAATCTTGTCGAAGTAGGCCGCGCGTTCTTTTTTTACCTTCTTTTTTTCTTGTCTGTGGGCTTCTTTAACTGCGCTGTTCTTTTTCTTTGTGGCAAATTTCTGAAATGGAGATTGACTCATGTGGTTTGATATTTATGCTGTTTTGCAACAGTAATGAATGTCGAAGGTAAGATTTTTTAACTGGAAAAGCCGGAAACAAAAAAGCGTGTCGGGTTTGACACGCTTTTGAAATCTTATGTTGAGTTTACTTTTTAATTTTTTCTTCTCGTTGATGATTGCCTTTCTTTTCTTTTAATGCTTCTATTTGTTTTTGTTGTGCCGGCGTAAAGATGTCTTTGCGTGCCACCTTGTTTTTTTCAACAATGGCTTTTATTTTCATGTGTTTTTCCTGATCGTTGAACTGGTCGTTGTTTTTTATTTTTTCAACTTGCGCAGCGGCGTTTTGATTCAATTCTTTAATCTGAGCAACTTGTTTTTCAGTTAATCCAATTTTAGTCTTTAGTCGCTCTAATCTTTCATTTTTTAATGCATCGCGTTTTGAAGCTTTTTCAGCTTTCATTGCAATCATCTTTTCTTTTTGCTCTTTTGTTAGCAATTTATTGAATTGCTCAACTTGCGCTTTTCGGATTGCTGTTTTTTTATCATTAAATTCTTTTACGGTGATGTTTTGCTGTAGAGACAATTCATCCATTTTCTTTTTTTGTTCTTCATGAATGGCTTTTGCAGCGGATCTTTGTTCGGGGGTGAATTGCAAATCATGCATCAGTTGCTGAGGGTTAGGACGGTGTTTTCCTTTCATTTCACCACGTTGGCCTGGGCGACCTTTCTTCATTTTACATGGTTCCTGACTGAATGCAGCAGATACCCCAATAGAAATACCAAGGACGAGTAACAATATTTTTTTCATGAGTTTGTAATTTTTTCTTGTAGACAAGCACCTTTCAATTTGGTTTAAACAATTCAAATAAATTTTTATCATTTGTCTTTGTTTGCCAATTGACCACAAGCGGCATCAATGTCTTTTCCTCTGCTTCTCCTAACGCGAACATTCACACGGTGCTTGGCCAAGAAATCGGTAAAAGTTTGTGTGGTGTCTTCTTCTGGCTTTATAAATTCTGCGCCGCTGATGGGATTGTATTCTATAACATTGATGAGGTGTGTAGGTATTTTGCGATAAATTTTAACCAGTTCTGCAGCATCTTCCAAACTGTCATTCCTATCTTTAAAAAGAATGTACTCAAGCGTAATGTCGTTTTTCGTATGGTCGTAAAAATAATTCAACGCTTCAATTAATAAGTCAATTGTATTGCTTTCGTTGATGGGCATAATTTCATTTCGCTTTGCATCCGTTGGCGCATGAAGCGACAATGCTAAGTTGAATTTTACTTTATCATCCCCTAATTGCTTAATCATTTTTGCAACACCTGCAGTAGAAACGGTAATCCTTTTCGGACTCATGTTCATGCTGTCGGAGGCGGTAATTTTATCAATCGATTTCAACACATTTTTATAATTGAGCAACGGTTCACCCATGCCCATGTACACAATATTAGTCAATTTCTTATTGTACATTTTTTCACTTTGCTCATTTAACAAAGCCACTTGATCGTAAATCTCTTCGAAATTCAGGTTTCTTTTGCGGTCCATTTTACCGGTTGCACAAAACTTACAGGTTAAACTACACCCAATTTGAGAAGAAACACAAGCCGTATTTCTTTTTTCAGTAGGG
>Ga0114979_10002515_pt1 | contig 12354 bp, 9 predicted proteins | sample S_140625_EF_Meta_FD_87315 | JGI IMG/M metagenome (GOLD analysis project Ga0114979, IMG submission 87315) | Freshwater microbial communities from Lake Simoncouche, Canada to study carbon cycling - S_140625_EF_MetaG | ecosystem: Environmental > Aquatic > Freshwater > Lake | place: Lake... | reverse complement strand
GGGCGCTTCGATCGCTTAGTGAAGCAGTTTTGGTCTACCGGAGTTTGGCGCGGCGACCTCACGCGTCGCGACATCCGTGGGGCTTCGATCAGGTACTTTGCGCCTCCGGTTTTGGTGCTGACTATCTTGGCCGGGCTCGTCTATTTGGCGTTCGGAAACCTGCTTGGCATCGTTCCACTGGCTGCATATCTGGCTGGCGTGGCCGGCTTATCCGTGGTTTCCGGCGGGCTCTCGCTCAAGTCGAGAGTTGCGCTTGTGATCGCACTTCCCACCATCCATCTTTCGTGGGGCGCTGGGTTCATCTTTGGACTCCTTCGCGGCGCCAGCAAAACCATCGACCGAAGCCGCGTTACCAAATGAAAATCGGCGACCTAACCAAGCTGCTCTCGCCAACTCGAGTGCTAGGCGCTTTGCGTCGTCGCGCTCAGCACGCCGGTGTTGGAAAGCACTACCGGCCTGGCGACACTCCGATTCAGCAAAATGTTGCCCTGTTCGAGTCGTTTCAAGGGCGCAATGTGGGCGATAACCCGCTTGATGTTTATCTCGAGCTGCGCGCTCGTAAACCGGAACTAACCATCTACTGGGCGGTTTCCGAGGGCATCGATGCACCGGCGGGTGCGCTGCCGGTGGTTTGGGGCAGCCCCGATTGGATGCGCCTTCTGGCTAGCGCCAAGTATCTGGTGAACAACGCAAACTTTCCATGGTTCTTTCGCAAAGCGCCCGGTCAGGTTTACCTGCAAACCTGGCACGGAACACCGCTCAAGCGCCTGGGTCGCGATGTTCCAGGCGTTGCGCTAACGGTTGGCTACCAGGCCACCATGGAGCGCGAGGCCAAAACCTGGGACTTTCTCATCGCACCAAACCAGTTCTTCGCCGATGTCTTTCCAAAGTCATTCGCCTACGAAGGCAAGACCATCCTCACCGGCTATCCGCGCAACGACCGGCTCAGCACCGCCAGCGCCGCTGCGCGGCAGAGCATCCGTGAAAAATTCGGGGTCACCAATCCAGAAGAGAAACTGGTGATGTACGCACCAACGTGGCGCGATTACAAGCGCACCGCCGGTGGAAACTGGGATGCCGTAACTTACCTCGACCCCCAGATTCAGCTTCCGGCCGGGCATCGCCTGCTGTTTCGCGGCCACCACAACACCATCGATGCCCACAGCGCCAAGATTGCCGGAAACGCCATTGATGCCACCGAGTATCCGGATGTCACCGACCTCTACATCGCCGCCGACGTGCTGATCACCGACTATTCTTCGACGATGTTCGACTTCAGCGTTACCGGCAAGCCGATTTTGTTTCTGGCACCAGACATCGATCGCTATCGCTCTGAGCGTGGTTTCTATCTCAACTACGAGCAAGAGGTGCCTGGCCCGATCTTGAAAACCGACCAGGATGTCGTCGACGCCCTAGTCAAACTGCCAGAGCTTGTTGCCGCCTTTGCCCCCAAGTACAAGGCTTGGCAGAGCAAGTTCAACGCGCTCGAAGACGGTCACTCGGCTAAACGTGTGGTCGACATAGTCTGGGGCAATTAACAAGTTTCCTTAAGGCTCCTTTCAGCGGGCCAAAGTTACGCTTAAAACAGCACATTTGGTGCGTCTATTTGGCGTTCCCGGTGTGATTTATTGCGAGAGAAGGCGCTATGAAAAAGTTGTTGGCAGCAGCAATAGTTTTTGCAACGGCGGTAACCCTCACCGGTTGCTCGATCTTTTATCCGCACTGGGGAGAAACGGCTTCTCCGAGCGATTCGGCAACTCCTTCGGAAAGCGCTTCAGTCGAGCCAACTCCATCCGAGAGCGCCAGCCCAACAGCCAAGCCGAAGCAACCCGTATCGGTTGACATCTTGCAGTCCAACGCCGATTCAGGCACCGCGTTGATTACGGTTATCGCTCAGGCTTCTGGAATCTCAGAAGACGGCGGAATCTGCACACTCACCGTTGTTCAAGGCAGCACCACCAAGTCGATTTCGGCGAAGGCCGAAAGCAATGTCACAGATACGCAGTGCTTTCCGCTGAACCTATCCATCGTTGGTCTCACTCCGGGAGACGCCACATTTACCGTCAGCTACTCGTCAGAGGGCTACAACGGCAAGTCGACTCCAATGTCAATCGTTGTGCCATAACGAATGATTCGAGCGTTTACCAAGTTCGCAGCCGCCGCAGCATCCTTGCTGATGGCCGTTGTGGGCTTTGTTGCGCTCCAAACTCCGCAGTCGGCCGAGGCAGCGCTGTCGGGCAAGATGTTCGACCCAGGGCTGATTATTTCCGACAGCGTGTTCTACGACTTTGGCACCATGACCGTCGACGACATCCAACGTTTTCTCGATAGCAAGGTTGAAACCTGCAAGGCATCAAGCTCAGCGCCAACCTGCTTGAGGTACTACAAGATGGATACCCAAGCCAAGGCGGGCGAAGATGGCCGCTGCAGCGCCTTGCCTGCAAAAACAAACCAAAGTGCGGCTCAGATCATCTTCGATGTTGCCAACGCTTGCAAAATCAACCCTCGTGTACTGATTGTGATTCTGCAGAAAGAACAGGGACTGATTCAGGCTTCCAATCCCACGCCTTATATGTATCGTGCCGCCCTCGGTTATGGATGCCCAGATTCTCAGCCGGCAATCTGCGGCAAGGGTTCAACAATTACGGGTCTCTTCAACCAGCTCTACCGCGCTGCGGGACAGCTGCAGTGGTACGGGGATCCTCGCGGATCTTTTACCTACCTAAAAGTTGGCACCAACGTAAAGGTGAAATACCAGGCCGACTTCTGTGATGCTCGCAACAGCAAGGGAACCTGCACCAAGTGGGTGGATAAGTGTGGTTCAAAGGTCTTTCAGCTAAAGAGCCAAGCTAGCGCCGCTCTTTACTACTACACGCCGTACACGCCAAATGACGTCGCACTCAAGAATCTTTACGGAACGGGCGACACGTGCAGCGCCTACGGAAACAGAAACTTCTGGCGCTTCTACAGCGACTGGTTTGGAAGCCCAATTGGTGGAGGCTTCTTGCTCAAGAGTGAGGACTCACCGACCTACTTGATTGTCGACAGCACCCGATACGAAATCAAGGATGCAAATCTTATTGAGTCACTGAAGCCGCTAGGACCACTCGGCACGGTGTCTCAGGCGTACCTAGATTCGTTTAAGGATGGAGGCGAACTAACACCGCTCGTTCAGTCAACGGCAAAGAAGTTGTATTTCGTTGCGGACGGAAAAAAGCACAGTCTCGCGAACTGCGACCTCGCTAGCGAAATTGGGCTCGACTGCGCTAGTGCCATCACACTCACCACCTCGCAGCTCAGTGCACTCACCACGGTTGGCGGAACGACAACTTACGTGCCGGGTGAAGGCGCTGATCGTTATTTGATCGACAACGGTGAAATTCATGAAATCTTGGATGCACCTTCGGTTGCCGCAGCCAACATAAAGTTGCCAACTCTGAGCAAAACCAAGATCAGTGCTTTCAAGAGCCTAGCTTGGGGCGCTCCGGTGGCTTCGAGCGGAACATTCTTTACCGATCGCTCCTCCGGGCAAAAAGGCGTTTACGTTACTGGGCAGTTTTATCGAATTCCAGCCGACATGGCAACAGAGATCGACTTTGGCAAGTGGTTCACCCCAAGCGCTGGTTCGCTCTCGCCCCAGGGTTTGAGCGCGGTTGAAACGGGCGTGGAACTAAAACCATTCGTCAGAGACTCGACAGGTAGCAATTGGCTCATCTCGGATACCGGCAAGCGCCCTATTTCAAAGACGGCCCCTTTTATAAAAGCCACGCCGGAAATCGGGCTTCCTCTTTTATCTAAAGTCCCAACTGCCGGCACAGAACTATCCTCCCCGGCTTTCGTCAAGAGTTCAAAGGCCAAGACGGTCTACTTTTTGGGCGATGGTGTGGCCAGGATGCCAGCCAGCAGCGTAGATAAGGAACAACTTGCCGGCTACGTCCGCGACCAAAGATCTCTGGTACTTCAGCCCGCGGCGTTTGCACAACTCAGCATCGGAACAGACATCATCGCACCCGGCGAGGTTATACGTCTCAAGGAGTCGAAGAAGCTTTACGTTGTCAACAGCTTTAGAAATGTAGTCACCCTTAGCGACGAAATTGCCATAGATCAACTTGGTTTGCCGACAGCTCGAAACGTAAAGCAAGACACGCTCAAGCGATTGGGATACTCAATCACCTCGAAGTATTCGGGCGTCAAACTCGTTTGTGAGGGCCAGGTTTTTGTCGCGTACGGTGGTCGACGGATCGCCGTTGAAGCCTCGGCAACATCACACTGGCCCGGCGCATCGGCTCGATTGGCAAACACGCTATGTGATCTAATCGAGCTCGACGATGTTGCTGTCGGTCGATTTATTCATGTTGCCAGTTCAAAGAAGTTCTTCTTGATCGATAGCGGCAAGAAGCGCCCAATCGCGTCTGCCGCGGCATACCGAGCGATGCTTGGTTCAGAGTTGCCAGCCATCGAAGTTGATACTGCCTTCGCCGACCGAATTCCAACTGGCCAACCCGCCCCGAACAAGATGCCGGTCGATACCCCAGACAGCGTCACCCCACCTGCTGGCAATGGCGGTTCCTCAAACACCGGAGGGTCGGGCGCAACCACGCCTGGCAGCAGCGTGAAGTACACGGTCAAATCTGGCGACACTTTGGGCGCTATCGCCACTCGCTACAAGGTGACAGTTTCGCAAATTATGTTGGCCAACAAACTCACCAATGCCAACAGCATCAAGGTGGGTCAGGTTCTCACCATCCCTAAGTCCTAAACTTGAGGCATGACGATTCAGGTTGTAATTCTCGCTGCCGGCATGGGCACTCGCTTAGCCCGACCGCTGCCAAAGCCGCTAACCGAGTTGCGCGATGGCCGGTCCATCATGAAGCAGCAGCTAGACAACCTCACTCAGGCCTTCGGCACCGATTACCGCGTGACGATCGTTGTTGGTTTCAAGCTTGAAGCCATCATCGAGCGTTTTCCTGAGGCAACATTTGTCTACAACGAGTTCTACGACCAAACCAACACCTCGAAGAGCCTGCTCAAAGCGCTCAAGGCATCGGCCGACGGCGGAGTGCTTTGGCTAAACGGCGACGTGGTATTTGACCACCAGGTTTTGGTGCGCGTAAAGCAGCACATCGTCGACAATCAGTCTTTTGTGGTGGTCAACACATCCAAGGTTGGCGACGAAGAGGTCAAATACACCCTCGATGCAAGCGGCGCCGTTGCCGCTCTCTCCAAAAAGGTTGAGCACGGTCTAGGCGAAGCCGTTGGAATCAACTATGTTGGCGCAAACGACAAGTCTGCACTCATCAGCAGGCTTGCCGAGGTTGACGACAACGACTACTTTGAGCGTGGAATCGAATTGGCCATCGAGCAAGACGGTTCGCGTTATGCCGCGGTAGACATCAGCGATCTTTTTGCTGTTGAGGTCGATTTTGCCGAAGACCTCGACCGAGCAAACGAACACGTTTAGGCGACCTGCCATTCGGCTCTAGGGTTTCGTCCGGCTCGTAAACCTTGATGGCAAAGAGCGCCAGGAGCATCCAGCCGAGCTCGTTAAGCATTCGGCTCTCGGTGAGGTTTTGAACAATCAAACCCATGAAAACCAGAATCGGCCACAGATAGAGCGCGCTCGTGTGGCGCACAGCCAACTGCCAAAGCTTCACAAATGTGAGCACTACCAGTGCCACGAGAGCCAGCATGGCAAAGATGCCGGACTGCAGCCACATGTCTAGAAAGGCGTTGTGAGCTTGATAGTAGGGAACGTGATTGATGACAACCAGACCCTCGTATGGCTTGATGCCCGGCACCCAGTAAGACAGCCAGCCGAAACCCTGAAGGGGATGCTCCGGAATTAGAGCAAGCACCTTGCGCCAAATCATGGTGCGGCCAGTCATATCTGGCGACTTACCTACCAGCGCGAAAACCTCGGCTCTGAACGAGAGAACAAAGAATCCCACAACACCGGCCACCGACCAGGCGACTCGGTAGTAGCGGTGACGCACCTCGTATGGCTTGCCTTCGGCCGCGATTGAAACCACTGCAGCAACCACCACCGCGGCAAGTGCGAATGCGATGCCAGCCGATTTAGCCAGAGCGATGCTGAGCGCGCTAACCGCCATGCTCACCACGCTGATCCACCTTGCGGTGCCGATGATTGCATACTCCACGGCGTAAACCACAAGGCCAATCATGGCAACGTAGGCCAGCAGGTTGGCATTGCCCATGATGCCTTGGATGCGCTCACCGTTAAACAGGTTTCCCTGAGTCCAGTAGTAGGCCTTGCTTGGCACAACGTCACCTTCAAAGTTCTTGAAGAAGGGCAAAATCGGACCCCGCACAATGAGAGCAGCAAAAAGCTCGAACGCCATCGATGCAGCAAGAATGAAGCGGATGGTGTTGGCGAACACCTTCAGAATGTGACGCCAATCAAAGGCATGCGCTAGCCACAGACCGTAGCTGGCGGTAATCACGCTTGCCACCCAGGCACCGATGCTGATCAGTCGGTATTCGCTCAATAGGCTGCTGACTAGCATCAGAGCAAAGAGCGCGGTCATTGGCCACGGGATGCGTTTGATGGTTGGCATCGGCTTGGATTTGACCAGCATGTATACAACCAACACCGTTAGGACAGCCGACCAAATGCCAAAGCCAACCCAACCCACCAGGTAGCGCAGAGTGTCACCAGCGGCCAAGCCGAAAAGTCCGACGTATGCCAGCCAGGTTTTGCTGCGGTAATCCCAACTTCGCGTATCAAAAACCACGCGAATGGGCCGGGTGATTGTGTCCAATGTTCCCCTTTGTCTAGGTCAGTTTAATTGCAAAAGCACCAACGAAACCAACCAGTTTCAAGTTCGTGAGCGCGGCCTTTACTAGGCTAGTTCTGAAAGGGGGTGCAACCACTTGATTCTAAAAATCACCAACGATGCCAAGGCCTACGACTGGGGTTCCAGAGACCTAATTCCAGACGTCTTGGGCTTTGCCGCAACCGGTCTTCCGATGGCCGAAGTTTGGTTTGGCACGCATCCGCTTTCGCCTGCAAAAGTTGCTGATGCTGGCACGCTCAGCGAAGCCATCGGCCACAACCTCGACTTCATGCTCAAGTTTCTAGCGGCCGAGCATCCGCTCTCTATTCAGGTTCACCCCAACGAGCTTCAGGCTTACGCAGGCTTTTTAGCCGAGGATGCCGCTGGCGTGGAAATCGATTCTGTGGTCAGAAACTTCAAGGATCAGTCGGCCAAGCGCGAGGCGATTGTGGCAATCACCGACTTCGACTTACTGGCCGGATTGCGTCCGCTGGAAAAGATTCAGGGCTCGATGTTCGAACTTGCGCATTTGGTGAGCGAAGGCCCTAGTTCGCTGCTACACAGATACGCGGCGCTGGCGGAGGCAACCGACGGACACCGTGCGCTTCTTGGCGACATACTTGCTGGCGACAAGCCAAGCCCAATGCTTCAGCAGCTGCTCGACGAACTCTGCACCGCTGTGCAGGGGCGCCCAGCATCCGAGTTGATTGACTACCCACTAATTGCGCTGATGGTGCAAAAGTTTGGAGCCGATCGCGGCTTGCTTCTTGCGCTAACCATGCGACGTTTTCAGATCAAGCCCGGCACTGCAGTTTTTGTTGAGACCGGCGTTCCGCACTGCTACCTCGCGGGGCTGGGTGTCGAGATTCTTAGTTCTTCAGACAACGTGCTTCGCGGCGGTTTGACCACCAAGCATGTATCGGCTGCCGACTTCATGGCGATGCTCGACATCTCGGCATCCGTGAAGGCAGCACCGCAACAGCCAAGCCAGTTGGGTGCGGGTTTGTGGCGATACAACTTTGGCCCGATTGATTTTGCCCTTCACCGCATTTCGGTGAGCGGAGCCAATCTGTTGATTGATTTCTCGCTGCCTGGCGAATCGGTTTTGGTTTGCACCTCTGGCGAGCTGGCAGTTTCGAACAGCCAAGAAGAGCGTGTAGTTCTGCGCAGGGGAGAGGCGGCGTATCTATCTGATGAAGCCCGTTTCTACTCGATTTCAGGCAGTGGCGAGGGCTACATCGGCAGCCAGGTGAAGCAGTAGTTCAAACTACTTGGTTGCGTCCCATGCGCTGCGAATGATTTGGTTTAGGTCGTGCTTTGCCTGCCAGCCCAGTTCGGCCTTGATGCGGCTAACGTCCGCAGCCAACGCTGGCGGGTCGCCGGCACGTCGAGGCTGAATGTCGAACTCAAACTTCTGACCACTCACGGTGCGAATCTCTTCGAGCACTTCAAAAACGCTCGAACCGTTTCCGGTGCCAACGTTGAAGGTGTCAAACTTGCGCTCGTCGCGCTCTAGGTAGGTGAGCGCTTCAAGGTGGGCGTCGGCTAGGTCGTGCACGTGCACGTAGTCGCGCACGCAAGAGCCGTCGGCGGTGTCGTAGTCGTCGCCGAAAACAATCGGATTCTTGCCGGCACGGATGGCTGCAAAGGCAATCGGAATCAGGTTGGCAACTGCGGTGTCGGCGAGGTCTGGCCAGCCTGCACCTGCCACATTGAAGTAACGCAGGTTGACCACGCGAAGACCCCAGGCCTTAGCGGCGGCGCGAGCCAGCCACTCACCAACCAACTTGGTTTCACCGTAAGGGTTGATTGGCCTGCAGTCGTAGTCTTCTGAAACCTGACCAACGTCTGGCATTCCGTAAGTAGCCGCGCTCGACGAAAACACAAAGCGAGTTACGTTTTCTGCCTTCATAGCTTCGAGCAAGTTCGCCAACCCGCCAAGATTTTGCTGGTAGTACCACTCAGGCAGTTCAACCGATTCGCCAACCTTTTTTCGGGCAGCGAGGTGGATCACAGAAGTAACGTCGTTGGCACGGATGATCGCGCGCAGCGTTTCGGTTGCGTCGTGCGCCGCCAGGTCTAGGTGCGCTGAGTCGAGGCCACTCAAACGTTCTGGCAGCCCTGTGCTCAGGTCGTCAGCGATAACCACGCGATCGCCACGCTCAATAAGTAGTCGGGCCACGTGTGAGCCGATGTAGCCTGCGCCACCGGTAACTAGAACTGTCATGCCTCTAAGAATAGCGAAGACGGCAAATTCTCGATTTTTGGTCAAAAAAGCCTCAACATTTCGTTGAGACTTGCCGAAAGACGGACTTGACACAAAGGGAATAACATCGGTGTAATTACATGCAGGGAAGTATTAGCACGGCGTTGTGTTTTGTGGCGTCAGTTAGGGAAGTTGCAGCATGGATTCAAACCGCGTTCCAGATAACTGGTTTGTCGACATCGTAAAGCTGGGTGTCGCCGGAGCTTATTCAAATGGCGAAGACGACCCGCTTTCATGGCAAGCCGACGCGCTGTGCTCACAAACCGACCCTGAGGCATTCTTTCCAGAAAAAGGTGGCTCTACTCGCGACGCCAAGCGCATCTGTTCTGGCTGCGATGTAAAGCAACAGTGCCTAGAGTACGCATTGGCAAACGACGAGCGCTTCGGCATTTGGGGTGGCCTTTCAGAGCGCGAGCGTCGCAAGCTAAAGAAGCGCGCCTAGCCCTAAGGCTGCGCCAGCATGAAAACCACGGTAACCGCCGTTGTGGTGAGCCACGACTACGGCGATTACCTAGATCTGACCCTGCAAGCCCTAAGGGCTCAAACCAGACCCGTTGACCGTGTGATCATTGTGGTCACACCGCCGGGCTCAAGCTACGACTCGTCACAACTCCTTTCGAACGAAACGGCAATAGACCTTCACGGTGCCACCTTTGAGCAGGCGCTAAGCAAAGCAACAGAGATGCTTTCGGCAACGGAAGATGACTGGCTTTGGATCATCCACGACGACTCAGCGCCCGATGCAAATTGTCTGGAGCAACTTCTCGCGCTAGAAGAAAAGTCATCGCTAGCCGCGCTAATCGGGCCAAAGCAGGTGCGCTGGGATAACCCAAAGGTGATTCTTCAGCAGGGGCTTACGCTCACTCCGCTCGGCGCTCCACTCTCTCTGGTCTCCGACGAACTCGATCAGTCACAGCACGACGATGCCAGCGATGTGCTGGCCGTTGGCACTGCCGGTGCACTGGTTCGCTTGGATGTTTGGCAACAGGTCGGTGGGCTTAGCAAATCGGCACCGCCGCTGGCAGCCGACTACGACCTAGCGCTTCGAATCAAGTTGGCTGGTTTTCGAGTTGTTGTGGCACCTCAGGCTCGAATTCGTCACAGGGCTCTTTCTCTGGAGGGCGAGCGCTCGCGCAAGTGGTTGGGTGGAACCCCAAAGACCGCAATCCGTAAGGCGCAGATTCACCTTCGAATGACGTACTCGCCACTTTGGGTGGCTCTCGGATTCTGGCTACTGAGTGCTCCGATTCTTGTGTTGCGGGTTTTGTGGCGATTGTTGCAAAAGCGCCCAGATCGAATTTCTTCCGAACTGGTGGCAGGCATCTGGGGCTTCTTTACGGTTTTTGCCAGGCTCTCGGGCAGAACCAAACACTCCAGTCGCGCGGTGCAATCCGTGTTGTCTGCATTTTCTGCACCATGGTCGAGAGTTCGCCAAGCAAACCGCTCGCACCTCGACTCAGAAGAGGCGCAAGACCTGAAGGAAGCGTTCGACAAAGGCGAGCACGAGATTAGCTTGGCTGATAAGGGCAAGACCTTCGTGCAGTCAGGCGGATTCTTCTTGATCGCGCTGTTGCTTGGGCTTTCCTATAACTTCGCGCCAACCAACATTGCGGCTTCAGGTTCCAACGTGGCACCGCTCTCACACAGCTGGTACACGCTGTTCACCAGAGCGGGCAGCTCTTGGCAGCCATTTGGGCAAGGATTCTTCGCACCCGCGGAACCATTCAACTGGGTGCTGCTGGGCCTTTCGTCGATTACGCCTTGGGTGCCATCGCTCGCGATTGTTCTGATGCTATTTCTCGCACCGGTCATTGCTTTCGCTGGTGCTTGGCGGGCGGCCACTCTGGTTTCTTCGCGAGCTTGGGTGCGCAACACGGTGGCACTCGGATACGCGCTCTGGCCAAGCCTCATAGATGCTCGAAGCGAAGGGCGCATCGCATCCGTGGTGGCCATCGTTGTCTTGCCCTGGCTGGTGTTCAGCGTCGCTCGCGCGGCAGGTTTGGGGCGCTCCGGATCAAACCGCTCCATGCGCCAAACCTGGTCTTGGGTTGGCGTGGCAGGACTTCTGCTGGCGGCAGTGGGAGTGTCTTCGCCGAGTCTCGTGCTGCCAGTATTTCTCGCTCTCGCGATAGCCGCGTTTACCCGAATTCGTAGGTTCGGCTATTTGCTTTGGATACCTTTACCATTCCTGGCTCTCTACACACCGCTTGCCGTTTTTCTCGCAGTTGGCTTGGGCCATCCACTTGCTCTTCTAGCCGATCCCGGCTTGGCAACCTCCACCGCGCAAACCACGATTCTTGGGCTCATCGTGCCTTCGGAGTGGTCAAACCTGCTCGGATTCAGCTATCTTGCCGCGATCGCGTTGGCCGCACTAGCTCTATTGTCGAAGCGCTGGATACTGGCTTCCGTGCTTTGGATGTTTGGCCTCATTGTCATTCTCTTCGCCTCTGTTCACCAGAGCATTGAGTTTGCCAACCCAGGTGCAGCAATCGAACAGGAGACCACTAATGGATCCCCAGCTGCTCTTCTGGCTGCATTCGGCCTGGTTTTGCTGACGCTCTTTGCACTGGCCGCCGAAAGCAACGGCAAGGTTGCACGAGTTAGCCTCGCGCTGGCCGCATCCGTGCTTTTGCTACTTCCTTTGGCTGCGTCGGCATCGATGGCAACCCGCGATTACCAACTTCGCGATGACCGCGTGGTTCCGTGGTTGCTCGACGCCAGTTCGCAGAGCGGCAGCAACGACAAGCTTTTGGTCATTCGACCATCCGCAAGCACCTACTCGGCGCAGTGGCTACCCATCGGTGGTGCTCGACTCGAGGATGCCAGCGTGGCCTACCGCTACGCGCTTGCAGACCTAAACTCCGAGTCTGCCAACTATAAGAGCGTTGCCGAGCTGGTTGCCAAGTTGGTTTCGGCCAACGGCGAGAACCTAAACGCACTGCTCTCTTCGAGTCACGTAAGTTACATCCTGGTTCCGAACGACGACTCTGACGCCTCATCCGAACTGGCCAACGCGCTCGACACCATCGGGTCGCTCGAGTCGGCGGGCCTCACCGAGTTTGGTCGCCTCTGGCGCGTGACCGTCGATGTAGCGCCCGCACCGGCTGCCGCGCGTTCGCCCTGGTCGATAACCAAGGGCGTTCAGTTGTTCGTTCTGGTGAGCTTTGTTTTGCTCGCGTTGCCAACCTCAGGCTCTTCGCGTCGTCGAGCCAAGGAAGCCAGCATCTTCATCGAAGCAGAGGGGGAAAACCTGTGATTCGTAGGATTCTTGCCCTCATCACCATGGCGGCACTC
>Ga0114979_10002514_pt1 | contig 12356 bp, 7 predicted proteins | sample S_140625_EF_Meta_FD_87315 | JGI IMG/M metagenome (GOLD analysis project Ga0114979, IMG submission 87315) | Freshwater microbial communities from Lake Simoncouche, Canada to study carbon cycling - S_140625_EF_MetaG | ecosystem: Environmental > Aquatic > Freshwater > Lake | place: Lake... | reverse complement strand
TGACCACGGCGTTAAAAATTTGTTATGGTGAAAACATGTGGGCGCGCGTGTGCGCGTGCCCGTGTGTGTACACGTGCGCATGCGCGCACGCGAGACCGGATTGTATGAGATGAAAACATTGGTTATTGCTGAGAAGCCTTCAGTGGCTCAAGATATCGTGCGTGCTTTGACGCCGATTGCGGGTAAGTTTGAGAAACACGAGGACCACTTTGAGAGTGAAACCTATGTGGTCACCAGCGCGGTGGGCCACTTGGTCGAAATTCAAGCGCCCGAAAAATTTGACGTGAAACGTGGCAAATGGAGCTTTGCCCATTTGCCCGTCATTCCGCCCTACTTCGACTTAAAGCCGGTGGACAAGACCAAAACCAGGTTGAATGCGGTGGTCAAGCAGGCCAAGCGCAAAGACGTGGGCGCCTTGGTGAACGCCTGTGACGCGGGCCGCGAAGGTGAGTTGATCTTCCGTCTGATTGAACAGTATGCAGGCACACAAAAGGCGGGACAGACCATCCCCTTGGGCAAGCCTGTGCAGCGCCTGTGGCTGCAAAGCATGACGCCGCAAGCCATTCGAGATGGTTTTGACAAGTTGCGCTCGAACCAGCAAATGCAAGGCCTGGCCGATGCGGCGCGCAGTCGCTCTGAAGCCGATTGGCTGGTGGGCATCAATGGCACGCGTGCCATGACAGCCTTCAACTCCCGCGATGGGGGTTTCTTCTTAACCACCGTGGGCCGTGTCCAAACGCCAACCTTGGCCGTGGTGGTCGAGCGTGAAGAGCAAATTCGCAAATTCATCAGCCGTGACTATTGGGAAGTGCATGCGCAGTTTGATGCGGCTGCCGGCACCTATCCAGGCAAGTGGTTCAACACCAATTGGAAAAAAGACACCGACGATGCTGAGAAAAAGGCAGATCGCGTGTGGTCAGCTGCTGAAGCACAAGCCATTGTGCAGGCCGTCAAAGGCGCCAAGGCCACTGTCACTGAGGAAGCCAAGCCCACCACACAGGCCAGCCCTTTGTTGTTTGACTTGACGTCACTCCAGCGTGAGGCCAACGGCAAATTTGGTTTCTCAGCCAAAACCACGCTGTCGCTGGCGCAGTCCTTGTATGAGCGTCACAAAGCCCTCACTTACCCCCGTACCGATTCACGTGCTTTGCCTGAAGATTACTTGCCCGTGGCCAAGGACACCTTCAACATGCTGGCCGACAGTGGCATGAAGCATTTGGCCCCGCATGCCCTCACAGCGCTCAACAACGGCTATATCAAGCCCTCTAAGCGCATTTTTGACAATGCCAAGGTCAGCGATCACTTTGCGATCATTCCCACCTTGCAGGCCCCTTCTGGCTTGTCTGAGGCGGAACAAAAGCTGTACGACTTGGTGGTGCGCCGCTTTATGGCGGTGTTTTTTCCCAGCGCCGAGTACATGGTCACCACGCGCATTAGCACGGCTGCAGGCCATAGCTTTAAAACCGAAGGCAAAGTTTTGGTCAAACCCGGCTGGTTGGCCATCTACGGCAAAGAAGCGGCCAATGAAGTGGACGACGCCAAAGAAGGCGACAAAGGTCAAAATCTGGTGGCCGTCGCCCCTGGTGAAAAAGTGGGCGTGGGTGAAGTGGAAAGCAAACCGCTCAAAACCCGTCCGCCTGCACGCTATTCAGAAGCCACCTTGTTGGGCGCCATGGAAGGTGCCGGCAAGATGGTGGACGACGACGAGTTGCGCGAAGCCATGCAAGAAAAGGGCTTGGGCACGCCAGCCACGCGTGCGGCCATCATTGAGGGCCTGATCAATGAGAAATACATTTTGCGCGATGGCCGTGAAATGATTCCCACCGCCAAGGCTTTCCAACTGATGACCTTGTTGCGCGGTTTGGGTGTAGAAGAGTTGTCCAAGCCTGAGCTCACCGGCGATTGGGAATACAAACTCTCGCAAATGGAGCACGGCAAACTCAGCCGTGAAGACTTCATGCGCCAAATTGCCGATATGACAGAGCGCATTGTCAAGAAAGCCAAAGAGTACGACCGTGACACCATCCCCGGTGATTACGCCACCTTGAGCACACCCTGCCCCAATTGCGGCGGCATTGTGAAAGAGAACTATCGTCGCTACGCCTGTGTGGGCAAAGACGCTGCAAGCGATGACACAGCGGCTGCAGGGTGCGGTTTCTCATTCGGCAAAACGCCTGCAGGCCGTACCTTTGAACAAGCCGAAGTGGAGCAATTCTTGCGCGACAAAAAGATTGGCCCTCTGGAAGGTTTCCGCTCCAAAGCGGGTTGGCCATTTACTTCTGAAATTGCATTGAAATACAACGAAGAAGAGAAGAACTGGAAGCTCGAGTTTGACTTTGGCAATGACAAGAACAGCGAAGAGACCGGTGAAATTGTTGACTTCACGGGCAGCGAGTCATTGGGCGCTTGTCCCAAATGCGGCGGCGCTGTGCATGAGCATGGCAGCAACTATGTTTGCGAAAAGGCGGTACCCACAGAAGGGCAACCCACGCCCACGTGTAATTTCAAGAGCGGCAAAATTGTGTTGCAACAAGTGGTGGAGCGCGAGCAGATTGCCAAGTTGCTCAGCACGGGCAAAACAGATTTGTTAGAAAAATTTGTGAGCAATCGCACGCGCCGTGCCTTCAAAGCATTCTTGTCATGGAATGCAGAAGAAGACAAAGTGGTGTTTGAGTTTGAGCCGCGCACCAGTAAGTTCCCGCCGCGCAAAACGCCTGCGAAGTATGCAGCCGGCGCCAAAACGGCCGCGGGCAAAGCTGCGGGCAAGACTGCCGCTAAAACCACCAAAGCCCCTGCCAAAAAAGCGGCGGCCAAGAAAACAGCTGCTGCCAAAACACCGCGCAAAGCTTCAGTGGGCAACCTCACGCCCAGTGCCGATTTGGCAGCCGTCATTGGCACCGACAAAGTGGCACGCACAGAAGTGGTGAAGAAGTTGTGGGACTACATCAAGGCGCAAGGCTTGCAAGACCCTACCAACAAACGCGCCATCAACGCCGATGCCAAACTCAAACCGGTGTTTGGCAAAGATCAAATCACCATGTTTGAATTGGCCGGTTTGATTGGCAAACACTTGTCGTGATGTGTCATCTCGAAGTCTCAAGGCTTCGAGGTATCCGCAAGACGAAAAAAAACCCAGCCAGAAATGGTTGGGCTTTTTGCATTCACGCCGTGAAGCGTGAACTTGGGGCTTAGCAAATTACTTAGAAATCACGCGAACCATTTCCAAGCACTTGTTGGAGTAGCCCCATTCGTTGTCATACCAGCTGACAATTTTCACGAAGGTGCTGTCCAGTGCCAAACCTGCGTCGGCGTCAAACACACTGGTACAAGGCTCGCCGCGGAAGTCAGTGGCCACCACTTTGTCTTCGGTGTAGCCCAAGATGCCTTTCAACGCGCCTTGTGATTGGGCTTTCATTTCTGCGCAAATTTCTGCGTAGGTGGCATCTTTGTTGAGTTCAACAGTGAGGTCAACCACAGACACGTCAGAGGTCGGCACGCGGAAAGACATACCTGTCAGCTTCTTGTTCAGCTCGGGAATGACCACGCCCACAGCTTTGGCAGCGCCAGTGCTGGAAGGAATGATGTTTTCCAAGATGCCGCGGCCACCGCGCCAGTCTTTGTTGCTAGGGCCGTCCACTGTTTTCTGTGTGGCTGTAGCGGCGTGCACCGTGGTCATCAAACCGCGCTTGATGCCCCACTTGTCGTTCAATACTTTGGCCACAGGTGCCAAGCAGTTGGTGGTGCAAGAGGCGTTGGACACAATGGCTTGGCCTGCGTAGGTCTTGTCGTTCACGCCAAACACAAACATGGGGGTGTCGTCTTTGGAAGGTGCAGACATCAACACTTTCTTAGCGCCAGCGGCCAAGTGTTTTTCGGCAGAGGCTTTGTCCAAGAACAAACCGGTGGCTTCGATCACGATGTCGGCACCGACTTCGTTCCACTTCAGAGAAGAGGGATCGCGCTCTTGGGTCAAACGAATCTTGCGGCCGTTCACAATCAGGTCGTTGCCGTCGACGGACACTTCGCCTTTAAAGCGGCCGTGCACGCTGTCGTACTTGAGCATGTAAGCCAAATAATCGGGCTCTAGCAAGTCGTTGATGCCAACCACTTCGATGTCAGAAAAATTTTGAACGGCGGCGCGAAACACCATGCGGCCGATGCGGCCAAAACCGTTGATACCTATTTTGATCGCCATGATCTTTTTCCTTTAAAGTTGATTTGTAACTGTTTGACGTGCAAAAAGAGAGCCGTGATTTATTTCTTCTGCAATGCGGCTTGCACGGTTTCGGCCACGTTCTCTGCCGTAAAGCCAAAGTGTTTGAAGAGCACAGGTGCGGGGGCTGATTCACCGTAGGTGTCGATACCGACCACTGCTGCCACACCATATTTCCACCAGCCATCGGTGCTGCCCATCTCAACCGCCACACGAGGCAAGCCAGCTGGCAACACTTCAGATTTGTAGCTGCTGGTTTGACGATCGAAGGTGGTGGTGCTGGGCATCGACACCACGCGCACGCCAATTTTCTTTTCGGCCAACAACTCTTGCGCTTTCAAAGCCACCTGAACTTCAGAGCCTGTGGCAATGATGACGGCCTTGGTCTTTTTAATGCCCACGCGTGAAGGCTCAGCCAACACATAAGCGCCGCGGCTGATTTCGCCCAAATCGGACTTGGGTGCGTAAGGCAAGTTTTGACGTGACAACAACAAGGCTGTGGGGCGGTCTTTGTTTTCCAAAGCCACGGCCCAAGCCACAGTCGTTTCAGCTGTATCTGCTGGACGCCACACATCGAGGCCAGGAATCAGGCGCAAGCTGGCAGCGTGCTCAATCGATTGGTGTGTGGGGCCGTCTTCGCCCAAGCCAATAGAGTCGTGCGTGAACACATGAATCACGCGCTGCTTCATGAGCGCCGCCATGCGAATGGCGTTGCGTGAGTAATCGCTGAAAGTCAGGAAGGTGCCGCCATAAGGGATGAAGCCACCATGCAAGGTCACGCCGTTCATGATGGCGGCCATGCCAAATTCGCGGACACCGTAGTTGATGTGACGGCCCATTTGGCCTTTGTCGTTCTTCACTACGTCGCCCGCCAAGTTCATGCGCAGTGCAGGCGTAGAGGAAGTGTTGGTGAGGTTGGAGCCCGTGAGGTCAGCAGAGCCGCCCAACATTTCAGGCAAGGCAGCCGTGAAAGCTTCCAAAGCCAATTGGCTGGCCTTGCGACTGGCCACGGTTTCAGCTTTGGTGTGCGCCGCAATGACAGCGTCGACAGCAGTTTGTGCAAAGCTCTTGGGCAATTCGCCCTTCATGCGGCGCACAAATTCTTTGGCCAATGTGGGGTGAGCGGCTTTGTAAGCGGCAAATGCTTTGTTCCACTCGGCTTCACGAGCGGCACCGCTTTGCTTGGCATCCCAGTGGGCGTAAACATCTTTCGGAATGACGAAAGGCTCGTGGGTCCAACCCAGTGCTTCGCGTGTCAGTTTGATCTCTTCTGCGCCCAAAGGTTCGCCGTGAGCCTTGGAGGTGTTGGCACGGTTGGGACTGCCTTTGCCAATCGATGTTTTGCAAACAATCAAGGTGGGCTTGTCGGCGCTGTTCTTGGCATCGGCAATGGCTTTGCTCACAGCCGCTGCGTCATGGCCGTCCACGGCATCGATCACGTTCCAACCGTAAGCGGCAAAACGCTGAGGCGTGTTGTCAATGAACCAAGGGGCCACTTGGCCGTCAATGGAGATGCCGTTGTCGTCGTACATGGCGATGAGCTTGTTGAGCTTCCAAGCGCCAGCCAATGCGCAAGCTTCGTGGCTGATACCTTCCATCAAGCAACCATCGCCCATGAACACATAGGTGTGGTGGTCGACGATGTGGTGATCAGGCTGATTGAACTCAGTGGCCAACAATTTTTCGGCCAATGCCATGCCCACCGCATTGGTGATGCCTTGACCTAAAGGACCCGTGGTGGTTTCAACGCCGGGGGTGATGCCCACTTCGGGGTGGCCGGCAGTTTTGCTGTGCAATTGGCGGAAGTTTTTCAACTCCGTCATGGGCAAGGGGTAGCCTGTGAGGTGCAACAAGGCGTAAATCAACATGGAGCCGTGACCGTTGGACAACACGAAGCGATCGCGGTTAGCCCAGTGGGGGTTCTTCGGGTTGTGTTGCAAATGCTCGCCCCACAAAGCCACAGCCATGTCGGCCATGCCCATAGGCGCGCCTGGATGACCCGAATTGGCTTGTTGAACAGCGTCCATGGCCAGGGCACGGATTGCGTTGGCCATTTGATGCGCTGCGGGTTGGGTGATTGCCATGGGGGCTCCAAAAAATAAGTCAGGTGAGTGAGACAATGTCGTTGGCAATGAAATTACCAATCAAGCCAGATATTTTACTGCGCGGGAGCTTGCGCAATGCCTACAGCGTGGCAACATAGCGGCATGCGTTTGAATACCTTGGATTCCGCTTCAGAACCGACCGCCGCAAATGATTGGGTGGGCACCTCTGAGCAAAGCTTGGCCACCGTCATGGTGCTGGCTGCGGGTCGCGGTGAGCGCATGCGGCCCCTCACCGATCGAATGCCCAAACCCCTCTTAACCGTGCACGGCAAGCCATTGATGCAATGGCACATGGAGGGCTTGGCACAAGCCGGAAACCATGACCAGCTGGTCAATACGGCCTGGCTGGGCGATCAGATTGAGTCTCGATTTGGCCTGAACCCTGATCTGCCGCTGGTCGGGCACATTCGGCTACGTTACTCGCACGAGGGCAAGGATTTTGGTTATGCCCTTGAAACTGCAGGCGGCATTGTCAGGGCGTTGCCGTACTTGGCACCTGTATTCTGGGTGGTGGCCGGCGATATTTTTGCGCCAGGCTTCAATTTTTCAAACGAACAACTTGCCGCTTTCGAGCGCGGTCGCAACTTAGCCCATATTTGGCTGGTGCCCAATCCGGCGCACAACCCTGGCGGAGACTTTGGTTTGTCTGACAACGGACAAGCCCTGAATTTGCCAAAGCCCGACAAGCTGTTCACCTTCAGCACCTTTGCCTTGTACAAAAAAGAGTTTTTTCATGCCAAATGGACAGACATGCCAGAGGGCAACCCACAAGGTAAAGCCGCGGCATTGGCGCCCTTGTTGCGATCTGCCATGGACCGAGACCTAGTGGGTGCCAGCCTGTACACAGGCGCTTGGACCGACGTCGGTACCCCTGAGCGCCTCAGGGAATTGAACCAAACCCAATCCGCCCCTTAAACTTCATCTTCATTCATCACGTCGATTCAACATGACCTTTGATTCAAACTTGTACGCCAAGCGCCGTGCCCAATTGGCAGCTCAAATGTCCGCCCTGGCCCCCAACAGCATTGCCATCATTCCGACAGCGCCTGAGCGCCAGCGCAATCGAGACAGTGATTACTTGTTTCGTCACGACAGTTATTTTTATTACCTCACAGGCTTCACCGAGCCCAATGCTTGGCTGGTGATCAGCTCCGATGGGCACACAAGTTTGTTCTGCCAACCCAAAGATTTAGAACGTGAAATTTGGGATGGCGTGCGTTTGGGCCCCGAGGCAGCGCCTGCAAGTTTGGGTGTGAACCAAGCCTGGTCTATCTCTGCGCTAGATGCTAAGTTGCCCTCCTTGCTTGAAAACAAGTCAGTGGTTTGGTACCCCTTTGCCACCCACAAAGATTTGTCTGCACGCATCGAAACGGGTTTCAATGCGGTACGAGCGAGAGTTCGATACGGCGCACTCTGCCCTGAACAACAACGCGATGTGTGCGGCATTTTGGATGAAATGCGCTTGGTCAAAGATGCGCATGAACTCGACATCATGCGCCGAGCTTCTCAAATCAGTGCGGGTGCTCACATTCGCGCAATGAAAAGATCTGCGGCCATGTTGCGAGCAGGCCAAGACGTTCGTGAATACCATCTTGATGCTGAACTCCTTCACGAATTTCGCCAGCATGGCTCACAATATCCTGCCTATGGCTCGATTGTGGCGGGCGGTGCCAATGCCTGTGTGTTGCATTACCGGGCTGATGCGGCCCCAATTTTGAGCGGTGATTTGGTTTTGATCGATGCGGGCTGTGAGCTCGACGGCTACGCCAGTGACATCACGCGCACCTTTCCCGCCAACGGCAAATTCAGTGCTGCCCAGCGCGAACTTTATGACTTGGTGCTGGCATCGCAAGAGGCTGCCATTGCCGCCACGCACGAGGGTGCACGATTTGTCGATCCGCACGAAGCAACAGTCAAGGTCTTGGCGCAAGGCATGCTCGATGTGGGTCTGTTAGATGCCAACAAAGTTGGCAATGCGCAGGATGTGATTGCCAATCGAAGCTATTTCCAGTTTTACATGCACCGAACCGGCCATTGGCTTGGCATGGATGTGCACGATTGCGGCAGTTACGTTGAGCCGACGGAGGTTGGTACCTTCAGCGAGCGCAAAGACCCCTTGAGCGGCGAGCTCATCAAAGACCGTCCTAGCCGAATTCTGCGCCCAGGCATGGTGCTGACCATTGAGCCAGGCATTTATGTCAGGCCTGCGCCAGGTGTGCCAGAGCGTTTCCACAACATTGGCATTCGCATCGAAGACGATGCGCTTGTAACGGCCAAGGGCTGCGAGTTGATCACGCGGGGCGTGCCTGTGAAAGCCGATGACATTGAAGCCATCATGCGTGACTGACTCTTTAAATAGTCATTCCTGGCGTGCTTCAGTTGTGCGCCAATGTTAAAACACTGCAGACTTTGTCAGCGGTTTTCCACAACCAGACCCTGCCCTTGGGGGTCTAGAATCAGACCCAGCAGAACGCTGGCCCCTTCACTCTGTGAAGCCAGCAGTGTTTGCCCTTAAGGAGATGAAATTGAACCAAAACAATGCCGAAGAGCGCCGTGCTCAATTGCGCCGTGCTGCCCTCGAATACCACGAATTTCCGACGCCAGGCAAAATCTCCATTGCTGCTACCAAGCAACTCGTGAACCAACACGATTTGGCCCTGGCTTATTCGCCGGGTGTTGCTGCACCCTGCGAAGAAATTGTCAAAGACCCTAATGCAGCCTTCAAATACACCAGTCGGGGTAATTTGGTTGGCGTGATCACCAACGGAACAGCCGTTCTGGGGTTGGGTGACATCGGCCCTTTGGCAGGCAAGCCCGTGATGGAGGGCAAGGCGGTCCTCTTCAAAAAATTCTCTGGCATTGATGTGTTTGACATTGAAATCAATGAGAAAGACCCAGAGAAGCTGGTCGAGATCATTGCAGCCCTAGAGCCCACTTTTGGCGGCATTAATTTAGAGGACATCAAGGCGCCTGATTGTTTTTATGTCGAGCGCAAATTGCGCGAACGCATGAAAATCCCCGTTTTTCACGACGATCAGCACGGTACGGCCATCACGGTCGGTGCTGCCATTCTGAACGGTTTGAAGGTGGTTGGAAAAGACGTCAGCAAAGTGAAGTTGGTCACCTCTGGCGCTGGTGCTGCAGCTTTGGCTTGCCTTGGCTTGTTGGTCAAGTTAGGCATCCCGCGTGAAAACATTTGGGTCACTGACTTGGCAGGCTTGGTTTATGAAGGCCGTACAGAGTTGATGGACGAAGACAAAATTCAGTTTTCGCAAAAAACATCGCAACGCACTTTGGCAGAGGCCATTGAAGGTGCCGATGTGTTTTTGGGGCTTTCCGCAGGCGGCGTTTTGAAACAAGACATGGTGAAAAAAATGGCCGCCAAGCCTTTGATTTTTGCCTTGGCCAATCCGAATCCTGAAATCTTGCCTGAAGACGTCAAAGCGGTTCGCGATGACGCCATCATGGCCACGGGGCGAACCGATTACCCCAACCAAGTGAACAACGTTTTGTGTTTTCCCTATATTTTCCGAGGCGCCCTAGACAGTGGTGCCACCACCATCACGCAAGAGATGGAAATTGCAGCGGTCTACGCCATTGCAGAATTGGCACAAGCAGAACAAAGTGAAGTGGTGGCCGCGGCTTACGCGGGTGAGCCCTTGGTCTTTGGCCCTGAGTATTTAATTCCAAAGCCATTCGATCCGCGTTTGATGATCAAGATTGCGCCGGCTGTGGCGCAAGCTGCGGCTGACAGCGGTGTGGCCTTGCGCCCGATTGCCGACATGGAGGCCTATCGCGAGCGTTTGCAAAGCTTTGTGTATGCCTCTGGCACGACCATGAAGCCAATTTACACGGCAGCCAAGCGTGGCCTCAAAAAGCGCGTGGCCTACAGTGAAGGTGAAGATGAACGGGTCTTGCGTGCAGCTCAAATTGTGTCGGATGAAGGCTTGGCACGCCCAACCCTCATTGGCCGCCCTGCAGTCATTGCTGAGCGCATTGAGAAATTTGGTTTGCGTTTGAAAGAAGAGCTTGATTACGACATCGTGAATGTCGAAGACGATCATCGCTACCGAGACTTCTGGCAAACCTACCATCGCATGACAGAGCGCAAAGGCATCACGATTCAAATGGCCAAAATCGAAATGCGTCGCCGCTTGTCCTTGATTGGCGCAATGCTGTTGCACAAAGGCGATGTCGACGGCCTTATTTGTGGCACATGGGGAACCAACGCAACTCACCTGCCTTACATAGAACAGGTGATCGGCAAGCGCTCTGGCGTCAATACCTTTGCCTGCATGAACGGTTTGTTGTTGCCCAACCGCCAAGTTTTCTTGGTGGATACGCACGTCAATTACGACCCTAGGGCAGAGCAGTTGGCAGAAATCACAGTCATGGCTGCGCACGAAATGAAGCGCTTTGGCATCCGTCCGAAGGTTGCCTTGTTGTCGCACTCTAACTTTGGTACCTCCAATGAACCCAGCGCTGTCAAAATGCGTGACACCTTGGCGTTGTTGCAGAAAAACGCAGCTTGGTTGGAAGTCGATGGTGAAATGCACGGCGACATCGCTTTGGATGGTGAAGCACGTGCGCTGCAAATGCCCAACGGCACTTTGCACGGCGATGCCAACCTTTTGGTCTGCCCTAACATCGATGCTGCCAACATTTCCTACAACCTGCTGAAAACCGCTGCGGGCGGCAACATTGCAGTGGGCCCCGTTCTTTTAGGAGCCGCCAAGCCGGTTCACATCCTGACACCCAGTGCCACGGTGCGCCGTATTGTGAACATGACCGCCCTGACGGTTGCGGACGCTAACGCTGTTCGTTAATTCAGGTAAACGATTTATGCTTATTCGGGAAAGTACTTGCATTTTTTAGCGCATTGCGGCACACTAGCGGCTTCGAATTTCCGGGTTTACCCGTGGGTTTTGAAGGTCAAAAAGTGGGTGTGCGGCTTAGCTAAACAGGAATGAAATGCGCTTTAAAACGCTTGATTTTGCTGCAATAGCCGTCTGTTTAGGCCTCTTTCTTGCGCCTTGCACAAATTTGGTGCAGGCCAAGTCGGTGTCTGAAGCAGTTGAAGTTGCCCCTATTGCTTTGCAGGATTTGCCTAAAGAGGGCCAAGAAGTCTATCTGCTCATCCGTCAGGGTGGGCCGTTTCGATACGAAAAAGATGGGGTTATTTTTGGCAATCGAGAACGCCTTCTGCCTCAAGCAAGGCGTGGTTTTTACCGCGAGTACACCGTCAAAACCCCAGGTGAAAGAAGCCGTGGAGCCCGTCGAATTGTGTGTGGAGGGGAAGAGCCCCGCGTACCAAAACATTGTTTTTACACGCAAGACCATTACGCAAGTTTTCGGGAAATAGTGAACGTACCGTGAAAACGGAAGGCGACATGGCCAGAGGTCATTGAAGAGATGAGTGTTCGCAAGCGAGCATTTCTAGTGTGTCAATCAAAAGCCCAAAAGGCTGGTTTAAAAAATTAGAGAGTGAGAACGGCGATGGACAAGCCAATTCGACAGGACCAAGAAACACCTTTGAAGGGTGTGCGGACAAACATCGTCCAGTCGATTCGTGCATTTCGCGTGAGCGACCTGCAAGAAGCGGCAGACGGTTTGGGACAACACTTTTTGTATGCCAATTTGTCAAAGGCACAAAGCAAGCAAGATGTGCTCGATTTGATCGCAGCGCAATTCACTTTGCCCTCTCACTTTGGCAAGAACTTTGATGCTTTGTATGACAGCATGACCGATCCTTTGCACAAGTCTGGCCCACAGCCTGGCTTCATTGTGGTCTTGGAACACATTCCTGCTAATTTAAAGTTTGACAAAGAAGCTCGCGAACAGTTGCTCGATATTTTCCGCGATACAGCTGATTACTGGGGTGATCGCAAAGTGCCGTTCCGTTGCTTCTATTCTTTCTCGGTTGCACGAGCTGCAACTGCGGGTGACGAAAAGCCAGCTGATGTGACACCTGAGTTGGATGCTGATGGTGTCGAAATGATTGCTGAAGAGGGCGAAAAAATGCCAACTGACAAGCTGGT
>Ga0114979_10002513_pt1 | contig 12356 bp, 16 predicted proteins | sample S_140625_EF_Meta_FD_87315 | JGI IMG/M metagenome (GOLD analysis project Ga0114979, IMG submission 87315) | Freshwater microbial communities from Lake Simoncouche, Canada to study carbon cycling - S_140625_EF_MetaG | ecosystem: Environmental > Aquatic > Freshwater > Lake | place: Lake... | reverse complement strand
TAGTAGCAAATGCGGCAGCCATCTTTTCGGGTCTGCTACGTGTGGCAAAGTTGTAATGTATGTGCATGGTTTCGGTTCGTGTTTCACAAAGGTAACAAATATTTTTAGTGTGGTTCATCTGTAGACGGCACTTTTGTTTTCCACAATGGATACACAATTTATACAATGGGGTGGGATTTGGTGTCGGGGATAATCTGAATGATGGTTTGTATAGGTACCTGCCCATCAAACTCAATGCGTTGATCGGCTTTTCCGTATCCCCTACTAATTAGGAAATCTGCTGCCCTTACATCGCCCTTAGCTGCTTTAGCCCGCATTGATTTGAGTATTGCTTCAAGTGCATTAACCCCATCTTTTTCCTCTGCCAGTATCTTAGCCAATGCCTCCTTTATGTCAGGAAGTTTCGGTCGGCCTTTGGGGTTGCCGGATTGACCTTTAGTGAAAGGTTTTAGATTCTGTATGTTTCTCTGTTTTGCCACTGATTCTACAAAGGTACTCCGTTCTTCTTAATTGGTATGTTTGGGTCAAGTTTGCGCATTCGGTCAATGATTACTTGGCAATATTTTGGGTCAAGTTCGATGCCGTAGCATTTGCGTTTAAGTTGGTGTGAAGCTAACATTGTAGTTCCTGAACCTAAAAATATATCAACAATTATTGTAGCATCCTTGCAAAACTCATTAATCATTCTGCTAATTAATTTAGACGGCTTCATTGAAGGGTGTTGTCTATTTCTTGCCTCGTTAGGGTCATCTTTACTTAAAAATCCAAACCATTCAAAATCTAATACAAATCTTTTATGTTTATTTAAAGACCAACATAACTCAAAACAATTTCCTATTCCTCTTTGTTGTGCTTCACTGCTTCTTTTATTCCAAACAAGCCAACTTCCATCTTTGCCATAATTAGGTAATAAATCAACAAAATAATCTGCACCCCAAATAAATATTTCTTTTGTTTTAGGGAATGATGCAAAAATTGTGTTTATTAATTCAGGTGTAAAATCTTCATTATCACCTATTATTTTATCATATTTATTTCCTGTTTTATTACCTTTAAATCCTATTGAATTTTCAGTACGTTTTATTTTTGAATAATCAGTATCTAAAAACATCCCATAAGGTGGGTCAGTAAATACCATATCAGCCTTTTCTCCGTTCATTAGCTTTGCAACCGTATCGAAGCAAGTTGAATCACCGCATAAAAGTCTATGTTCCCCTATCTCAAATAAATCCCCCAGTACAATATCGGTCTGCACAACATCAGGTATCTCGTAGTCATCCTCTTGCGCTTCGAGTTCCTCGCCTTGAAAGTCAGGAACATCTAATCCCCAATCCTCCAACTGCTGCACATCCCATTCATTAGCCAACTGCTCCCAATCCCATTCCCCGAATCCTACGTTATCCTTTATCAGAAACTCTGCCCTTTGTTCGGCAGTCCATTCATCTGCCAGGATAATGGGTATCTCCTTCAATTTGCATTCTTTGGCGGCTTTAAGGCGCATGTTGCCGCCCAAGACAACAAACTGCCCATCTGTATCGGTATAGCATACCAAAGGCCGCTTATTTAGCATATCAGGGAATTCCTGAATTGATTTAACCAATTTAGCAAACTTCTCATCCTTTATGATTCGTGGATTGTTGGGGTTTGGTTTTACCCTGCTGATTTGTACTATCATGCTACAAAGTTACCCATATTTCACACTAACTACCAAATTCGCAGATATTCGCAGTCAAATTCGCAGATAACATATTGATAATCAGTTAAATTCGCAGTATTCGCATATTTCTCGAATCTCCTTAGGAATATAGAGTATTAGATATAGATATATAATATTATTATTTCTTTGAAATTTCTGCGAATATGAGAATATGGGTAGTTAGCATATGATAATCAATCAGTTATAAATTCTCACTAGGTGCGAATATTGCGAATATGATGTTCCCGGAATCGTATAGTTTATCGCTCACAAATGTTGGCTTTATCAATCAAATTAGGTATAATGTTGGGTATTACCCCCAAATTAGGCGTTAATGCGTATAAAAAACCCCCGATGTAGAAACACCAGGGGAAACCAAAACACCACATGAAACTATTATTTCAGTTGGTTATATATTGTAACCAACTATCTTATCAATTATATCAATCACCTCTTTTGCCGAGTATGCAATATAGTACATACTTCCCCAAAGTTCTTGTATTTGCTTTTGTGCCGGTGATTGGGTACCCTTTGGCATTTTTAGTTCCAAAGCAAACAAAGGCTTTACACAAACCAAGTCAGGGCATCCCGGAAGAACTCCCATAGACTTCAATTTCATCCCCTCACGGGCATTCCTGTTGCCGCCATTAGGCACATGAAATATAAATTTTCTTAATATTGGGTAGTTGTGATTAATGAAAATGTATACCAATGCTTGAAATTGGTCTTCATTTTTGTAATTACTTTCTAAAAATTGCTCTTTTGTCATATTTTATCCTTTACAGTAAAGGTTAATTTTTTTATCCTTTACACCCGAAACCCTTACTGCCATTGATTTATAATAAAGTGTAAAGGATGTAAAGGTAAAAACGTGTGTTTTCTTATAGGAATAGAATATAATAATGTGTGTGTGTGTGCGTTGTGTGTATATATTATTCTATTAACTTTTTATAAATTTATCCTTTACATCCTTTACAAACTTATAAGAATCAATGGTAGTAAGGGTTTTAAGTGTAAAGGATAAATTTTTTTATCCTTTACAATCCTTTACATCCTTTACACTAAAATGGGTTTGGCTCGGTAAAATGACTAATTTGCGACTCATTTTTCTCTATTTCATACACCTGCATTACCTTTCCGTTAACTCTTTTTAACAAACAATTAAAGCCTATCCTTTTTAGTTCCATACCTATTTTCCTCAATGATATGTTTTTTAGTCCGCTTTGATTCTCTAATGAAACCTTCATTTCAGTTGCGGTCATAAAGATGCCCCCACCGCTTAATGGTAATGTGAAATACTTGTTAATAAGTTCATACTCCATTGATAGGTCTTGAAACTTATCGGCTTTGCTATTTAGCCTATCTATATCTTCAGCAGATAGCTGCCATTCAAACCCCTGTGTGTAAAGATTATATGCCTCTGCAAATAGCTTATCCTTACTTATTGCGTTATACCTATCAAAGTCAATGCTTCTTATTTCTATCGGTATAAATCGCCGGTTTCCAGTAGGATCGTTAAGAATAGCTTTCGAGTTGGTAGTGCCACATAGAACCGCTAACCTGTTTAAATCAACATTAGTTCTTCCATAAGGTTCACGGAGTGAGAATGTCTGCTTACTTGTTAATCCTTTGATATGGTCTGCTTCTTTTTTGTTCTTGCCTGCCATCTCATCATCCAGTATTATCAACTTTTGTGTCATTAATATTTCATCATCTTTGCCGGCATCTAACTTACTTTCACCGTAATAGCTTTTTAAGCCCTTTGGCATCATTCTACGGAATGCTTCGGTCTTTCCTGTTCCCTGCTTTTCAGATACGTAAATTAGCACCAATGGAGAGTGTATACCCATTGCACTACTGATTACAGAAACCAACCATTTTTTACCAAAGTAAAGTAAATCATCATCAGTATCAAAGCATTGGAAAAATTCATCAATGGTGCCGGTACATGGCAAGTCTTTATTTTCCTCAAACCATGATAAAATAGGATTGTAGGACTCTGTATTGTTACTTGTAAGCACCCGATAAAACATATCAAATGTTAAATCATCAAAAATAACCTTTGCATCAAGAAACAAAGTGTTAATAACTTTGTCATCTAAATCTTTACCATTGAGTTCAATTCTGCGTGAAATGGTATTAAATTTTAAATTATACGTATGCTTTAAATGTGAACGTATATTTTCTACTAATGAGGTGTTATTGGCAAAATCAGCATTTGACTGAAACGCCTGTTTAATTATTTCCTCTGCTTCTTGCTTTTTTATGCCCTCAAACTTTTCTAAATTATCTGCAATTTGATTAGAAGATAGACCTGCCTTTTTTTGAGAAGATGTGACTGCTGCTATGCGTTTAGTCTTTTCGCTAAATATGTTTATACCTGCTTGTTTGGCAAAGTAATAAATAGTGGCAATAGTTATTTTACCTGTGCTTTGTGGTTGCCGTAAACAATGCGTGAACTGCCTATCACACATTGAACGCTCGTATTTACCACTACAGGATGAAAGTAAATGAAAATACTCCCTGCCTGCTTCCCCAAAATAGTCAGCTAATCCAAAACCAACTGCCAGCCAATCTCGGTAATCTTCAACGCATGATACATTTGCATCAACCATTTTTTTAACTACCTCATCAAATTCGCACTTTACAAATATTGTGCTTTGAATTTTACGTTTTTTCTCCTTTGGCAGATACTTTTTAAATACTATTGCATCTGTGTTTAGATAGGCTTCAGGATCATAGGAAATAAAACGAGGCCTGCAAACATCCTTACCGCTTGGGTCAATTACTATCTGATACTTTTTTATGAGATAATCTGCTATAGAGTTAAAAGCATCCAAATGCCTCTCACCATCTATTTTAAATAATACACATAACCCAGTACCACTAATAGACATAAAGCAACCATAAACATATGGGTCAGTAGAAAGCAAAGACTTTATACCATTCAGTTCATTGCTGATATTATCAATGTCAATGCCGATAAATCCACTATGATTAGTTATACTTTTAGCATTCCTTTCAGATGAAAAGTACCCTGATAGTGTTACGTAAGGCACTTGTAATTTAGCCTTTTTACGTTCTTCGTAATCCTTTAAAATACGTATTGGGTTTACTATATCCTCCCACTTACCGAAACGAATATCATTGATAAACCTTTCAATATCAATAGTTTCTTTTGATACTGTTTGCCGGATGTTGTTATAAATGCTTATTACAGAGGTTGCCATTTTTTAAAGTGCTTTTGTAGTTGTTCAATAAATATTTTTTTCGTGAAATCTTTGTGCCATTGGTTATACATTTTCCCTACTAAATGACACCATTCTCTGTGCTTATCTTCTAAAAGACGGAGTGTAAAAATAAACTTTTCCTGATTAAGTTCTTTGGTAGTATATTTTAATTGCATAGCAAAATCTTTGGCTATAAGGTGATAAGCATAATACTCTTTGTAATGTTTAGTATCACTAATAATCTCTAAAACATTTGTATTTTTAGTTACTAATATAAATTCGCTCAATTCTTCTTCTACCTTTGGTTTGGGTAGAGGAAAATCATGTCCGCATTCAGGGCATTTCCTAACTTTAGCGTGTACTACTCTCATACATTTAGGACAATCTTTTGTAGGTGCAACTCCCTCACCTTTTTTCGGTGGATTCCAAAAAAGATACTCCCAATTATGCTTGTCGCACCAATCTCCATGAGTGATAGCATTGCCTCCCATGTCTATAATTGTGAAAGTTTTCTTAAATTCTGTAGGTCGTGAACCTCTGCCAGTCATTTGTAACCATAACGGCATTGACATGGTTGAACGGTTGACTATTACGGTTTCAATAGTTGGCTCATCAAAACCTGTTGTGGCTATTCCTACGTTACAAAGTATTGCACCTGGAGTATTTTCAAACCATGATAAAACCTCTGTCCTTTCGTTGGTGTCTGTTTCTCCATCAAAGTGGCGGCAATTATAACCTGCTTGAACAAAAGCATCTGTAACCTTTAATGAATGCTCAATGTTTACGTTAAACACTATAGCCTTTGTTCCTTCTGCTTTTTGCTTGTAAATTGTTACAACATTGTTAACATGATGTGGCTGCGAAAATTCAAGCCCCATTAAGCTATTATCAAATTCACCTGCTTTAATTGATAAATCTTTTCTATTTACTGCATCTTTAGCGGCATACGTTTCGTTGGCACAAAGCGAACCTATATCAATTAAATGAGAAATATCTACTCCACATACAATATCATTATAGTAATTTTTTAGTGGCTTATCTTTTGCTGCTGCAAGCGGGGTAGCAGTAAAGCCAATAAAATAACTATCTGGAAAGTGGTCATGTATTAAATTAAAATTAGCAATATGTGCTTCATCAATTATAATCATCCCAATATTGTGCAGTTGGTCTATTCTTCGTTTAACGGTTTCAACCATCCCTACATAAATTCGGTTATAAGGGATTGTTTTCATCCCGGCTATTATAATCTGACAATCTAAATTAAAAGCATTGTGAAGTGATCGCCGTGTTTGCTGCAATAGTTCTTTTCGGTGAACAAGTATCAATACTGACTTTTCGTGCTTATCAATATATCTTTTTGTGATAGATGAAAAGCATACTGTTTTACCACCTCCGGTAGCTAATTGTGCAATAACTTTTCTTTTTGCTAATTTACGGACAATGTCATCCGTTAATTTAATTTGGTAATCTCTTAGCTCCATAAAAAAAATGCCCCAAACGGTTGCAGCGTAAGGGGCAATATTTAGTAAATACTAAATAAGAAAACTCATAGTCGGCTGCAACTTCGCCTATGAATTGTCAAGCAAATATACTTAAATAGTTGTAATGGGCGGTGTTATAGCGGAGTTTCCAGAGGGGGGGTTGTTTCATAGCAAAGAATTCTTATTCTTATCCAAATTAGTCAACTGCTTCCCCACCTTATTAGGCAGAGGAAATATCCGTTCAAATTCTTTATTAGGCATCCAACGGTCATTAACCCAATGGTAGAGTACCTCGTTGCGGATTGTGGCGGTTGTGTTTAGCCGGAAATATTTGCGTTCGATGTATTGGTGGATGGTCATGGTTGTAAAATTAAGGGAGGGGTTAATTTGTCCCCTCCCTGGTGAATTAAAAGGGTAAGTCATCATTTGTTTCAGATGCAGCCGGCTGCGCAGGTGCCGCAGGTGCCTTAAAGTTACCAATATACTGCTTTTTTTCCTGTGCATCCCTTTGCTCCTTAGTCTGCGATACTTGGATGCTGCCAAGGTTTCCGTACTGGTCGGCCGTGTCATTCACCCATAGGGTTAGGTTAAGATACTTCTTACCGTTCTTAGCCTCGGTAATTTTCTCTTTGGGGATGTCTGATAGGCAGATGCTGCCTGTGTAGAATGTAGCCATAATAAGACTGGATATAGGGAGCCAGCGCCTTTAAGAACCACCTACGAGATTCGAACTCGTATCTCCCCGATACAATCAGGGACGTTACCCTAAGTCGGTATTTATTCCCGATTACGCCAAGGTGGTTACCATACTATTTAAGCGTTACCGCTACCGATGTGGTAGAAGTCTTCGCAGGTGGATAATGTGTTTCGACTTCGCCAGTGGATGGGTTGAGTACCTGCAGGCCGGATGTGGGTAGTCCTTTGTGGTAGGTTTCCAATACCTTTATGCGTTCAGATATTGCCTCTTCTTGCTTATACAATTCCTCCAGTTCACTACTACCACACCCGGTATAATCATACTTCACCCCAACCTCCCGAATATCAACCTTCGCATTATGATATTGAAAGGACTTGCCGTGCTTCTCTGCATCATCCAGTACGATAGCTTTGTAAGCCGGCATTGAGGTTAATTGCTTTACTACTTCCTCCAAGCATTTCATCCGGATGTGAAGTTCCATTGCATTGATGCGGCCCTCAAGTAGCTCTTGGAAGATTTCACGTACAACCTGTGTACGTTCCTCTTTGGTAGTGTGGTTAAATTTAATTAATTCCATTGTCTGTAGTGTTTAGTAGGTTAAATGTTGATTGTTGTGCTTCTGTTAATTGGCATTCGGTTTTCACCCAATCGTAAACGGTTACGGTGCTTCCTTTGATACATTCCCCGTCTTGAATCTTTACGATAGCTGATTGAAATTGTTCATCTGTAAGAATGCGTTTGGTAGGCTCTTGAATTATGGGGAACTCCATTTCCTCCGGCACATACACCGGCCCTGCAAATACATCCGGAGTGTACCACTTTACACCGTTACTCATCGCCCTGGCGAATAGCATATTACGTGGAAATTTGTCGGTGTTTTTAGTACCTGCTTTCTTGGCATCTTCGATAGTGAAGGTAGATGTGCCAAGTAATTCGCTACCCTCGAAAAATTCAATAGAACAAATTTTTTCATTCTGTTCTACAATCCGGTAATCGTACTTGCCCGATCCCTTTACCATTGATGCCATTAACCCTGCCCCGATGGTAGGCTTGCCGGAAATAATGTGGATGCCCGACATTGCGGCAAAAGGTGCGATTCCCAACTCGGCACCTGCTTGTATCTTAACGATTGCTTGAGCGGCGGATTTGATGTCGGGAAACATTCCGGACTCCGCAAACGCCTTGCCGATGCTCATTATCTCGGTGGCGGTGTGTTTTACGATGTTCATGTTTTATGTTTTAGAACTCAAAGATATAAATAATTTTGGAAGTACCAAATATATTTTATAGTTTTGTAGAAATATATTTTTATGGCAGTAACCATTGACGGATATATGCAGAATTGTATTACAAAAGTAAAATACGGAGGCAATATGCGCAATCTTCCACTTGATACTATTAATCATTATAAACTCAATCAAATGAATGAACAACTAAAACAACTATTCAAAGGTCAACACGTATTTAACTTATCCGCAATCGAGCGAAAAGCCGGCATCCGTAAGTTAAAACTGCATGAATTTGTAAACGGCAAAGCAGAATTATCCGAGCGTGAGTGCCTGAAAATCAATAAGATAGTAGAAAATGCAACTAAATTGCAAAAATAAATACCAAATAAATTTGGTTGGTATTGGATTGAAATTATATCTTTGACAAATGAACACCTACCTAATCTACTTCAACGACATTTTGCGAGATATAATCCTCGCTCAAAGTATGCACGATGCGAAGAAGCAATGTATTAGGATTAGACGGGATAACAAATACACTGGAGCGTTAATTATTCATTCATTATACTAAAAACCAAACACATGACAACTATCGCAGTTTCAACCATCCAAATGGCGCAGGATTATGCCGACCGTTCTAATCTTGCCTATGACCACAAACCGTATATCGGAGGCGGTGAATTCCTTTGCTATGATGATGCAGGGGAGATTATTCAAGTAATAAAGTATTGCAGCAGCAATGCCGAAATCATCAACCGTGTTAATGACAAACTATTTGAAAACCTTTTTGCATTGCCATTCAGCGCAGATTTGCTTAACTTACGTGGTTAGTTTTGGTATCCCCCTGGCAGCGATGTCGGGGGGTTTTATATCCTTGATGTCAGTTATGACCTTACAATCACAATACAAATGATAACCAATGCTAACCAAAAAACTCAAGACCGAACGGCTAAACGCATCCCCCTTTATTACTCTCTACTTGCCATCCACGCCAAAGCAAAGGATAAGCTACTTTGCGCTCCCCGGTATGAAAGGGAAAGTCAATGTTCCTATCGTGTTAAATTCAAAACTGCAAATAGATAACATCATAAAGACTTGCAGTAACTACTTTCGTATTCCATTCGAGAATATGCAATCTAAAAGCCGGATGCGTAATTTAGTAGTTGCTCGGCATATAACAATGTGGTACTTGCTGAATCAAACTGAAATGACCTTATCAGAGGTGGGCGGTATATTCGGGAGCCGTGATCATACAAGCGTTATCCATGCAAAGAAATCAGTTAATGATAGCCTTACCTCTAAATTTGATAATGAGTACAAAACCCATATTGAAAACCTTAACGTAATATTATGATAATTGCAATCGCAGCAATCTTCTTTGGTACGCTTATTATGGCATACCGCATTGGTAAGTATGAGGAAGAACATAGGGGAAAGGACAAGTAATTTAATAGGGGGTTCCAATAGCATGAGTAGACACCCTTAATAAAAGTCGGCATTGCCGGATAGGTGAGAGGCCTATCATTTTTCCACCTTCCTATACCCCTCATTCCAAAGCACGGCACATAACCTCTTAGACTTGCGCACGATGGCAGTTTCAGACTCCAGAGGATACAGGATGTGTAACGCTTCGTGAATAGTAATCTCTAATTTATGCTTGGGCTTGAGTCGGGTATCTATCTCAATAGTATTACTATCTAAGTGGGCTAATCCATACGCTTTTTCCTTTCCGAGTTTACGATGGATTACTTTCATTTTATAGCACTTTACCTTTATAGATTCTCTTATTTCGGAACTGAAATTCATCACCATCCGTATCAATGATGGCGAACCCGTGATTCCATTTGTTGAGTGGCATGTATGCCGGATGCAGTTCCGATAGGCACCCGATACTGAAAGTAGTTACCATCTTGCCGGCTAATGTAGGTTCGGTATGTTCTGAAGTAGCATGACAATGCCCCTGAAAGCAGGATACCTTTGAGCGCAAAAACAATCCTCTAGCAGCATTCACCGGTGCTGATATTCCCCCAAGGTACTCATGCCCGTGTATGCCCCACAAATGCCCAATCTGCATAGGTCGCTTGTTATCTATTATTTCGATACCTTCTGCCCTTGCCTTGAGAATGTTGGTAAACTCAAATTCTTCTATCCCTACCAACTCCCCGGCTTTCTCCTGTAGGAAGTGTTCATACCTTTCCTCGTGATTGCCCACTTTAAAGTATATTTTGCAGTTGAAGGTACTTTTGATAATGTTGAATAGTTCCTTAAACGTGTCCAGTTCTTGCTTAAAGTTTCGCTTTTTTGGGTCTTTGATAAATTTGCTCAACCTGTGGCAGTCTATTGTATCTCCATTTAGTAATATTGCATCCGGTTTCTCCTTTACTCCAAAATCAAATGCAGCGGTTAACGCTTCAATGGAATGATATGGTACGTGTATATCCGATAATATTAAAATTCGTTTGTGTCCTTTAATCTTGTATGGTGTGAAATCTGCCTCATCCGAAGCAGGTAACTTGTACGGGTTCTTTGGTCTTTCAGTTGGCATATAGTATTTGGTTTTGTTTACTTTGTCCGGACTTTGATTCTTTCCCTCAATTCTACGCAGGATACTGCGTGCTGCTTCCACGTGCTTAAATGATAGTTTGTTTTCAGCATACATTATACGTGCAAGTTTTAAAGATGGCATTTCCATACCATACTTATCTCTGTAAGAACGTGCTATATCAGATAGGTTCATAAGAATTGTTTTAGTAGTACCGCCGCCCCTACTTGCTTGCTCACGGCATCTGCATCGTACTTGCCATCTGCTACGAACTTGCCCTTATCGTAATGGTCTGAGTAACTCCATAGGTAAGGAGTAGCAACCGACCGCTTGCGATACCCCATTCCGTTATTTGATTCAAATCTGTACAACATATCCTCAACTCCCCAGTCTTGCCATTTGTGCCAATTCTTTAGCCGGAACCAATCTTCTGCGCTTTCCTCCCACGTATAGGATTTACCGAATTGTGGCGGTAACAATGGCCGGCCTGCAGGTACTTGCCAGGTACGGGCGGTGAGTGGATCGCCATTGTGTATATGCTTTGAGAAGTTGCAACCACCCTCCATATAATGCACAATGCCCAGTGCGTACCACGGGCATTTCAGATTCAGTTTAGCAGTAACGGATACATAACGCTGCTTACCTTTATTGATTAGGGCAACGGCTTTGGCTATTTCGGATGCTTTGTCCTCATCCACTTGCATGGAATCAAACATTGCCTTGTACTCAAGCAAAGAAATTATAGGCTTTACGGATGCCATAAATTGCAATTATAACGATTCCTAAAATTATGATTCCGGTAAATGGTATGCGATTAGATTTCTTAGTGTTTGTTGATTCTACCTTACTTAGTGCAACCGTATTACTCACGCTGCCGGCTACACTATCCTTTATAATACCATTGAACGAATTTGTTCGCTGCTGATATGCGTTCGTGTAAATGATTCTTTGGCGTAATACAGGTACATCTTTATACACCGTATCGTATAACTCAATAGTCTTTGTATTAAATTCTTGTAATTCTGTTACCACACGTGATGTGTCAATCAGTTTAACGTGAACGGTATCACGTAGGTATATTGTAGTAGTTTGTTCCTGCGTAGTGGTTTGAGATTTCTTTACACTATTGCATGATGCCATAATCAGCACGAATAGTATCGCCATTGCCAGTAACCACCACTTTACCCAACCATCCGAATTATTCGGACTGTTCATCGTTAGTTGCATATTGTTCACCGTTTGCAAGTAATGCGGAAAATATCTCTAATACCGTTGGTAGAAATGCGATAACCGTTGCTACATTAGCCATCTGCTTATCGGATAGGCTGAACACCTGAAATACCGCCAACACCGTTGGGCCGGATAGTAACCCGATAACTCTTTTGGATTTGCGATACCATTTCGGGGCGGGGTAGTTTACATTAGTCAGTCCGATGCTTGTCTTTGCCATTTTTGAACTTTTGTATGTTAACAATTATAGT
>Ga0114979_10002512_pt1 | contig 12359 bp, 19 predicted proteins | sample S_140625_EF_Meta_FD_87315 | JGI IMG/M metagenome (GOLD analysis project Ga0114979, IMG submission 87315) | Freshwater microbial communities from Lake Simoncouche, Canada to study carbon cycling - S_140625_EF_MetaG | ecosystem: Environmental > Aquatic > Freshwater > Lake | place: Lake... | reverse complement strand
TTGGTCAGTTATGAAAGAAGTAGGGTACCAGTTCTATGGATTGGTTGACCTTGATGAGCAATCACCACACAGAAGTAAGACCACGGCTTGGGGTTCGTGGATGAGTCCAAGTTCACCATACATTTACAATCCAAAGGAATGTGTAATCTTGGCATACAAGAAAGACCGTATCAAGAAAGTTAAAGGTGTACCACAGTGGATTGGAGAACCGATGGGGGTTGAACAAGAGGATGGAACAATTAAAAAGAAAATTGTTTATCAAGATGAAGACAAGAAAGAGTTTATGGATTTGGTATATGGTCAATGGGAATATTTTGCAGACACCAGACAACAAACCAAAGCAACTTTTTCAATGGACATCCCAATGAAAGCAATAAAGATTCTTACCTATCGTGATGATATTGTTCTTGACCCATTCTGTGGTAGTGGAACAAGTATGGCGGCAGCAGAAATTAGTGGAAGAAAATGGATTGGAATTGAATTAAGTGAAAATTATTGTAAAGTTTCAAGGGAAAGAGTTCAACACTTTGTTGATTTAAAGAAACAAACTGAGTTAGATTTAGTATAAAGTTAATAAAGTAGATACTCAACGGTATCACCAGGTTGTATGTTAAGTTTTTCACACGTACCTCCATTAACCTCTAATACAATATTTCCTCGTCCACAATAAGAAGGACAATCAAATTCATCTGTGCAAGGTGGGCAATCACTGTGGATATTAATTATTGCGTTATTTTTAATTATTATAATATCTAAAGGGATGACACAATTCTTCATCCAAAAACATTGTTTCTTACCACCCATTAAAAATAATAATCCGTTAAAGGTATTATCAAATTTCTTACCCATCATACCGATAGACTGAGATTCTTTGTCAACTAATGTTTTAACTTTAAAGATATTTTTATTGATTTTTACTTTCATTATCTATAAATAGTCCTGTGTGATAAAGATGATAATGAAAATAATTATTATTTATATTTGACTTTTGGTGTATTTGTCTATATTTATATATTCATATCCGAGAGGATACATCCCCAAACAAAAGTTTCATAAAAAAATTGACATAATGAGAATTATGTTTTATAATTGTGAAACAAAAGAGATGAAAGTCTCAAAAATGTCCCACAAGTACTTGTTTATCCAAAAGAAATAATTATCTTTGTGGGACATTAATTAAAAATGAAGTTCTTTGAGGAAATAAGTATATGTATAATTATGAATGTGAATATTGTAATAAAACTTTTCAGTTTGAAAAGAATGGACAACCAGGGGCACATAAACGAAACTGTTTATTAAATCCAAAAAAAAATGAAATTTTAAAAAAAATGCTTTCAACAAAATCATTGTTGAATCCAAAATATAAAAAACAATTAAATTGTGAAAAGTGTGGAAAAATATTTGAAATTTTAATTTCTGAAAATAATTTTTCAAAAGGTAAATATAAAAAAAATTGCTCGCTTAAATGTGCTAATGGTAGGACACACAATATTGATACAAAAAATAAAATTTCAAAAACATTAAAAGACAAACCTAAAAAAGAAAAAGAAATTTTCTTTGAAAAAAGAAAATGTATATCTTGCAATGAATTTTTTCAATGTGATAAAAATTCACAAAGAAAATGTTGTAATTACAAATGTTCTGGTTCATTAGGAGGTAGAAACTCAATACAAAGTAAAAGAAGTAAAAACGAATCTCTTTTTTATGATTTGTGTTGTGAAAAATTTTCAAATGTATTATCTAATCAATCTATCTTTAATGGGTGGGATGCTGATGTTATTTTAACAAATGAAAAAATTGCGATATTGTGGAATGGTGTGTGGCATTATAAAAAAATAACAAAACAACACTCATTAAAACAAGTTCAAAGTAGAGATAAAATTAAAATTGATGAAATTAAAAAATGTGGTTATAAATATCATATTATAAAAGATATGGGTAGATATAATCCTAATTTTGTAAAACAAGAATTTAATTTATTTTTACAAAAATACGATATGGCGAGTTAGAGTAGTGGACAAACTCATTGGGCTCATAACCCAAAGTCCTGTGAAGGGCACGTCAGGTTCGAATCCTGCACTCGCAACCAATTGGAGTACAATAAGATACCATAAGAGGAGTACTTAACCCATAAGCTGATAAGAAAAGTTATAAGGTTTCCAGTGAAGTATCTTAAAAAAAACTTTCACAAAAAGTTTGACAAATTGAAAAATTTAAATTACTATTGTGAAACAATTGGAAATAACCCCTGAACTATGAAAGAGGGAGTGTTGTTAATATGGTTCCTGACTTTAGTCATTAAAGAAACAGACACTAAATTTCCAAAAAAGTTTATAAAAAGTTTGACAAATTGAAAAGTTTATCTTACCTTTGTAAACCAATCACGAAAAGGTTAACGTTGTTGTAAAACTGTGGTTCCCTTTTCCAAAATTGAAAATCGTTCTTTGATTAATAATATTTATCCGTTCAGGATGTTGATGATGAGACCTTCGGGTTGATTCTGAGATAACTGATAAAGATAGTCGGCCGTATATAGTCGTTAAATAAACCACGAAAGTGGGATAAAGTGAATGTGTTGTGTAAACATATTTGCGGTTTCAGAAATGGAGCTCAAGTATACAAATGGGATATCAGGTTTCCTGAGTAGTCGAGGCCAACGGTGTAGACGAAATGGAGAACTGACTTGGTAATGTGGATTATCAGGTTGAGGAGGGAACTCTAATAAAAATAACCCATAGAAATCAAGTAAGAAATGTAGTTCCAACTACATCATTGCGGGTTTCAATATAAAAGGGGACTTAAAACCGAAAGGTAAGATAAAGAACGAGTGGTGTCGCTAATATCCTTACAATTCATCTACCAAGATGTTTGTTTGAAGTAATCTTAAAATATGATGACTGGGAAGTCATACTGAGTAGACGAGTATTTTGTTGTTCAAAAGATAACAAAGCTCAAGGCAGACCTCTACTTGGATTCATCCATACACATAACTTTACTATGAAATTGTAAAATTTAAAACATAAAGGAAAAGTGTTTGTCAGGTAATAATGATAGTTGTCTACCTAATCACTGGCCGTCAGTGGTACGAAAGAGCCCCAAGTTCAATCGTATTTTTACCAAAGACCTCTAAGGAGTCGAATCCTGAGTTAGTTCGCAAGATTGAAGAGAGTTGAGTAATAAAAGAGTAGTTGTTACCTTAAGGAGTGATTGGTCTAACCAATTGACAATGAGTGATATTCTTCAAAAGAGAATGGATACGAGATGAATCAAATAATATCTCAAAAGTCACTTACATAAACTTGTAATCTCAGAGTTTTACGCCAACTATGAAACAACCCCGTCCTATAAGTAATTATAGGAATAAGACCCTCACCCAAAAGGTGGGGGTTTTTTGTTGTATGGGATATTTATATTAAAACATATTATGAAAAATATAATTAATGAAGAATTGGGTAGAATGAAAAACCTATTTGGTTATGAAAGAGGGAGAGTAATATCAGAACAAGATAATTTTACCAATGCTGAAATGGATGATAGTGCTGATGATGGTAAAACCCCCGTAACACCTGCAAAACAACCAGCCCCTGTAGCGCCAGCAGCGGAAACTCCTAATGCAGGGGGAACTCCTGGAATTGAAACACCTGAACAACAAGCTCCTCAATTAATGCAAAATGATGGTAAAAAACAAACTAATGTTACACCTGAAACACCAGTTGCTCCTGTGGCTCCCGTGGCACCTGCAACACCACCTGTAGGTGGAGAATCAATACTTAAAATACCAGGTGATAAAACATGGGAATATAAGTTTGAAAACAACAAATGGTTTGCTAGAAAAAATCCAAAATGGTCAGACATTAGTTCTAATGCGACAGCGGTTAATACACTAACAAAACAATTTCCAAATGTTGGAAAAAAATAATTTAAAATAAATTTTTTTATTCCAATTAAAGCATTATATTTGTATCCTAAATTATTAAGGATATGAACACGGCATCACACAACATCAAGATTCAACACGAAACATTTGGAGTATTGTTGAACGAAACATTTGTAAACGGAACTCAATTCAAATTATTTTTGAAGATGGTCCAAGGTTGTATTGAGTTAAAAAACGATTTAACTTTCTTCAACGGTGTTGAGTTCTTTGTTCATATCCCTTACAAACACTTAACCAATTCAATTATCACGACTAACGTGGATGCTTATACCTTGGCAGAGCATTTGGTTGCCAAATCTAAAATGGAGGCATTAGAAACAAAATGATAACAATTAAAGATATAATTAAGTGGTCTAAACCACATCCTATGAATTCGGCTATGAGGGGAACAACTGAGGCAAGACGGAGTTGTTTTGGTAACGATAAGGTTGAATTTTCAATTGTTGGTGGTGGTAGTGGGCTTTACGGGGATTTTAAAGATACTTTTGAAGTTGCCATTTTTGATAAAGAAACTGGTAGATTTATGACAAAGTTTTTTTATTCCAAAGCTACTGATGATGTGATAGCTTATATGAGCGCGGATGATGTTGTGGAACTTGTTAATTCCGTTATCAAAAGAAAAGACGTAAGTGTTGAATAATATTTTCCATATTTTGTAAAATATGGTGGTGGAAGTTGACTGAATTTTGGTCAGCCCTTAAGAGAGAGACTTCGGTCTCTCTTTTTTTATATTTGGTAATCAAAGTGAGTTATAAATCCTGTTGTAAGAAAAAGATAATCAATACATTCTTCTGTAATAGAATTAAATAAATCATCCCATTCTCCCATCTCACCAAGACCCACGTCTTTGTATATGTCATCTAAAGTTTCAATTTCACCATCGTGAATTAATTGATGTTTACCAAAACTATAGTTAACCCAAACTTCAAGGGTATCGTCTTCTCTGTGAGCGAGATTAAATCTGTGAATGATTAAATACATATAAGACCCTGTCTCACCAACCGTATTACTTAAATCTATTTTAAGTCCAGGGGATGACATTGCTCCAAGTTTTGAAAATGTGTTTTCAACAAATTCAAATGTTTTATCGCTTCCAACTTCATCTAATAAATCTTTAAGAAAATGAGCTCCAAGTGGATAATTAACCATTTTTGCTACGGTGGTAGCATAAGTAGATGTACTTGGATAACCTATTTTTTCAAGGGTTTTAAGGAATGTTTTTAAATTTGTCATATTATTAAAGGCTATATTTATCCATATTATCATCGTTCATCCAAATCTGATAATTGTCTCCGTGACTTTTATGTAGGTCAAAAGTATTGCCTTCAAAGTTGGTACAATATACTTCATTAAGTTGTACTCTTGTACGAAATTCCATATGGTCCTCTTGATATCCTAATTTAATATAATAATCCCTCAATCTATCAAAATCGTATTCTGACATTGCGGGATTCATTGTACCAGCATTTAATTCACAAGCGTCTCTAATGGAGTTGTCCCAAGTACAAATTACATAATATTCATATTCTAACTCTCCACTATCAATGTCACCAGTTCCATCACATTCATCACAATTTACTGTACCGTCACCACCACAGTAATTGCATGTTTCTGTACCATTTCCATCACAATTGCTACAATATATTTTACCTTCACCATCACATTCAGTACAGTCTTCTTCATCTCCTTCGGAATCTTTAATGGTTCCTTTCCCATTACATTCAGAACATCTTTCATATTCATTACCATCACACTCGCTACATCTTATTTCACCATCTCCAAAACATTCTTCACACTTACTTTCACCATCGCCATTACAATGTTCGCAAGTTATTTGATATTCATTTCCTTGAGTAATGAATAATGATGCAAATGATAACCTACTTATTAGGTTATCTGCGATTTTAAAATCACCTGTTTTTTTATATGAAAAAATATAAAACATTAACACTATAATATCTATTGGTTCAAAATAGTTAAAATAATCTTTTTGTTGTGTGTATATTTGTTTGAATTTGTCATAACAATCCTGAGGAGTTATTACCGTATCAGGGAATAATCCTTCCATTTTTATTGCTAATTTTTGTAATTTATTGTTCATATTTGTATTCTAAGTGAATATCATCTATATCAGACACTCCGAAATAATTTAGTTTATATTTTTCCAAAAGTAACTCTTTCACATCTTCTTGTATATCATAAGTGTCAAAAACAAATTCAAATTCTGACCAATCAAACTCACCATCAACTGAAACGTTTTTAATTATTGATTTAATTAAAACTTCACTACCATCATCATCGGTAAGCATTTTGGCGGATAATAATATCAAATCAAATTTTATTTTAGTTGTTCTATTTGACCACGGATAACGTTTAGTCAATGTAAAGGTTGACTTATTTGAATTATTATTTGTTTTATATATTAAATTTGTTATGTCCATATTAAGGTTTTGTATTATAATCAGTCCACTCTGGTGTGATTAAAATATTCGTTATTTCATCGTAATTGTAAGGACCTTCACTTGTGGTTAAAGTTTGAACACAATTTGGTATTATATTTCCATCCCATTTAACAAGTGTTTTAGTACTATCAACTGACTTTCTTAACCATTGGGTGGATGATTCTAACACCTCATCAAAGTTAATTTTATTTATTTCTGATATGTTGAATATCATATAATTTCTGTCTGTGTAATCCATTTTATTTATATTTTTTTAGAATCCAAATCTACCTTGGTATGCTGAATATAATTGAAGAACCTCTGCATCACTTAATTGTCTATTATACATTATGTTAACATATGATACCATTTTCATTTGCGAACCAGGGATGTATCCATTTACACCAACAAAAACTTCATGCTGAACTGCGGCTCTACTAATACTAGTTGTACTAGTAACAGGTGACCCATTATCTACATATCCTTTATGTGAGTTAGTACCATTACTTGATACAACGTACATATGAGGTATATTTACATTTGCTGGTGTTATAGTACCTATATTGACCGCAAAAGCGTTTGTTGTACTTCCCACATAAAATACAACAGGACGGGTTCCAGTTGTATTTGAAAAAGCAAATCCAGCACCGTCAGGGTATCTATTATTTGATATTGAAGTGTTAGACCAAGTATTTGAAGAATTATTACCTCTACAAATTACTACCCAAGTAAATGCTGCGGTAAGAAATAATCCAAATCCTGATATTGTTGCAGTACAAAATGCGGCATCGTCTATTCCATCAAGTTGAAAACCTCCCCCATATTCAGAAACGTAGGCGGCTCCACCATCATATGAAGTATATCCGCTATTAGTTGTTGGGTCAAAAGTATAAGCAAGGTTGGAATTCAACGGATAAGAAAGAGTAGTTCCTACATCTGATATAAATGTAATACCACTTGTTGGAATTGCAGGATAATCAATATTAAAAACCATTTTATCGGATTGTGTTCTATACCAATTTAAACACTGCGCAACGGTTGTAAAACTTTGGGAACCAATACGGTTTGTTAATTCTATTAAACTTGCATTAGTTGTTGGAACATATATGCTTGGGCCTTGACTTGATTTATTAAGATAAATTGTGTATCCACTTAATGGAGGAGTTATTCCATTCCAAAAATCTGTTGTTGCGGTATCTCCTTTTCCAACATCACCAGTCCCAATCCAAAAGTTACCTTCTTTAAGTGCTAATGTTTGTGCGGATGTACTATATTTTATTGTGTTTGGCATTTAATTTATAAATTACATTGGCGGATTTGGGTCGGTCCACTCTGGTGTTGCTAAAATTGTTAGCATTTCATTATAAGTGTATGGTCCTTCACTTGTTGTTAAGGTTTGAACAGATGGTGGAGTATTACCTTCCCACTTAACAAATGTTTTCAGTTCATCAACCGATTTTCTAACGGTATCTATTGAAGTTTCTAAAACTTCATTAAAGTTAATCTTATTCAATTCTGAAACATTGAATATCATAAATTCTCTATTTAAATATGGGTCTGACATATTAATAAATATTAGTTATAGTCCAAATCTTGAGGCATATGCATTATAATTTTGAGTCATTTCAGCAGCTGAAAGAATTCTATTATATGCTAATAAAAAACTAAATTCACCAGTACTAGATTCCCCTCCAACATCATAACCGCCAACAGCGAATCCACCAGGTCCAGAAGAACCCCCATTATTAGGACCAGCACTTAATGAATTATTAACATATAAAGCATAACTATCTCCTACAATATTTCCAGTAGTTGAATATATTCTCCAATTTGTATCATCAGGTCCACTTCCGACAGCTGATACCCAACCTGCAGCGAAGTAATTTGTAGTAGTAGTTGACCAATTACCCATTAACCAATTTGTATAAGGAGCAATATTGAGTGGGCTAGTAATCATTCTTTGATGATTTGTAAACTCTGGGTCAAGAGAGTCCGTATAACGAGAAGCTCCCATTACCGTATAATTTGTGACACTTAAATCTGGTGTAGTACTATAAAGCCAGTCATCTGCACCATCAAATGATAATACTCCTCCATTGGTTGTGCTATAAACAACTCCATTAACTAAAGTTCCGTGATTTCCATTTCCTGATATATCATAAATTATACTACCTGAACGTGGATAAGATGGAATAAATCCTGAATCCCAACACGTAACTAATCCACTGGTTACAATTGGAGGATAATCAATATTAACAACCATCTTATCTGGCTGAGTGGTATACCAATTTAAAGATTGTGCGACTGTTGTAAAACTTTGGGAACCAATGGTATTCGTTAAATTTATTAATTGGGTATCACCTGTAACAGTATATATGATTGGACCTTGACTTGCCCTACCAAGGTATACTGTATAACCGCTTGATGGAGGAATTATTCCATTCCAATAATCGGTTGAGGATGTTGGATATTTACTGACATCACGAACACCAATCCACATATTACCTTTGTTTAGTGCTAATGTTTGAGCACTTAAACTATATTTTATTGCATTTGCCATTTTATCTATAAATAGATTTGTTTTATAAAAAATAACACTACTATTATTACATAATTAATATTTAAGGGTATGGCAATTAAAATCACAATTACTGATGAGGAAATCCTAAACACATCAAATAACTATGTATTGGGTGAAATGATTAGGAATAAATATTGGCAAGTAAGGAGAGACTTGGATGGTATTAAATTTGACGATGATAAAGTTTTATTGAATATCAATGAGAATGGTGTTATAACCTCGTTGGGTCGTATTGATAGTGAGAAGTATGATAAGTGTGTCATATGTGGCAAAGATAGCCCATATCTTGAAACAACCCATATAGATTCTAGATTAAATTACATTGAAGGATTCGGTCAAACCTGTGTTGATGAAAAAAAATGTGAAAAAAAATAAAAAAAGTTTGGCAGTTCGGAATTAACTAGTATATTTGTACTCACAAAAACGATATATTATGACAACTACCAACACAACCACCATCATCAAATTAACTGAAGGAACTTTATCAGGAGACGTATTTTACGGCTCATTTGACACTACCATTAAAGGTAAAAGAACATCTATAATGGTTTCTAACCATTTGAAAGATAGTAGTAAAGAATATGAATTCCGTATCGCAGGAAAATGTAGAGCAGGATTTATTAGTATCCACGACACAAAAGGAACAGCATCTGAAGTAATCCGTGGATACAAAAAAAATTCTTTGGTTAACATTCAAGTTAAACATACTTACGAAAACGGAAATGTTGCTTGGTATAATGTTTATACAACCAAAGGTGGAAAATGGCATTCAATTGATAAAATGTTCTTAGAATCATTAACCGTTGGAACAATGAGAGAATCATTCCCCGATATGTGTGATATGAATATTTGGGACAGAATGGGAGCCAAAACTTGGGCGGACAAAGCGTTCGTCAAAAACGAAAATAACTAACAAAGAAAACCCCTTGATAAACCGAGGGGTTTTTTTTATATTTATAGGTATGGAAAACATAAAAGAAAAAATTAAGAAGGCGTTGAAACACATTTCGTTTTACACTCTAATCTCTATTAGTTTTATCGGTGGAGCATCAATAGGATACTATTACGACTTTATCAAAACTAGTTACATTAAACAAACTCAAGTCGTGTCTGTTAAGAAACAACAAATAAAACTTGCAATTGATGAAAACAATAACCTTTTGATTATTAAAAAATCGGATGGTTCTTATATTGTATACCAAGATTCTATTGGATATATGATTTTTAACCTGTACGCCAAAAACATTTGGGGACAAGCATCAAGCACTAAACCAACAATTACAAACTAATGTTACAGAACGGTATTAGATATTTTTGTGTGATTGGACTCTTGGGAATAATATTCGGAGCTATGAGTTTGGTAACTAAAACTAATGCCAGTGATGGGTATAAACTTGAAGATATAGGTGGTAAGGCCAACTCACCATTCAGTTTACAAGTTTATACATCAATTGAAAAATATTCAAGACAATATAAAATACCTAAACATATTGCTTATAATATTGCCTTCCTTGAAACAAGATATCAAGGACCATTTGATTGGGATTATCACGGAAAATTGACATCATACGCTGGTGCCAAAGGTCCAATGCAAATAATGCCATCAACCGCTAATTACATCACAGGTAAGACGATTACCCAAAAAGAATTATTACATAACATTGATTTGAATGTTCAAATATCTATGAAACTTTTGAATAAACTACATAAACAATATGATGATTGGGGAATAATTTGTGGTTACTATAATACGGGGTCTCCACTAATCAACGAATATGCTCGGTTTTGTTCAACAAATAAGGATTATAAAAAAAATTGGGTGGAATATTAAAAAAAGTTTGGCAGTTCGGAATTAATGCGTATCTTTGAATTCTCAAAAAGATAAAGATATGACAACTACAATTGAAAAAGTTCAAAATTACACAGGAACTAACACTTTTATTGCAAAAATGAAAGACACTATTACTAAGTATGGTAAGTTAACCCCTAACCAAGACGCCGCAGTTGTTAGAATTCTTGAGAAAGAATCTAACGAAAGAACAATCCAAATGAATTGGAGTACTCCAGGTGAAACTTTAATTATTGGACGTAAAATTGGACAGCAATTAAAAGAAACCTATGGATTAGAATTCAACCCGACTTTAATTGATATTACTCGTTTGTTATCTGTTAATCCAAAATCAGTTACTTTTGCTGGTAAAATGACTATTAAACGTGGTAAGGTTTGTCTTTGTTGTATGAGAGATTTAACGGATGAGTATTCAATGTTATCAAATGTTGGTAAAACCTGTGCGAAACATATGAAAATAGAATATCTCAAGGATAAATCTGAAGTCACTCGTTTCCGTGAGGATTACTTAAAGAGAGTTGAAGAAATAGGTGAGATGGAGATAACCATCCCAAAGAACCAAATCAAAAAATGGAATGGGATGACTGAAAAAATGGTTAACTCAATGTTTTAAATAGGGAGTTTACTCCCTTTTTTCATATTATCAATTGCCCATAAAGGTTGTAAGTTAGTGTAATGACACAGTTTAATAATTTCTTCTTCAGTATTACCTGAAGACAATGGTATAATATGGTCAATGTGCCACTTACCTTGATTATCCCAAGACATCCCCTCTTTGAATTGACACTCCAAATGTTCTTTTAAATACAATGGTGAACAACCAAGAATATCAAGGGTATGAACTTTTTTATCTATTTGTTTACTACGTAATATATCTCTTAATCTTTTTCTTAATAGTTGTTTTAATCTATAAATCGGGTCATTTCTATATTGTTCTGCGGATTTTTTACTTTCAATTTTGGCGTATTTGATATAAGTTTTTTTGGCAGATTCTTTAACTTTATCTTGATTATTGAGTTTCCAAAGTTTCTTTTTCGCCTTTAATTCGTCACCTTTTTTTTCAAAATAATTCAATGCCATTTGTTTTTGACATTCACGACAATAATGTCTTAACCCATCTTTTGCTGATAAGTTTTTATTAAAATCAAACGGTTGTTTTTCAAGATTACATCTATTACATTTCTTCATATAAAATAAATATTTGGCCGACACTTGAAAGTTAAAAAATAACCTTAAACCTTGAAAATTTAAAAAAAAGAATCCCCGACTTTGATTGTTGGGGATTTTTTATTATAATTGAATTATGAGTTACATTATTATAAAATTAGTTAAAGAACAAATGAGGGATAAGGAACTTCCTGTTATCCTTTTAAATAGTGAAAGTGAAGTTATGGAATTTGATACTATTGATGAGGCAGAAGAAATGAGAAATCGTTTTGAAGTAAACTCTGATTCAGGTCATAGATACATTTTAAAGAAAATTGGTCATGAGACTACACAGTAAAGAACAAAAGTTAGTTGACGATGTTATTGAAAATTTTAACTTCAATA
>Ga0114979_10002508_pt1 | contig 12373 bp, 12 predicted proteins | sample S_140625_EF_Meta_FD_87315 | JGI IMG/M metagenome (GOLD analysis project Ga0114979, IMG submission 87315) | Freshwater microbial communities from Lake Simoncouche, Canada to study carbon cycling - S_140625_EF_MetaG | ecosystem: Environmental > Aquatic > Freshwater > Lake | place: Lake... | reverse complement strand
TTGGCTCCACCTTTCTTAAAGGTGGAAAAGGAGATCCGTATGAAACAACTCATTCATGACTTCTTCTAAAATAGCAGTCATGTTATCTTTACACAAAGACATTGTAACACCATGAGCCATAGCCAATACTAATTGCGTTTTAACAAAATTGTCACTAGGTCGAATGCCTAGCTCTAACAATTGACTATCTTGTAAATATTCTTTCATTTTTGAAAAAAAAGTAAACAATTGTGTTTGACTAGGTTTCTTTTTATCAATAAATGCTTCTTTTATTAAATTCGTACCTAAATCAAGAATACATTCATATTTTTCTTTTGGTATTTGGAAAAAAACATTTGGTGGTTCAATGACGTTAGAATTTAACACTTGAAGTATTGATTCACGAGGTTCTCGTAAAAACAATTGTGTAATCAAATCAAAAAGCGTTTCTTTATACTCTTGTTCCATTTCAAAAATAATTCCAAAATCAATAACACCAATTTTATAAGGATATTTTTCATCATTGTCATCTTTGATAAATAATATATTTCCACTATGTAAATCTCCATGACAACATCCATGATGTATAGTAGTGACTAAGCCAAACTTTAATACTTGCTTAGAAAACCCATAGTAATCTTGTTCCTCTATTTCATGCATTTTTTTCCCTTCCATATATTCCATTATAATGAATTCGGGATATTTTTCAGTAACAGATGTAAACACCTCTGGAATTTTGACATATTTTAAATGTTTACAATTGTTTCTCATCTTTACTATATTTTGCACTTCTTCTTGAAAATTGGTTTGATGCAAAATCATTTCTATATTTTTTTCAACTAGATCAGCAATTTTGTATATGGAGAAAAAAGAATAAATATATACAATAATTTGTATATTGTGAATAGCGTCTTTTAATTTTTGATCTATATTTTTTCTTTTCATTTTAATAATCATTGGCGTATTATCTGATTTTTTATATGCTTTATACACTAGAGATATCATACCAGCATTCATTGGTTTTTCGTAGCCATCTTTTAAAACAAAATCATAATCATTTGTAATTTCTATTAATGACTCTATTTGAATATCATCAAATGTATAAGGGACATTGTCAGTGAATTTTAATAGCTCATTGTTGGTTTCTTCATTCACCCATTCTTTATTCGATGCAATGGCTTGAAATAGCTTGACATATAAAATATTTATTGTTGCCAGCTTCTTTGTAAGACGACGTATATAGTTTGTATAATCTCTAAAAATCATGTAGATGGCAGTTTCGCTCATTACAATAAAAAGCAGCTGCGCGATCTGAAAAAAGGTTTCTATGGAAAATTCGTTCATTTTATTATATTATTTTACGTTCTCTATAAATTGTTTTACACGTTTAAATATTTTATGTAAAACAATACCCATCATTTTTTGAATGGAATGAGGAGGAGTTATTTGATTATTATTGAATTGAACATTAAATGTAAACATTATTTTATGAGGGGTTTCTATTTTACAAATACATTGCATATTATTTATAGATAATAATTTGGCATCATTCGGAATACTATCTGGTACATGATCAGCAATTGATTGGGATGTAAAAATAATTTGATTGTCTTCTATATGTTTTTTCATGGAAACATATGAATATCTTTGCGGCATACCCAAATCTTCAAAAAAATGTTTCAACAAAAGAGTGACTTTTGCTTCATTTTCGTTCATTTTTTCTATGTTTGAATATAAATAAATGTCTGGATTCAAATCATAAATTAATTTCATCAAATTAAAATCAACAATTTGATCTAGATGTATGTGATTATTTTCTATAAAAAATTGTATATGGTATTGATGCTTAGAAATGTTGCTAAATAAAAATCCTTCTTTATCATATAAAATATTAGGTGTATCCATGTACTAGTATATGGATAAATTAAAACTTTATTGTTTAAACGTTTTTCTGGAATCAATATATAGTTTTAGTATAAACCTGCTTTATACACTTGTAAAGCTTTTTCTTTTTGTTCTACATAATTACATATTGGTTTTGGATATCCAGTATCTTTATAATTCATCCAAGTAGTTTCCCATTTTAAAATATCTTTTGCTGGAACATCTTTTAATTCTGGTATCCATGTTTTAATATACATGCATGAAGGATCGTATTCTTCAGTTTGCAACCAAGGGTTAAAAATCCTATAAAATGGTTGCGAATCAGCGCCGCCACCCATAATCCATTGCCAATTTCCATTGTTTGATGCGGGATCATAATCTGTCAACATAGATGCAAAATATTTCTCTCCATGTTGCCAATTAATTAACAATGTTTTGACTAAAAAAGATGCTACAATCAACCTGGCTCGATTATGCATATACCCAGTGTGATTCAATTGTCTCATACTAGCGTCAATAATAGGGAATCCAGTAGTTCCATTGCACCACATGTTGAACCACCTTGTATTAGGATGCCATTTTATTTTATCATATTTGGACTTCAATGAATGACCTAATACACGGGGATACGAGTGCAAAATATTGGCATAAAAATCGCGCCAATATAATTGTCGTATGAATGCTGTTTTGCTATGAAAATGCTTATACACTTCGCGAATAGACAAACATCCGAATTTTATATAGGCGCTCAAGAGAGAAGTTGGTTTCGTCAAATCATTATGTGTTTTGGAATATTGTTGCTGTGTTCGTAAAGCAGTTTGTAACACTTTCAAGGCATTCGATCTTCCACCACGAACCAAAATATTTGGATTCACTTTTGTATATTTTTTAAGAGCTTGATCCAATGTTATTTTGTTTGAAATGGCTGTATTTGAAGAGGAAAAATGGACTTTGCGCATGTTGGCTGGTTGATCTACGTGTTTTTTCATGGCGGTTTCATAATAAGGAGTGAATTTTTGATATGCTTCACCTGAGCCATTTACAATGGTTCCTGGTTGATGTAAATAATAATCATATGTATACATGACATATGTTTTTACATGTTCGCATAGTTTGACAATAGATGCATCTCTCTTTTTTGCATAAGGCGAAATGTCTACATTGAAACATACTAAATCTATTTTCCATGCTTTTATACATTCGGCAACTATTTTCTCATTATGTCCATAGAAAGTATATAAATGCCCGCCTGCTCCCGATATTTGTCTTGATAAATCTTCTAGGCTTTCAATCATGAATTGCACAGCGTTATTTGATTTGAATGCATTTCCGTTTCCTACTTGCTCAGGTGTAAAAATAAAAATAGTATACACGTGTTTACAATAGTCGTTTAATAGGTTAAGACCATTGTTATCTACAATTCTTAAGTCGCGTCTAAATATAAATAATCCATTTTCATAGGACATGGGTATATTATATACAAATATATACTTTTAATAACCAATATAAAAGTAATTTAATAATGGAAATATGTCTGAAATTGGGGGGTTATTACTTCAAATAACAGGAAATCGAGAAAATGAAAATCATTCTTTGATCCCGCAAAGTATTGCTATGGGTTACAATACATATGATTTCAATATGAATAATGAAATCGATTTAAATATGTATCCTTTACACGATGAAATATTACCAGAATGTATTATTTTAAGTGGTATGAACCATAATAATGATTTATCTTATTTGGAAAGATATATACAATTATGGACCTTTATGTTTACTATTGGAGATGTAACTATACTGAAAATCCCATTTTCTTTGCTATGGAATTTGGAAAAGCCTACTATCATAGAAAACAAAATGTATTTAAAAATACCATTTCATATGTTTTTTGGAAATGTACATATTTGCGGGTTAACCAATTATATCATTAAATTTAGTATTGAATATTCAAATATAAATTACAATAGTCAAATGTATCATTATCCGCATCCTGTCACTTTTTCTTTATTATGTAAAACTTTTTTTTATGGAGAAAATATACGATTTGATACAAGCAACAATTGTATTCAACAAATCAATTCAATACAATTAAATACTTTACCTAATGAAAGTAGTGATGAGTTTAGAATTCGAACAAATCGATTTCGGGGATTTGTAAAAGGATTTTTCATTGAATCTCCAAATGTATTTGAAACTATGAGAGATATAAAATTTTTTACCAATCAATTTGTTCGATTTCATTATGATGCATACTTGATAAGACAAAAATGCGTAAAAATTAGTGATTCTATGATGTATTTTCCTTTTCATCCAGAAGAATTATTTCAAAACAATACAAACCGATCTTATGTGGGTTCTATAAATTTTGATGGCATTGAAAATCACTTTTTAAATCTCCAATTTTCAAATGCAAGACAACAAGTACGAGTGTATGCTTTGAGTAAAAATAATTATAGTCTAATGAATAGAATATTTGTTATGAGAAATATTTTTGTTAATTTTCATGTATACGAAACATTTGAAACGCATCCTTTAACACCCATTGAACAATTATTAGAACCCTTTTTTCACCAAAATATGCCTAGTTATGATGTATCTTTAAATGACCTGCCTTATATAAGTGAAACCTTGTATCGTAAAATTTGCGAACAAGATCAAAATATATGCCCAATTCGGCAAACGGAAATTCAGGAAAATGAAAGGTACATGTTATGTGACCAATGTAGAAATTGTTACAATGAATTTTCTTTAATTCAATGGTTTGAATATTGTAATAATAGTAGTAATGGTGCTAGAATTACATGTCCGACTTGTCGTTCTATATGGGCCAATTATAATGTGTATATAAATAGTTTACCAATTGGTGACTTGTTTTAATCCTGTCCAAAATTGGTTTTCATTTTGTTTCACTTTTTCGGATTGCTGTGCATAATAAAACGCCAGTGCTGCGGATTCTTCATCTTTTTGCTTATTTTGATGATATAATTGTCGTAATGCTTCCTCTTTACTTAAAGGTGTTGCATTTGCATTGTCTCTATGATGTTTATATTCATCTACAGATCTAAATTTAGGAACATTATTATAATCCTCTTCTGTAATAGGGATTACTGATTCCACATAGGCTTGTCGTAAATCGGTGTAGCCCATACCATCGCTACTGAAGAGAGAACCTGATGTAAAATTGCTGTCATATGCCATTAAAGAGGTGGCACCCAAACCATGAGCGGTTAATTCATTGACGCCAGTATATGCAGCAATTGTTTTCACTTCTTTTTTCCTCTTTTCCATTTCTGAAGCCATTTTGTCTTTGGTAATGTTGGTAGGTGTAAATATAATATCTTCATCGGATTTTAGCCAATTCCCATATCCATTGGATACCGGATCTTCTAGGCGATGCTTTTCAAACTGCTCATTAAACCAGTTGTTGAATTGTTTAGGTTCTTTTAGATCTTTGTTCATAGTAAACATTTTATCTAAAATGTCTCCATTGCTGGAATCATAAAATTCGCTAGTGGTTGTGGTTGTTTTTTTAGAATTTACTTTGTTTTGAAATTCATAAATGCTTAATAATTTTTTGTATGCGCTTGAAAAAAATATAAAATATTTATTATCTAATTGCGATTTGTCAGGGTGTGTTTTTAATACTAATTTTTTGCATTCTTTCATAATGTCTTCGCTTAAAGTCATGGATGTACTTAAGCCAAAAAGTTTGTAAAGCTCTGCTCGCGAATAGTTGTCAATGTTTAGGTCTATGGTAGTGTAATTTGATTTATCATATTGTATATTTTCTCTCTGGGGTTCGTTTATAAAAGGATTTACATTTGCAAACGGGTCTTCTTTGTAGCCATTGTTTGTTTCTTTAATTTTAATACCGCCTTTATGACATTTTGTCATGGAAACATTGGACATTGGTTGTTTCTTCATTTTATTTAATTTAGAAATTATTATTTAAATTAAAAAATACAATATATAATCTGTAAAATTAATAATAATTTAATTAAAATAAAAATAATATATATATGCCAAATCCTTTTAGAAATATTTTAACTGGTTATGGAACACCATTGATTGATAGAAAACATGTTACTGCTGATGATTTAGCAGAAATGACTCCAGAACAAATTGCTGCATTGCCATATGATAAATTTGGAGATTATCAGTCAAAATATTTGCACGAAGACAAATTTTCTCCTGAACAGAAGGAAGCAATTAAAAATAAATTAGGAGAAAAAACTCATGCAAAAGTGTCACATCGACCTCTTTATGGTGGTAGAACTCGAAGAAGAAAAGGAAGGAAAGGAAGAAAGTCTAGAAGAAAGTCTCGAAGATCCAGGAAATAAATTATTTTTTATACATTCTATAATGCATAAAAAATGATAGATAATATGTGCAAATTTATTTTTACATTTGTTAAATAGTAAAAATAATATAATTGAAGAATTTGATCCATTTTTCTCAAAGGTGGATAAATTTGGTTCCATTTTTCTCAAAGGTGGATAAGTTTGGCTCCACCTTTTTTAAAGGTGGATGGATTTAGATATCCAATGAAATGGTATTACTAGCCGACTTCTTACGACGTCCACTTCGTTTAGGCATATTTCCTTCTTCTTGTAGCTCCTTAAGATCATTGATACTAATGGTACTATTATCATTTTGGACAGGTTGCTCTTGAATATTAATAGTCTTTGTCTTTAGTCCAGAGAGAATATCACTAATGTCACTGGGTCCCTTCATTTCTGGTCTACTACTTGTATTGGGTCTTTTACTGGTTCTCTCCTGTACATCTGGTCTTTCAAAATTCTCTCGAAGACTGATTCCATCATCTACAAAATTACTCTTACTAAAGTTAAGATCTGGACGTCCATAGTTATTATTACCAGGTCGGCCCTGAGGAGGCGGCACTGCATTCGGACCCTGTGTAGCCATGGGTGGAGGAGGTCCGCGCCCAGATGGTACTTGGGGTTCTGGACTCATAAAATTACTCATAAATCCGCCGAATCCTGGACTGCTTTGCGACATGGAATTGACCGCCGCATTTTGGAAAGATCGCATTAGATCGGGATTTTGGCGCAAAATATCATCCATTCCTGGCATCGCGCTCTTAAACATGGTATTGCTCATATGTACCATCATTCCACTTCCACCTAGCTGGAACAATAGCTTCAATTCGGGGGCCATAGATGCCTTGCTCTTGTATTTTTCATGCAATTCGCCAAAAATCTCATCATAATCGGTAAGGTTTTCTTCGATTTGGGAACTCCAGCCGTCCAATTTGATGTCAAAAGGGTCGAATTTGCCATTCAAAAATTCGATGCCGTTCACAATGGCCATGAGCATATTGCCTTGGAATTTGACAGAATTCTGTTTGGTTTTCTCCTCCATAATGGTTTCATATTCGCCTTGCATTTCTTGAAGGGAAGATTCCATATTGTATTTTTTGGACAACTCAACTCCCTTTTTTTCGAGGGCTTCCAACTTTCTTAAATATTTGAATTTCTCTCTAAGGAGCTCTTCTTTGGTCATTTTTGGTTCAAAAGAAATGTCTTTTTCAGGTGCAATTGGGATTTCATTGAATTTTCCATAACCATCCCAGGTCTTGCTATCTTGTGAAGTATTTGCAGTGGATTCGCCAATAGAGGGTTCAAAATCGCTAAATCTTACTGATGGCTTTTCTTCAAAGAAACTACTGGGAGATGAAAACATATCGGATGCTGGTTTAAAACTACTATTCGATGCATTGTCGACTAAATTATTTAGTTCATTTTCTAAGTTGTTTAAATCTTCCAAGTCAATATCGCTTTTTGGATTACCAGTTTCCTTAACCTTATCATTCATGAGTAATTCCAACCCTCCTCCAAAATTGGAAGGTTTATCAGTAAAGTCCAAATCAGTGAGTTCTATAATCTCATCGGCCATTATCTATTCATTTATTAGAATAGATAATTTTAAGTCATACGAATTGTAAAATATATATTTCCACCTTTTCCACCTTTTCCACCTTTTAAAAAAAGGTGGAGCCAAAACCTTATGGATATGATTTTCCACCTTTTAAAAAAAGGTGGAGCCAAAACTTGCATTTATTTTTCACCTTTTAAAAAAAGGTGGAGCCAAAACTTGCATTTATTTTCCACCTTTTAAAAAAAGGTGGAGCCAAAACTTGCATTCATTTTCCACCATATGTAGTAATTTTTGCTCCACTTTTTCCACTTTTTCTAAAAGTGGAAAAAGTGGAAAAAGTGGATTGGATTGGAAGATTTTTTATCTTTATTTATAATATAAATAAATGGTAAATCTAAAGAATTTTTTGAAAAAAAATGCAATAATAATAATGATTATAATTTTTATAATTTTAGCATTATTATTTTTAATGAATTATGATTCCATTGAAACTTTTGGAAATTCAAATGATAGTGTAGCATTTGATGCTCCCTCTTTTAAAAAATGGACATTTGAGCCATCTTTGTCATGGTATAGACTTATACAAAATGGCCCCAGAATTAATTTTAATACTTTAGGATTTACTACTCCAAATCGAAATTTATCCATTGCATTCTTGTTTACCAATTTTAGAGGCCAAGGATATTGGAGAAATATTTTCCGTTTCACAAATACAAACAATAATTGCTGCAATTCAGGTGACCGAAATCCCGCTATGTGGGTGCATCCCGATAATACCAATAATTTTCACGTAAGATTTTCAACTGCTTCCAATGGAAATGATGGAATGGATTCTGGTATTTTATTACCTATGGGTATACCAGCCCTTATTGTTTTAGTATTTAATGGAAATACATTTTCATTATACATCAATAACATTATGGTATTTACTCGTGATTATAATAATATTGTAGCAAGAGATGCTAACACAATTTTACAAATGGGAGATAGTTTTCATCAGCAAGATGGTAACATGTTTATCAAGAATTTCACTCTTTATGATGGTGCATTAACTCAATCAGATGTGAATGCTATTTATGATAAATTAGATCAAGGACCTGCTGGTCCTGCTGGTGCTGCTGGTGCTCCTGGTCCTGCTGGTCATGATGGTTCTCCTGGTGCTCCTGGTCCTGCTGGTCCTGCTGGTCATGATGGTTTACCAGGTGCTCCTGGTGCTCCAGGTCCTGCTGGTTTAGATGGGTTACCTGGTCCTGCTGGTTTACCAGGTCCTATTGGTCCTGCCGGTTTACCAGGTGCTGCTGGTTTACCAGGTCCTCCAGGTTTGCCAGGTCCTGCCGGTTTACCTGGACCTGCCGGTTTACCTGGTCCTGCCGGTCCTCCAGGTCCTCGTGGAGGTAGATAAATCCACCTTTAGAAAAGGTGGAACCAAAAAGTGGAAAAATAGAGTAAAAATTTTGCTCCACTTTTTTAAAAAGTGGAAAATAGAGTAAAAATTTTGCTCCACTTTTTTAAAAAGTGGAAAAATAGAGTAAAAAATTTTGCTCCACTTTTTTAAAAAGTGGAAAATAGAGTAAAAATTTTGCTACACTTTTTTACACCTTTTAACATTTCAAACGCTTAAGTTTCCGAAACAATAAAATATTCATTTTTAATCTTTAAAATTATTTTTGGAACAAATAAACAATTTTTATAAAAAACTGGTTTTTTACTAAAAAAAATATTATTAAATTTTGTTGTAATTATCATTTCTCCTAGTGAGTATTTTTCATAAAATTCTTCGTTTTTACTATATTTATCTGGTTTATAAATAGTTATTATTTTTTTAGAAGGTATAACTTCAAGTAAAAAAGAAGGTTTTGATTTATTTCCAACAAAGAAAGAATTCATATAATATAAAATATATTTTATATTTTATAAAAAGTATAAACAAAAAATCTAAAATCTAAAATCAAGATGTAGTGTTTTCAGTATTACTATTTATCGCCGTATTGAGTTTAGTGTCGTAATAATTGTTTGTTTATTTTTATGAGGTTTTATTTCTTTTAATTTATTATGATGTGAAAAATCGGCGTTTGAAATGTTAAAAGGTGTAAAAAGTGGAAAAATAGAGTAAAAAATTTTGCTCCACTTTTTTAAAAAGTGGAAAAGTGGAAAATATTTTGCTCCACTTTTTTAAAAAGTGGAAAAGTGGAAAAGTGGAAAAGTGGAAAAATTTTGCTCCACTTTTTTAAAAAGTGGAAAAAGTGGAAAAAGTGGAAAGGTTGATAAAGTAGATACCTTGCAAAAAAGAATCCGCCAAATCATCTTTTTTTTTATGAGCATTGAAATAATCAACATGTTCATGAAACCGAAAATCATTACTAATGATCTCCAAACATTTTGCAATACCCAGTTTTTTTCGGTCGCTATAAGTAGATTTTTCACTAGATGTAAAATTCTTTAATTTATTTGCAGCCGATATAAATTCCATATGAGGAACTACTATTGACGACATAATAAAATATTGTACTATCATTCCTTGAATCGTCTTCATTCTAGTAGCAATAGGACTAATCTGGTTTTCAATAATGACATAATCAATAATGTCTTCTTTTTCAAACAATTTATTGAATTTATTTTTTATATGTACTCCTATATTAAATAAATCCACGTCTGCAGCTTTTATTGATTCAATATGTTCAAAATAATGGCTAGATATATGATCATTGATTTTTTTGGCTAAATCCACTTTTTTACATTTTGGATCATATACAATTTTATGAGCATCAGCAATTTCATAGAGTTTTTGCAATTTTTGTTTATTAATAAACGATGATTTTTGTTCCGCACCAGGTATTTGCAAAGATTGTTTTTTTGAATGCTTTAAACAATAACATAGGTCCCCTTTTTTGAATTTGGCAGGTTTGTTACATTCTTTACATAAACTAGTTTCTTTGGATTCTGATAAATTAATAATATCCCATAATTGAATAGAAAAATGGTCAGAGTCTTCGGGTTTTGTAAAGAGACAAAATGCTAAATTCTTGATGCCTACGTCAATAGAGAGAACTTTCATATAATAATTATTATTGAAAAATTATTATATTGTTTTTATTAAAATACTTATTTTCTGCGTGTTTTTCTTCCCTTTCGTTTGGATTTTTTTGTGTGCTTTCTGCGTCGCGTTTTTTTGCCGCCTTTTTTATAATTAGACAAACTATTTGATCTAAAACGAAATGATTCAACAGGTCCTCTGTAAAATGCTTGTTCTTCGGAAGTATGATTACTAGAATGTGATTTATCAGAAGCTGAATGAAATTTACAAGTTTTTTTTTGATCATTCATAAGTTCATCACATATTAATTTTTCTGTAAAAGTTGCATCAGGTTTCAAAAAATAATATGCTTGACCAACTTTGAACTCTTCATATGGTGATTTTTCTTTATAATGTCCTTTTTTTGTTGCATATTCTACTGCATTTTGTTTATCTTTAAAATGAGGAATCTCCATACTTTATTATATATATTATACTATATAATAAATTTTTTACGCGCATCCTAAATATTTATTTATTCGGATTAATATGCACAGACATCATTCGCGAATTCAATTGTTCTCTCGATAGATAAGGATTTTTTAAATCGCTATTACAATATCCATAACCAGGTCTACTTGTATCAAAAGTATTTTTAAAAGTGTATGGAACATTTTCAGAAGGAGTTCTGTCTGTTTGAATATGTGGATCCAATCCTAAATCATAACAAGCTTCCGTCGAATTATAGTTCATAATTTGTAGTCCATTTTTTTGCAAATATTGGCGATATTGCCAGTTTGATTGAATACCCTCTTGTTTTTGTATTCTCTCATTTACTGCTGCATCTGGTTGCCATGATGCATAGTTGCGACCATCTGCCATAATAGGAGGAAAATTGAAATTTATATTATTAGATGCTGAATAACAAGTTGCCCAACTCATTTATATAGTTACAAGATAAAAATCTTTTTTACTTTACTCTACTCTACTCCTTTTTTTACTCTACTCCTTTTTTTACTCTACTCCAAGCAATTTTAGTAATTCATTCTTCTTTAATTTGGAAACATCATTTGCCAATTTTCGTTCTAAAACAATTGTCTTTAATTTTTGTAGAGAGAATTTCCTATAATCGATCAAATTCATTTTGGTTTCTAATTCTAATGAAGATTCGGAGGCTAACTCTTCTAAAGTAAGATTATCTTCGCTATCCAGTCCTTCGTTATCCAGCCCTTCGTTATCCAGCTCTTCGTTATCCAACCCTTCGTTATCCAGCTCTTCGTTATCCAGTCCTTCGTTATCCAGCCCTTCGTTATCCAGCCCTTCGTTATCCAGCCCTTCGTTATCCAGCTCTTCGTTATCCAGTCCTTCGTTATCCAGCCCTTCGTTATCCAGCTCTTCGGTATCAAATTTTTCCAAAAGTGAATTCGACTCCATATTGATGTTTAATATTTTAATAGTTGGTTCTTCGTTATCACTATCACTATCGCTTTCATTATCGCTTTCACTATCACTATCATCTATTTCTGACTCATCATCATCAGAAACTTCAATCAAATGAGTACCACCCATTTGACTATCCATTTGACTACCCATGTG
>Ga0114979_10002506_pt1 | contig 12383 bp, 12 predicted proteins | sample S_140625_EF_Meta_FD_87315 | JGI IMG/M metagenome (GOLD analysis project Ga0114979, IMG submission 87315) | Freshwater microbial communities from Lake Simoncouche, Canada to study carbon cycling - S_140625_EF_MetaG | ecosystem: Environmental > Aquatic > Freshwater > Lake | place: Lake... | reverse complement strand
TCGAAAACAAAAAAAGACATAAACATAAAACCACAACAACAATCTATAACACTATCACCAAAAGACACTACTAAAATGGCACCACAAGAAATAGAACAAACCAAAAATCATATTCGTAATTTCAAAGAATCCGGTATTAGTGCAATAGAATCTCTTAATCAGCAAGAACTCGCAAATATGATCATATTATCGAGCGACAAATACTATAACACAACGGAACCGCTCATGACAGACAATGAATACGACATCGTAAAAGAATACGCACAAACAAAATACCCTAAGAACGAAGCCATACAACAAATCGGAGCGCCCATTCAAGGCAAAAACAAAGTAAAACTCCCCTATGAAATGTGGTCCATGGACAAAATCAAACCCGACTCAAACGCACTCGTAACGTGGCGCAACAAATACAAGGGACCCTATGTTACATCATGCAAATTAGACGGAGTAAGTGGACTCTATTCCACCGAAGGACCCACCCCTAAATTATACACCAGAGGAGACGGAAAAATAGGACAAGACATCAGCCATTTACTCCCCATACTCAACCTACCAAAACCATCCACCCCCATCGTCGCAAGAGGCGAATTCATTATCCCTAAATCCGTGTTCGAAGAAAAATACGCAAAAACATTCGCCAATCCGCGAAACCTGGTCTCCGGAATCGTCAACGCAAAAACCCCCGACGAAAAAGCGAAAGACCTCCATTTCGTGACATACGAACTCATCCTCCCACAAGCAAAACCTTCCGAACAATTGAAAACCCTCGCCGATGCAGGATTCGAAGTCGTCGAAAACAAAACCTATGACACAATCACGAACGACTCTTTATCAGAAATCCTCAAAGAAAAACGCACAAAGTATCAATACGAAATCGACGGAATCATTGTCACGGACGATGCCATTCATCCTCGCACATCTGGCAACCCAGACCATGCATTCGCATTCAAAATGGTATTATCCGACCAAAAAGCAGAGGCAAAAGTCGTGGATGTTTTATGGGAAGCCAGCAAAGACGGATATTTGAAACCGCGTGTGAGAATCGAACCCATTCGATTAGGCGGTGTTACTATAACATATGCTACTGGATACAATGCAAAATTCATAGAAGAAAACAAAATCGGTATAGGTGCTATAGTAGAATTAATCCGGTCAGGCGACGTCATTCCTAAAATATTGTCAGTAACCGTTCCTGCAGAGAAAGCAAAGATGCCAACAGTGGCTTACAATTGGAATGAAACCCACGTCGATATTCTACTGGAAAATGCAGCGGAAGACAAAACCGTGCAAGAAAAAAACGTAACAGCTTTTTTCACGGAATTAGAAGTCGATGGATTGAAAGCCGGTAATGTGAAAAAAATCATGGAAGCCGGATACACGACGATTCCACAAAGCCTGAAAATGGGAGAAGACGATTTCAAAAAAGCGGGATTCAAATCCATGGCGCCTAAATATGTGGAAAACATCGCCTCGAAAATTCGCGAGGCACCAATCCTCACGATCATGGTTGCTTCGGGAACCCTAGGTAGAGGTCTAGGAAATCGCAAACTGGGGCCTATTATGACTGCTCATCCAGACATTCTGGTTTCCACGGAACCACTCGCCGAAAAAATCGCCAAAGTCAAGACGGTCCAAGGAATCGAACAAAAAACCGCCAAATTGTTCGTGGAAAACATTCCATCATTTTTAGCGTTTTTGAAAGCCTGTGATTTAGAATACAAGCTCACCGAAACCCCCGCACCAAAATCGGCGACCACCATAGCCATAGATACATCCCACCCACTCTATGGAAAACAAATCGTGATGACAAAAGTCCGCGACCAAGAAATCATCGATGCCCTCGCAAAACATGGAGCAACCTTAGAAGATTCTATCAAAACCACCACGTTTGCGCTTATTGTAAAAACAAAAGAGGACGTATCTAATAAAACCAAAGATGCGGAAAAAAAAGGCGTCCCAATCATGACCCCAGAAGAATTCAAAACGAAATATTTGTCATAATTAGACCATCGTTGCGATAGGTAGTGTTTTTTGATTGTTTATACAAGGGGTATCGTAATCGTCAGTAACGGTAACCCGTATGATTCTATGTTTTGAAACATGCATTATATTTTCTGGCGTGAGTACTGGAGTGATTTCGCGTTCTTGTGAAGGTTGTTCTTCCGCAGGTTTATGTGGATTATAACAAAACAATCCATATGCAAAACTGCACAAATATCGCAAAATAATTATTCCTAATGCTAGTATTATCAAAAATCCCATTACAGTAGCTGCGTCAAACATTTTTTATTTGTGTTATAGTATTGTTTTTATGAACTATTCAATTTTATCTACATATGTTGATTCTATAAATGACAACAATTGCAGCGGTGATATACAAATACCCAACAAACGTTCAATCTGATTGAACATGATGGTCAAGCAAGCTACAACAAATACGAAAGTTGAAATACTCACACATAATGCAAGCACTATTTCCAGTAATATAAATATATTTACAGCAAGGCATACAAATACACTGACAATTTCTTTTACGAATTTCGCCATTTTTCCATTTTTGTAATTATCATGAACAATCGTTTCATCAAATTCAATTTTATACTTTTTCATCAGCAAACAACGCGTTTGCAGTGATAGTTTCAGGTTCATTCCTAAGTTCAGGGTCGGCGTTAGTTTGCATAATACCGATTTTAATAGGATGTGTCATACATTCATTGCATAAATATCCACACACATACATCATAAATACTATCGCAATAAATAGCAAGATGGATGCAATAACAGTCATAAATATGGACGTGGTTTTCATTTGTGGGTGTTGTTTCTTGACATATTCACAACCATACAAAACAATTTCAATTTTGTTTGAAAAACATAATAAACACTATTTGAGTATTGTTTATTATGTCACAGGATTCCGATTTTTCTATCGACGAACGCATTGAACATCTGCTTGCCGACGTCGAAATCCTCGACGCGCCGAAAATTCATCCGCCACCACCCGGCGAGGACCAAACAGAAGACCGAAAGCAAGAAAACCGGGCATACAAAACCGTCGACAATGCCCTATTACAAAAATACGACGTCAAACTCTACGGATCCGACAGAGATACCTATGACATTATCAACGATTTCTTAGAAGACAACCAGAGCGAACGTGCTTTCTACATTGTCGACTTAGGCGCAATCGTCCATTCTTACAACGAATGGATGCGCCTGCTTCCCGATGTGAAACCCTATTATGCCATGAAATGCAATCCGAATCCGGTTATTTTAGAGGTCCTCGCCTATTTAGGCGTCAATTTCGATTGCGCCTCGGAAAATGAAATGCGCACTATCATCGAAATCACGAAAGACCCCTCTCGTATTATTTTCGCAAACCCATGCAAAATGTCATCGCAAATCCGATACGCACGTTCGAACGACGTGGATTTCACCGTCGCCGACAATGAAAACGAACTCTACAAAATCAAACTATATCACCCCTACGCGAAAATCGTTTTACGTATTGCCGTCGACGATAGCAAAAGCAAATGCCGATTTAACAAAAAATTCGGATGCAAACTATACGAGGTGGAAGAATTGCTCACGATTTCAAAAACGCTCAAGCTGGACGTCATCGGATTTTCGTTCCACGTAGGCAGTGCATGTTCGTCAGCAGATTCTTTTTACGATGCCCTGAAAACCTGTAGAATTGCAGCGGACATGGCAACCAAACTAGGAATCAATGTCTCCCTAATAGACATCGGTGGCGGATTCCCAGGTTCGGACAATATCGACGTGAAATTCGAAACTATTGCACATGCGGTCAACCGTGGTATCCGCGATTTTTTCGCCGAGGAAATGGAAAAAGGTGTTATAGAATTCATTGCCGAACCTGGCCGATATTTTGCCCAGGGTAGTCATACTCTGGTTCTCAATGTGATCGGCAAGAAAAAAATACTGGACGAGACAACGGGTGAAAAAATAAACATGTATTATTTGAACGAGAGTGTTTATGGTAGTTTCAATTGTATACAAAACGACCATTACGAACCGGTTATATTGCCATTCAACGAGCGCGATGGTAAATTAGAACGCAGTCGAATATTCGGTATAACATGCGATTCCATCGACGTCATAACCGAGAACATCATGTTACCCGACCTAGCCATAGGCGAATGCGTCTATGTTGAAAAAATCGGGGCATATACGATTGCAGCAGCGAGCGCATTCAACGGGTTTGCTCCTACGAATTCGTATAAATACATTTTCAAATCGATTCAATAATCCCCATCAAAAGCATATAAACCTATGACACAAATATCAGTATTCATCCATGCAGCGGTTATTAATACCTGTATCTGTAGGTGAATTATACGACAAATTCACGATTTTGACCATAAAAAATGAAAAAATCACTGACCCCACCAAAAAAGCAAGCGTTCAAAAAGAAATAATGTATTTACAAAACGTCATGATGGACATAACAACATTCCCTCCATCCGAAACCAGGTTAGTTGAACAATTGAGAAATATCAATGTAGAATTATGGGACATTGAAGATAAAATGCGCGAAAAAGAACGCAAAAAACAATTTGACCGTGAATTCATTGAACTGGCTAGGAGTGTATACAAAAAAAACGACAAGCGAAGCGCAATCAAAAACGAAATCAATACCGTATTCAATTCCGAATTAATGGATATAAAAAGTTATGAGAATTATTGATAATAATATGACTGATTTTATCGAATCAATAACATCACTCAAAGAAAAAATCAATAAAAATCCAACATCCATTGAAAATTACAAAGATTTAGGGGGCGTCTACGAAAAACAACGCATGTTTCAACAAGCAATCGACGAGTGTTATATGAATATTTTGAAATATCAACCGAACAATGGTGTTATATTAAATCAAATCGGTGTATGTTATTTTTGTTTAGCCAATTATACAATGGCGATTGCTTTTTTCAAAAAAGTAATTGAAATCAAAAAAATAGGGGACGTATACCGAAACATAGCAATGTGTTACATAAAGCTCAAACTATACAAAAAAGCGGAAAAACATTGCATACTAGCTTATAATTTAGAACCATGGCATGATGATAACAAATCCAGTTTAGCCGAATTATATTATTATTACAAGCAATATGACCGTTCGATTGAATTCTATCGAAAAATAAAGACGCTAGATGATTCTATGAAACACGGGTATAATATTGCGTTCCCTTATTTAGGAAAAAAAGATTTTAAAAACGGATTTCATTATTATGAATTCCGATTGAAAGAAAACAATATCAATCCACAAACTGGCGTCGTTGAACGCGTGGAAATACCTCAAATACAAAACTGGAATGGATCACATCCATGCAACCATTTGTTGTTGATATATGAACAAGGAATCGGAGACAATATCCAATATTACAGGTTCGCGATTCAACTGGCACAACAAAATCCCCAAATGAAAATCACCTATTTTTGCAAAAATACTATAGCCCATTTATTGAACAACGCCGCGCACAATGTTTCCAACATAGAAATTGTGCTGAATTTACCCCATTTGAATTTTGATTACAAAGCGTATGTGATGTCTCTGCCCCATTTGTTAAAACTAGATACTATTACACAAAATCCATATGATTACATTAAAGTTAACGCCCACAAGCTCGAGGAATGGAAACAGAAACTGGCACCATTGCGAAGGTTTCGAATAGGATTTACTTACAATGGATTGTTGAGTTCGTTTATTGAGAAATACATACCACTTTCCGAATTTTTGCAATTAAGTGATTTAGACGTGGATCTTATTTGTATTCATAAAAAATCGGAAATCACTGCCGATATCGAAAAACTCACGGACAACCGCATACAATTTTATGATATTGATGAAGAAGCTCCCTTTGTGGATACGATTCATATATTGAAAAACATTGATTTGTTGATAACCATCGATACCTATATTGTGCATTTTGCGGGTGCGATGAATGTGAAAACATGGTTGCTCCTGGGAAAATATTCGGAATGGAGATGGTCCAATGAAAACAATACCTACTGGTATAATTCCGTTGAAATCATCCGAAATCAAGAAGGGGAATTGAAGGAGGTAATGCCAACCATAAAAACCCGATTGCAAGAATATTTAGTCAACAAAAATATACATCAATTATAAAAAAAATATATACATAGGATATACAATGAATTTCGTTGTTGCTTTGTATGCCGCTATTTTGTTTTTCGTATTGTCCCCAAATGTTCTTCTAAGACTTCCTAAAAAGGGAAGTGTTAAGGTCGTTGCCGCCGTTCACGCCGTCGTTTTCGGTTTATTATTATTCTTTACTACTGGATTAGTATCACAATTACACATGATGTTGATGAGTAGTTTAGCACCAATCACAAAAGAAGGTGCAGGAGAAACATGCACAACTGGAAGCTGCTCCGAAGGTGAAAAATGTATTGAGGGAACTTGCAAATAATCATAAAAATACAAAAATTCGATTTGTATTTTTATCAAAAATAAACAGGTATGTCGTCGATGTTCATGACAATATTATTCGCATCCATGGATTCTACTAAATATTGACTAAATAATGGAAGCGCCAGTTGTTCTTTAGGAATACCATTATGGACGGTTCTCGCAATCATTTTATACAATTTGAAATTAGGATAACGCTCTTCCCCGTTTCGCTTATACAAAACATTCTTACCATGGTCGTCTGTGCACCATGACAATATGAGTTTTTGCAAATCATCCATATCATCTATGTTCTCATCGCCTTCAATGACAAAATCATAAATAGAACATCCGAGTCTACATAAATCAAAGGATGGGTTCGGGTCTAATCGGGGTTTGTTATCATTCATATAGGGTTCACAGTTGTATTGCGTTGCAGCGTCTCCACTAGGAGCAAAACTATCGCTGCAAAATTGCTTTCCATTGAATTTATAAATTCCGCGACCGAAATCAATGATTTTGAAGATTTTTCCATAGGTGGGAACGCGGTAGGTTTTTCCTTCAAACATATAATACAAATATTCGAGATCGGTATCAATATACATAATATTATTGGTGTGTAAATCATTGTGGGTAAATGAAAATGTTTTTTGATAAATGATCAAAATCATTATTATCTGCATTAGCGCGGCGGCACCAGTGGTCTCATCTATGACACCTCTTTCAAATAAACTGTCTAATGTTCCATTGCATTTTTCTAAGCAAATCATTTGCACTGGGAAATTATGGATATACGCGAATAGTTCACGTTGTTCCTCGGATTCACTTCCGGATTCATCACCGGATTCATTGTCGGATTCTTCGGAATCCTCTTCACTATTGCTTGATTCTAATTCTTCCTCTTCAGAGTCACTATATTCGACATCACTATCCGAGGAAGACTCCGAGGAAGACTCCGATGAAGACTCCGATGGAGAATAATCATCGTCGATATTTTTGTCACCTTTTTCATAGACGACTTCATGTTCTTCGGGTGTAGGTTCATCGCCCACTATTTCGACTTCACCTAAATCAATTTCGCCCAGTTCAATATCATCTTTCAATGTAGAAAAATGCAATTTATGTTTATTTGCGCGAGAACCTGCTATGGCGGAGGAATATTCCAGATAGTTTTTATCGGAAATCAAGAAATGTTTTCCTAAATTCGCATGAAAATAATCGGAAGAACTTATGTATTCAATATCATCGGCCACATTCATCCTATATTTTTCTTGAATCCCCACATAAGAACCATAATAATCAAGACCATGTATTACACCATGATGCACTAATAATTGACTGGTCAAAAAACTGAAAAAACAATCAATATAGGCCGAGTTGTTGTAATCAACTAATTTAGGAAAAACATCGCCGTTGTTTCCAATCGCTTGTGGCAATGTTCTCAATGCATCGCTGGATACGTCATATTTACCAATCATGTATTTTACCGGGTCTAATAAGGGGGAGAACTTGATAAAGGTGGGTTTCGGTTTAACCATTATACTATCGGTATCCATGACACTATCTAAATCAATCATACGATTGCGATGTTTCAAACAGACCCGATCGCAATTTTGTTCATTCATCTCAAAAAACAGGGAATAAATCGGATTGTAATTTTGCAGATTTTGAATAGCAAACGGTTTATATTCAATTTGTATATCACTAGGCGAATATTCATATTGCGAATTCAAAGTTTCTAAATTATCAATCACCTTTTCTTTATGGTAATCTAATTGGAATTTCGTTTTTCCTAAATTAAGTGTCATAGGTGTTCTTTGTATATCTAGTCCATAATATAAAAAGGGCATCATTCAAACTAATATATACGTATGACACTCGCATAAAAAATATGTCGCTATTGTAAATTTAGGGAATGTCGCTAGAACTTCGAAAATTTGATATGAAATCTATCACTTTCAAACCGGATGAAAACAAGGGACCGGTAATTGTTATGATTGGTCGTCGTGATACTGGTAAATCTTATTTAGTCAGAGACCTGCTGTATTATCATCAAGATATACCCATCGGGACGGTTATTTCGGGAACAGAGGCCGGCAACGGATTTTACGCTGCCATTGTTCCTAAATTATTCATCCACGAAGAGTATAATACTGTACTGATTGAGAATATTTTGAAACGCCAGCGTGCAGTGTTAAAACAAGTGAACAAAGAGGTCGAAATGTATAAGCGGTCTACGATTGACCCGCGCGCATTCGTTATCCTGGATGATTGTTTGTATGACCAATCGTGGACTCGAGACAAAATGATGCGATTGCTTTTCATGAACGGTCGTCACTGGAAACTCCTGTTGATTATTACAATGCAATATCCGCTAGGTATTCCACCGAATCTGCGTACGAACATCGATTATGTTTTCATTTTGAGAGAACCTTATTTGTCAAATCGTAAACGTATATGGGAAAATTATGCATCCATGTTTCCCACTTTGGAGGCATTTTCGGCCGTCATGGACCAGACCACCGAGAATTATGAATGCCTGGTGATCAACAACAATGCAAAATCGAACAAACTCCAGGATCAAATCTTCTGGTATAAAGCCGAACAAAAACCGGATTTCAAACTGGGTTCGAAAGAATTCTGGGAAATATCGAAATCCATGGGGTCGGACGATGAAGATGAAGCCTATGACCCCAGTAAATCGAAGAAGAAAACGGGACAAACCATCAACGTGAAGAAGTCAAAATGGTAATCTATAACACGAATTTTTGTATACACAGTTTACACGTCCATATTTAGTGTTATAGTTGTGATTCAATATGCAGTGGATGCGCTATAAATTTAGTAAAAATATCTACATATGCTTTATATAATTTGTGAAAAAATTATATGACTATTCAACAACCCGTTCTCACACCCGATCAAATAACCGAAATCACCAATTATATCAATGCATATCGTGCTAAAAATCAAGCACCACCATTAACATGGGATACAACTATTGCACAATTTTCGCAACAATGGTCTCATTATTTAGTATCTAATAATGAATTCAAACATAGTGGAAACGAATTATATGGAGAAAATCTAGCCTATTTCCAGGGATACGGTATCGATGTCATGGGTTTATTGAAAAAATCAATCGATTTATGGTATGACGAAATCACCTTGTATAATTTCAACAATCCTGGTTTTTCACATGCTACTGGACATTTCACATGTCTAGTCTGGAAGGCGAGCACAAAATTTGCCATGGGGATATCCATCAATGATATAACGAATGCAGTCGACGTTACTATGAATACTTCTCCACCAGGCAACTACATCGGACAATTTCAAGAAAACGTTTTACCGTTAGTTCCTACACCGATGTTACCAGGCGTTACTAAACCTCTTCCGAAACCGAAACATGTTCATGTGAAAATACCATCTATTATACAAAAATATACAGGAATGAAATTATCTGCAGATGAACCAGATTATGAAGCGCTATCAGATTGCTCGTTAAATCATTATGCACCAGTTATTCATTTATCTGCAAACACTCCTGTATCTCTCAATAAACAATTATTGTTACGATTGATGTACAATTTATTGAATAATGTACAAGCAAACAGACCTACTATAACGATCATCAATTCAATCAATGATATAATTCATTATATCAATAATATGAATATATAGACATGTGAAAATATATAACCACAATAGAATAAAAAATAATAGTGATTAATTTTTATTCGAGTTTATTCATTGGCTTTTTCATTTAGCGTGGTTGACCTCAATAATTCATTGCGAATATTGGTAGTTTCTGTATTGGCAACCTCGCGACTATCGAAATCAACGGTTTCTTTGACACCTACTAGATTTCCTTCTTCATCCATGGTTTGTGTTAATACGTTTCCAGTTTTCTCGGCCAGTTTGATATTTTCTTCGATGGCCTTTTTCTTGGTTTCTTTGATACGCGCTTGGAATTCTTGTTTAGCACGTTCCTCATTCTTCATTTTTTCTTTGTGTAGCTGATTGAGCTCTTCTTCCATGAATTCTACACGACCGGTTTTGTAAGCATCTGGGTCCCATGGTATCCACATACCGACTGGACCTACATAGATATCGTGGTTAGGGTCGAGCTCTCGTAGCTTCTTGCAACGCAATTCGGCTTCTTCTTGGGTAGGGTATACGCCGCGGACTTTCAACCCACGAGTGGAAGTTTGAAATGCATGTTCGCGCTGGAATTGTGCATTCAAATCGTCCTCTTTTTTGTCGAGGAAGTTTTTGTAATCATCTTCAGTGGAATTTTCCTTGAGCTTGGTTTCCTCTTCTTTAGCAAACTCGTTGAAATCGGCTACAATATCATCGATTTTTAAATTGTATTTGTATGCTAGGAAATGGAGGAAGTCAAAGAATTTAGCAAGAGATTTAGTAAAATCCCATTGTTTGATGAATTGATCAAACAAGAAGATCTCGCGTTTTTTCAGGATTTTCTCAGGAGAAACGAATGATAAACATGCGAATTTTTGACCGGCAATGGGTTGGTCTTCATCGCATAAATCAATATATTTAGGATTAGGTTGTCCGTTTTCTAATATTTTTCGTTCGAAGGATGACATTCTATAATAATTTAGGAAAACAACGTTTAAGTGTTTTTGATGATTATATATTTATATTTTTTTGTTGGATATATATATATAATCTCCCATGGGTTTCGATTTAGCTGAACTAATTAAACGTATCATTAAATACCTGGTAATGGGTCTTGTCATTGCCGTCGTCAGTATTGTTATTCCTAAGAAATCATTGAATTTAGAAGAAATTGTTATTTTAGCACTTTCTGCTGCTGCTACTTTCAGTATCCTTGACGTTTTCCTACCAACTGTAGGTGAATCTGCCCGCAACGGTCTAGGTTTAGGCGTAGGTTTAGGACTATCGCCATTGTTTGTTTAGACCGGCATAGATTTCAAATGGTGAATTGAATCTGATAAATCTTCAACGATATAGATTTTTACTTTTGACTTTATAATAATAAAAATAAAAAATTATTATTATATAACTACGTATTAGATAAAATGTCTCAAAATGAAGAAGAAGACATATATTTTGATAACATATATCAAAAAGATGGTGAATTTGAAAACACAAATCCAATACATAAAAAAACCAGTAACAATATACAACAATCCCTTCCGATGCAAGGGTTAATCGAGATTGCCGTCGATATTTTGAAACAAACCATTGACAATGAAAACCAAACCATGAAAAATTTAGTAGATGTAGCCGTCAGTATTTTGAGAACACAATTGCAACCTAAACGAGAAAAATGGTTTGATCTACCCACTGGAAACATGGGATTCAAAGGATTCAAAATGGGATTTACAATGCCAAATTTCGAGTATACACTTCCATCAATGACAGTGCGTCTCAAACGCATAGTTACCGAAGAAATAGAGACAGATTATTATGATACCACCGGTAATTACATTGAAGAAGGAATTAAGAAAACATCGAAAATAACATGCGAATCAAATGATGATGCGGATACCGATGTAGTGAATATAACTGCGGTTGTTACTCCTAATTATGATGAAAATGACTATATAACGATAACTGCATACAAGATAAACTCGTGTGATAAAGCAAACGGTGAATCTGGTGACCAAAGTACGAACACAGATATAATAGATTCAGTAAATATTGATTTAAAAAAACTTAATAAAACTGACTATGTAGAAAATGTAAAAAAAGATATGCTAGAAAAATTAGAAAAAAACAATTATAAAATAGACGAAGAAAAGCGAAATTATATAGGAGAATATTTTACAGAAATGATTAATTTGATAAATTCAAAAAGTGAAATTGATGATGAAGAAGATGAAGAAGAAGGTGATGAAGAAGATGAAGAAGGTGATGAAGAAGATGAAGAAGATGAAGAAGGTGATGAAGAAGATGAAG
>Ga0114979_10002505_pt1 | contig 12384 bp, 12 predicted proteins | sample S_140625_EF_Meta_FD_87315 | JGI IMG/M metagenome (GOLD analysis project Ga0114979, IMG submission 87315) | Freshwater microbial communities from Lake Simoncouche, Canada to study carbon cycling - S_140625_EF_MetaG | ecosystem: Environmental > Aquatic > Freshwater > Lake | place: Lake... | reverse complement strand
CTTCACTTTGACGCCGGCGCCCTCGGTGCCACGGCGGAGGCTCCCGCTGCAGTGGTTGAGCCTGGCACTGTGCCCGGCGACGACGGCCAGGGCGCTGCCGGGCTCATCCGCCCGGCCGCCCATGGCGCTCACCCGGTCCAGCAGCACGTCTCCCGCCACCACGTCCAAGGCGCCGGCGCCGTCCTCGGCGAGGACGGCGAGGTTCCGGATCTCAACCCGGCTGCCGCGGACCCGCAGGATGCCCGTGGAGAGCCGCAGCTCCGTGCCCGGCTGTCCCGCAAGAGTGAGTGCGACCCCCTCGGCCCCTAGGTCCAGCCCCGCCGGCAGGGAATGCGAGCCCGCCGGCAGCAGCCATTCCTGGTTCTCCCGCGCGGTCACCAGCGCCGCCTGACGAGCGGGGAGTTCAGCGGCCAGGTCGGGGCCAAAACGATGGCGGTTCACGGCGCGCCCTCCAGCGGCATGGCGAAGCTGGCCGCGGCTTCCTCGCCGGTGTCCGGCACCGTGTAGAGGATGTCGACATAAAGAGTGGCGTCGTCGGCGGTGACCCGCACCGCGTCCAGGTTCACTTCGGGGAGGTTCCGGGTGATGTTGCTGCTGATCAGGTATTCCGCCGCGGTCGCCGCCTCCCGGCCGGCGCCGGCAAAGATCAGCTGCTGCACGCCGCAGCCGTAGTCCGGCCGGTTCACCCGCTCCCCGGGGAGGGTGAAGAGGAGCTGCTCCAGCTTGTGCCGAATCGTTTCGCCGCGGCTCGCGGCGCGGGGCAGGCCCAGGGAGCCGATCTGGAAGGGGAAGAAGAGGTTGCCCATCAGCCGGCCCTCCCCAGGGCGTCGCGCACCAGCTCCACGTCGACCTCGTAGGAATCCGTGGCTTGGCTGCGGTCCCAGCGGTGGCAGGCGGTCCGCACGTACCAGGGACCGTTGGCCAGCTCCCCGCAGCCGTCCACGTCCACCGGCCGGCGGGCCCGCAGGATGTCCGGGTAGCGAAGCCCCTGGACCCGGCCCGTGGCTTCCGCCAGCCAGTTGCTCTCCAGGTAGTCGGCGAGGGCGAAGGCGCGCAGCTCCGATTCGTGATGGGGCGCCTGGGCATGCTGCAGGCCCACGGCGTCCAGCGTTGCCTGCTTCCGGAGCACCGCCATCCGGTCCTTGAGGAGGTCCTGGCGGGTTTTCTTGCCCAGTTGCTTCAGCGGGGGCTTTTCCTGAACGGCCGTCTGAATGCGCCGCGATTCGGGATCGATGGTGCGCGACACCACGCGGGTGGGCCGGTGGCTGTCCCAGCGAGCCCGGAATTCGATGAGGCTGGGGTAGGCCAGCGGGAAGAGGCTGAGAGGAGGCTGCGGCTGCCGCTCCACCCGCGGCGGGTGGAAATGCCCAACCACCGCCGAGCCGGCGTGCACAGCCTCCGCGACGGTGCTGCCGTCCGGCTCCACATAGAATTCAAAACCGTTGCGGCGGGCCAAAAGGCGCAGGAATTCGGCGTCCGTCCCGCGTTGAAGCAGGCTGCCGGTGCGGGCCTGGCGGCTGGGCCCGGTGGAGGCCACGTCCACGGCAAAGCCGTAGGACTTGAAAATGGCGCAGGCGATGGCGGCGTCGGTCTGGTCCTTCCATTCCTTGAGCCGCGCCTCGAAATGCATGAGGCATGAAGCATCTAGGCCCGCCACCTCGAGGGTGGAATCGGGCACGCGCTGCGGTCCGAAGTGGGGCTCCACGCTGGTGAGGTAACCGTCGAAGATCACCGACCGCTTCTCGCTCACTCGGTCGCGGTAAGACCCGAGGCCCAGTTCGATGGTGATCCGACGCATCAACTGGAACCTCTCGTCATCGATCAGGGGCCACGTCGTTTGGCTGGGGGACATGGCCATGACCATCCGAAAGGAAGAGGCCTCCAGGGTCCTTTCGGCCACTTCCAGATAGCGCACCCGATCTTCGAAATCCGCCATCGGCTTGCCGTCGATCCAGAGGCTGACAAAGGCTTGCCATTGCTCTTCGGCCATCAGTCCACCACCGGCAGGAGCAGGGCCCGCCCGGGCTCCAGCAGGTCCTCAGGTGCCTCGGACGGGTTGGCGTCGGCGATGCGCCAGTACTGGAAAGGGTCCGAGTAGTAGCGGTGGGCGATGGCGTCCAGTCGCTCATCACCGCCTACGCGGTGTTCCCCGGAGACGAGCGTGAGAGGAATCTCCCGCGGCTGGTACAGCTCGACCTCACGACCGCCGAGGTCCCGGCGGTAGCTGGGAGCGTCTCGAAAGCGGGAAGAGCGGTCGGTCATGGCTTCGTGCCTCCTTCCAGGGCCTTGACGATGCTCTGCACCCGATCGTCGCTCGCGGCCACGGCCGCCTCTGTGGCCCACTGTTGCCGCTTTTTGAGCAGCTCGGTGAATGCCACCTGGGCAGGCTTGTTGTTCTTGACCTCCTGGGTTTCCAGCACTCGGAATTTGCAGTCGCATTCCGCCCGAATGGGTTCGAACCGGTGGTTGAAACGCTGCTCGACGATGGTCAGGGACGTCAGCACCACGGGAAACTTGCGCTCCTGCAGGACCAGCACCAGTTCGCTGGGCGCGGTGGACTGGATCGCGGTCTTTTGCGGCGTCTTGCCGGCCGCGCACTTGTCGCCAGCCGGCTGCCCCGCGGGGGGCTTGCCGGCGGGGGATTTGCTGGTGTCATCCTGGGTACCGGCAGGTTTGGTCGCCTTCATGCCCGGCGTGGGCGGCTTGGCGGTGCCACCGGTGGTGGCCTCGGTTTTCATCGGCTCGTCGCCGCCGAGGGCGACCTGTTCCAGAAAGGCCAGTTCGGGCAGTACGTTGGCGGTGGTGTCTACGTTCACGCCCTTCATCATCAGGTCGGTGGCGTCGAACACCAACTTGAAGGAAACGGTCTCGGATTTCGCCAGCAGCCCGCCTCCCCGGTGGCCGTCGAGAAGGGTCTTGTCCTGCTGGGCCAGCACCTTCTCGCCAGTCTTGGCTTGGTCCGTGGTCCACGCGCCCTGGCGGGTGCGGGTGATAGTTTCCGGGTTGTATTGAAACCGCAGGCTCTTGTACGTCCGGTCCTTGCCTTTGGCGTTGTAGTCGGGAATGAACAGGAGGATCCCCATTTCCAGTTTGGGGACATCCTTCACCGAAAGGGCTACAAGGCGGCCGGAGTCCGAGGGTTCGCTCATCAGAAATCTTCCTCCACGTCGGGCTCATTGTCTCGCTGGAGGTCTTCAGCAATACGTCCGTTGTTCTTTTCTAGCAAGGTAACGATGGCTTGAGCCAGCAGCTTCGCCATCTTTTGCGGGTCGTCCGGCGGGCTGCGCAGAAGCCAGTTCAGTTCCCGCTCCAACTCGCGGCGGCTGAGGCCGATGTGCTCCCGGCCCATCAGTGGACCCCCGTGAGCGGCTGGCCCGCCGACTGCCGGCGCACCAGTTCCAGGTAGCGCCAGCGCCGGTCGCGGCGAAGCGAGAGGATCGCGTCCTCGCTCCAGTGGTAGTGGTACGCGAGGAGGTGCACCTCAGCGAACATGCGATCGGCGGCGCTGCCCATTTCGGCGGCCAGAAGCACCGCGGCGTCCAGCTCCACTTCCATAAGTGCAGCGCAGGACGGGCATGGCGACACGAAATTGAGGACGGGGCCGGACTGCGCCTCGGCCAGGGCCAGGGCGAACGCGTAACGGACGCCCGAATCGAGGCTGCTCCAGGCCTGCGGGCTGACCGCGCCCTGCCCCGCCAGATCGAGGACGAGGCGGCTCCAGAGCAGGGCGCTGGCTGCCGCGCCCGAAAGTCCCGCCACGGAGGCGTCGTCGGCGCCCGTGGGCTCTCGCAGAAGGGCGGGACCGGCGGGGGTTTCCGCGTGGATCATTTCAAGCGCGGCAGCTGCAGGCTCGGGGGCGAGGTCGGACACGCGGAGTTCCAGATCCGCGGCCTCCCGGCAGGCGGGATTGGGGCAGACCACCACCAGGTCCAGGCGGTCGCCGAAGACCCCGCGGCGAAGCTGAAGCAGGAGAAAATCACGGTCCCCTCGGCAGAGGGCCGCCGTGTGAGCCTCGGTGATTTCTGTGTACCCGCCGACCCTGTTGAGGGAGGCCGCGAGCAGTCCGTCCACGGCCTCAGGCCCCGCACTCCTGAGTTCCGCCAGCCGCATTTCAAAATGTCCGGTCACCGGCCGCAGCACTGCCTCACGGTGCTGGCCGCCCGCCGGGTCGAAAAGTCCCCGCGGCAGGGTGACGGAAACCGGTTCGGCCATCTTCAGTTCACCGCCTCTTCCGTGAAGCCCTCGTTCTGGATTTCGATGGTCTCGATCAGCACCTCATTGGCGTCGGCGGCCAGTTCCGACAGGGCGGTGAACTTGCTGACCCAGGCCTGGTGCACCGTGAATTTCTTGACCGGTCGCTTGGGATTGTTGTCGATGTCGTAGACGAGGATTTGGATTTCCCGGCGGAAATCGGGTTCCACTTTGCGGGCGTATTTGCTGGCGCCGTGGTGGATCAGGGCGTTGGCCCAGTCCTTGAACGCCTTGTCGTTGGTGACGCCGGCCTCCAGGGTGATGGCCTCGAAGGAGACGCGCCCTGGGAGCATTTCGTCATTGGTGCTGCTGTTGCTCCCGGCCCGGAACTTCACCACCTCCACCGAGGCCGTCAGGCCGGACACCTTGCGGCAGGCAGCCACTTCGCTGTTGCCGAGGAGGATGCGGAAATTGAAGTTGCGGAAAGGATCGCGCTGTTTGGTGTTGGTGAAACGGGCGACAGGCATGGTGGAACTCCGAGTGAATGGGGTGACTGGGGGAAGGAATCAGCCTTTGCCGACGCTCCAGCCCTCGTGAATGACTTCGACCGAGTAGAACGCCACTTCCGAGGTCATGGCGTCCAGCTTGGGAAGGGCGACAAACTTGCGCACCCAGGCGTTGTGAACGGTGTAAGACCGCACCAGCGCCCCGGGCGGTTCGCCGGAAGGCCCGGCGGAATGGACCGCCCCGTCCCATACGTCGATGACCAGGGAGCGCTTGACCGGCGCGCGGAAGCCGGTGCCGTGGAGGCTCCGGGCGGCGTCGGCCCATTCCTCGAGGCGGGAGTCCAGCGCGATGCCCTGTTCCAGGGTGATGGGTTCCCAGGTGATGCGGTCCGGATTGGCGTAGCGGTGGTAGTTGTTGCCGCCGCTCCAGGTTTCGTGCACCGAGAGGCTCCAGGCCAGCCCGCTCACCATGCGCACCCCGGCGATGTAGGGGGTACCGCCGGGCCTCGGGGGATCCAGCCGAAGACGGAACTGGAAGGTCCTCAGTGGGTCCCGCCGGATGGCGGTCACCCTCTTGCCGTTTTCGCCCTCCATGGATCAGGTCCCCACCAGGGTTTTCTGGCTGATCTGGATGACGACGAACTCCGCCGGCTTGAGGGGCGCGAAGGCCACCCGGGCCGTGACGATGCCCTGGTCCACCAGATCCTGGGGATTGGTGGAGCGGTCGCAGACAACGGTGAAGGCCTCGTCCGGAGTCGCCCCCTGGAAGGCGCCCTGCCGGAACAGGCTCAGCATGAAGCTGTCGATGTTGATCCGGATGCGGTCCCACAACTCCTGGTCGTTGGGCTCGAACACGGCCCACTGCAGGCCCCGGCGCAGGGATTCCTTGAGAAACAGCGCGGTCCGCCGCACCGGGACGTAGCGCCACTCGGGGTCGGAGGAGAGGGTGCGGCTGCCCCAGGACACGATGCCCGCGCCGGGGAACCGGCGGATGCAATTGAGGCTGACCGGGTTGAGGAGGTCCTGCTCGGCGTCGATCAGGTCGTACTGCAGACCGATGGCGTTGCTGACCGTGGCTTCCAGCCCCGCCGGGGCCTTCCAGACACCGCGGCTGATGTCGGTGCGGGCGAAGATACCTGCCACATGCCCGGAAGGGGGCACATAGCGTTTGGGATTGCGACCGGCCCCCACCGGGTCGGGGAGCTGGATCCAGGGGTAGAACATCGCCGCATTCATCGAGCGGTTGGGCAGACCCTCGATGAAACCCTTGGCGTCGGTCGGGCCGACCTCCAGATCGTCATCAATGTGGCCGGGTCCGTCGGCGAGGAAGAAGCAGTCGCCGCGCCGGTCGCAGTAGGTCAGGCCCCGGCTGAGGATGCCGGCGGCGTTCTGTCCAGGAATGGCGACCAGGTTGATTTCCGTGCGGTCCAGGCTGCGAAGACCGTCCTCGTAGTCGCTTTCGGCAGGGTCGCCGTTGCCGTCGAAGCCGCCCACCAGGCGGATGGGGTCTGTGGTGTTGCGCGGGCGCACCAGCGGGTTGGCGGGCGCGTTCTGTTCGTAGCCGCGGGCCTTGCTGGGGAAGCCCAGGGAATTCAAGGTGCGCGGGAAGTGCCGGTTGGGGGCCTCGCCCACGGTGATGGTGATCCCGTCCAGGGACTCCACCACGGTGCCCGGGACGCCTGCGGTTGCGGTGGCGACCAGTTGGGCCGCACCGGACGTACCGGCAGTCTGAGCGAAGACAGGGGCCGTCCCTTCCGCGATGGGCTGCGTGCGGATGACGATGGCGTCGCCCACGATCTCCACCGCGTTGTCGGCGCCGAGGCGGTCGCCAAGCACGGCGGCCAGTTCCGCCGGGCCGACGGCGGTCGGGTCCGCCACCTCGTTGGCGAGGACGATGTCGGTGGCCGTGCCGCCGACGGTGACCGTGAGGGTTTTCCCCGAGAGGTTCAGGGGAGCGCCCGCGGGCGTCGCTATGGCGATGCGGCCACGGGTGGCAATGGCGGGCTCGATGGAGATGCGGGAGGCGCTGCTGCCGGGAGTGACGCTGGCGGTCAGATTGCGCGTGCCCGGGGTCTGGCCGAACACCACGGGAACCCCGGCCGGGTCCGTGCGGGTCTGGATGATGATTTCGTTGCCCTGCTCCTGCACCGTGTTGCCGGGAGCCAGGCGCTGCCCCAGTAGGGTGGCCAGTTGCCCGGGCGTGACGCTGGCGGGGTTTGGCACGTTGCCTGCCACGGCGATGCTGGTGGCGGCACCGCCGATGGTGAAGTCGAGGGTTTCGCCCGAGAGGTCCTGCGTCCCCGCCGCCGGCGCCGCGATTGCGATGCGGCCGGCGGTGGCCGCGTTTCCTGCCGTGGCCGTGAATGTCAGCGGGCGGGCGTTCGGGCTTTGGGACAGGGCCATCGCCACGCCGCCGACGACAGCGTCGGCCTGGATGACGATCTGGTTATTCACCACTGATGCGTTGATGCCGGCGCCCAGGCGGGCGTCCAGCGCTGCAGCCAGGGCGGCGGCGCTGACGTTGGCGTCGTCGGCCACCTCGACGGCCACGACGAAGTCCGTCGCCGTTGCGCCGATGGTGATCCGGAGGGTCTCGCCGTCCAGGTTGAAGTTGCCGCCGCCCGGCACGTCGATGGTGATGCGGCCCGGTGTCGCCGCCGCGCCGGGGACGATGGGGTCCACGGCCAGGGCCCGGACGCCCGGGGTCTGCCCGAAAACGGGGGCGCCGCCGGCGAGGACGGGCTGAGTCCGGATGACGATCCGGTCGCCCTCCACCGCCACTTGGTTGTTCGGGGCCAGCCGGTTCGTGAGGGCGGCCAGGAGCTGGTCGCGGGTCACCGCGGCGGGGGTCGGGACTGCCGGGCCGGCCATGGCGATGTTGGTAACGCCGCCGCCGATGGTGACGTTGAGTGTCTCGCCGGTCAGGTTCACCGTGCCCGCCGCTGGTGCGCTGATGGCGATCCGGCCCTGGGTCATGCCTTCGCGAACCACACGGAAGGCGCTGCCGGCCAGTTGGGTGGTGAGGAAGGTGCCCATTTCCCCGCGGCTCAAGGAGGCGACCCCGTCGACGAACGGCAGCCCGGCTCCGCGGAAGATGACGCTGGCCGTTCGGGGCTCCGGCCCCGGACCGCCGGTCCAGGCGAGGTCCAGCGCCACTCCCTCGTGGACGGTGTAGCGGCCCGTTGCCGGGATGGAAACCGCGCTGAGCCTCGGCACCAGTTCGGGAACTGGCACGATGTCGCTGTTGTCCTCGTCGTTCACCCTGGCGAACTCGTCGGCCACCTGGAGGTAGCGGGAGCGCTCATTGATGATTTGGACGAAATAGTCTTCGGAGTCCGGGTCCATGCGCAGGTCATCGAAGACCTCCAACGTCCGGGTGCTGCCCGCCTCGCTCCAGGCCACCTCGACCCGGAAGGTTTCCGCCGGAAAGTTGGTGCCGTTGGAGACCTCAATGCGGATGTTGTCGGCCCAGCGGCCCTTGCCTTTGGCCCTGAACAACAGGGCCGGCGCCGCCTCGCCCGTGGCCGGGGCGAAGCGGGTGGGTTGGGGCAGTTCCTGGCGTGCTGCCAGGGCGCTCGCGGGCATCACACGGACAACGTAGGCCCGCCGGCCGCCCGCATCAAAGAACCCCGCCGCCGCCATACCGAGGAACCCCCGCTCCTTCGGCAAATGGCCGCCGAAACTCTTGCGGTAATCCTCGAACGATGTCACCAGCGTTGGCAGGCCTGGTATTCCCCGGGCGGAAAGGCCGAGGAAAGCAGCCGTGGAGGTGGATACGCCTTCGATGGGCCGGATCCCGCTGCTGATCTCTTCGACGTAAACGCCGGGATGGAGTCGTTCTGCCATGGTTTACTCCTGGGTGAACGGGGTGAATGGATAAAAGTCGCCCTCGGCGCTCCGGACGCCTGGCGCGTAATGGGCAGGCGGACGCGGTATATTCCGCGCCTCGACCTCGACCATCGGCTCTAGCACGAGGCTGCCCACGCTCGCAGCTACAGGATTCTCCAAAAGTGCCGAGACCCTGTACGACACGCAGTAGCGATACAACCGGTTCATCAAGTCGTCGCGCCGCTTGACTGAGCGCTGGTGCAAAAAACAGCAGCGTGAATGGACGAGTGTCGCCCCCCTCCTCCAGCGGCGAGAAACCGGCCTGTCAAGGGTTACTGTATCCCCAAAAACGGACTTCACATAGAAGCCTTCAGGATCGTCCCGGACCAGGAAGCCGTTGTCGCTTTCCCCGAGGGCGATGTAGTCGCCGGGGCGGAATTCCGGCGCCGTGGAGACGCTGCCCCGCAGGCGCGGATCGTGGGGCGGCAGCGGGGCGGCCAGCAGGTGGACATGGTCCAGTTCGAAGCTGACGGGATTGCCAGCGGGATTGCCAAGAACGATGCGCAGCCCCTCCCCGCTGGGCGGGACGCCAGGGGCGACCGTGGTGGGCGTCTCGGGCGTTTCGGTGGCGTCGTTGAAGTTCTGTGCCGTGCCGTTCAAGGAGATGACGACCGCCCCCTGCGCCGCGTTGACGGCAAGATGCAGCACTGCCCCAGCCTGCAGGTCCACGACGTTCACACGGCGGGTGGTCGCCGCCAGGCCGAAGCCGCCGCTGCCCTGCTGCAGTTCCGCGGCAGCGGTCAGATCCACGAACAGCGCCCCGTCGGCCTCGACAACCGCGAAATCGAGCCGAAGGAGGCTGCGCCCGGCCTGCACCACCGTGACAATGCGGCCCTGATCCCCCGCTGCGCCAGTGGCCAGCCGGAGCCCCAGGGACAGGGCGGCTCCGGCCGGGGCCACCTCGGTGGGGCGGCTGGGATCGGGAATGCTGGCGGTCGCCACCAAGAGGCGTTGGGCCGTGCCGGTGCCGGCGAAAGCGAGGCGTGGAGGATCGACTTCGGCGGTGGCGCCCGGCGTTGTAGTGAGCGCCAAGCCCGAGACCCTGTCCAGGAAACTGTCGCTGGCTTCCAGGTGCAGCAGCGAGAGGAACGAGGTCGGCTCACCCTGTGGCAAGAGGCGGAGCGCTCGGACTCCCGGGATCAGGTCGGCGGCCAGAAGGCCTGGCCGGGTGGCGATCCGCGTCCGCATCGGAACGGCACGGATGAGCTCTTCAACGAGATACCCCAAGTCCCTCTGGCTCGCCGCCCAGAGGTCCAGGCGGATGTCCAGGGCGTATCCCTTGGGAGCGGGAATGTGCTGGCGGACGTAACGGCCGGGAGCCGTGTGCGCCGGCGGCATCAGGCCGGCGGGGGAGGCGGCGGTGCCACCGGTGACCACGACGCTGGAGGGGAAAAGCTGTTCCACCGGACCGCGCCGCCCTGAACTGAGGGCGACCGCGCGACGGGCCTCATCCCAGCGGCAAGTAATGCGATCCAGTTCGGCCAGGCGTGCGGGGTCGATGACGGGTGCGCCGTCTCCGTCCGCGAAGCCGCCGGCCGCAACGGCGGCGCGAAAAGCCGCTTCGATGGAGGCACACATCGCGACGGCGTTGTCCTGGGTGGAAAAATCCCCGGCAGAAAGGACGACGGTGGCGTTGGCTGAGCCGTCGAATACTGCCCGTAGCGTCGCCCCGGCGGGCACGACCTCAGCCGTGCGGGCTGCGCCGAGCTCATAGCCCGGAAGCTGGATCAGAATGTCGCCGAGCGGGGGAAGATCACGTTCGGGTTCTGCCTCGACCGTGAGCGGACCCACCAGGGAAACGAAGGGGACCGTGGCCGGGCGGTAGCCGGGGTCGGCGTAGCCGTGCTCCGCCCGCGCTCCGCAGTGCTTCGTGCGAAAGCCCAGCCTGGCTAACCAGAGCACTCCTCCCAGGACCTCAGGAACCATGGCGTTTACCGCACCCTCCCAATGTAAGTCCTAATTTGTTCTAAACCCGACCCACTCCGCAGGGCACTTGGGTCGGCTCCCTCAACGTCAAGGCGGGTAAAACTCGCTACCGTCGAAGCGTTGGAGCGGATCGCGACCTGAGCTGGACCCGGCGACAAGCTCCTTCCCCAATTGGTTCAACAGGAACTCCTGAATAACGGCGGGCAACCTCGCGGCGTGGGTTGGGAAATAGCAAGAAATACTCAGCACGAACCTTTTTCTGCCAGGACTGCCAAGTTCCTCGGCTTGAATCACTGCATGCACTGGCCCCGACGCCAGTGGGGTCGGCGCGAGGCGCTGATGCTGCTGCCGGCAGTGGGCCCTCTGCTGGAGCACTGGTGGTGCGATCGAGCCGGAAGTCCTTGCCGCTGGGAACCTTTGCCGCCGGGCCGGTGGTGAGCAGTTCCGGCTGGGAGAGCTCAACCAGCAGGGCGTTGATCGGCAGGCCCTCCATCCGCTGGTTGGTGTTCTGCACTGCCTGTTCATCCCACTGCCAGGCCGGATGGCTGAGGTCCTCCACGGTGGGGTTGCGCTCGCCAAGCTGCTGGAAGGAATGGCGGGTGAGGTAGCTGTTGCTATAGAGGGCCAGGCCCACGCAGCTGATGCCGCTGATCCGCTGGGCCTGGGGCGGCAGCCGGTCGGCCATCGACCGCAGGTCCGCCAGTCTGGTTGAGGTGGTACTCGAACCAGGGAAACGGCTCTACCCACCCGGGGTCCCCACGAATCCAGCGCCTTGGGCGCGAATTCGCGGGGTGCCCCACCCCTTGCAACGCCAGTCGGAACCAGTCGCCTGAGGTGCGCGGCGCACCCTGGCGATGCCGATGTAGGGCAGCTGGGCCAATTACACCTGTGATCATCGGGTTACCCCATCAGCACGGGGCTGACCCGGTTACACCATGACCCGCTGTGTGGCTTTCGGAGTGATGTGTCGCCCCGTGCTGATGGGGTCGACCGGCAGGAGAGAACCGTGACTTGATCAGGAGCCTGGCCAATAGATCCCAACCGCTGCGCGGAAGCCCGAGGGCTGCACAGGTCTGTCCGACTCCCCCTGCTGATCGCCTGTCACCCACCACTATCAGACAGCGATGGCATCAGCAACCTTGCCACGACATGGGCAATCGGCCCAGTTCGATCATGTCGTCGGCATACATACATACCGCGACTTCCACGTTGCGGTTGCTCTTGCTCCGAATGGAGGAAGGCTCGGCGAGCTCACCTTTACGGCCACCAGCAAGGGCTACGAGGAGCTGGTGGCCTGGACCGAGCAGTACGGCGTTAGGCCGGTGTTCGCCATGGAGGGCACTAGTTCCTACGGGGCCGAGCTCTGCCATGTGCTCCTCGATGCTGCCGACGACGTGATCGAGGTGAACCGGCCTGATCGCTCCGCCCGCCGCCGCCAAGGCAAGGCTCCTAGTGGACGCCGAGGCGGCAGCCAGGGCATTTCTGGCCGGTACGGCTTCCATCGTCCCCAAGCGAGGTGGCGATCAGGTGGAGATGATCCGCCTGCTGAAAGTGGCCAAGGACTCCGTCACCGATGGGCGGACCAGGGCCCTGAACCAGGTGCGCTCATTGCTGGTGACTGCCCCCATGGCGTTACGGGAGCGGCTCTCGGGCCTCAGCCGCAATCAGCTCATCACCAGCTGCGCAAGCTTCCGCCCCGGCGAGCTGGTCGGTCCTCTGGCTGTCGTAAAACGTGCCTCGCGCAGTCTGGCCCGGCGCATCCAGGCTCTCGATGCCGAGCTCAAGGAGTTGATGGCCGATCTCGATGGTCTGACTCAGGCGGCCTGCCCCGGCCTGCGTCAGAGCTATGGCATCGGCATCGATGGAGCTGCAG
>Ga0114979_10002504_pt1 | contig 12384 bp, 11 predicted proteins | sample S_140625_EF_Meta_FD_87315 | JGI IMG/M metagenome (GOLD analysis project Ga0114979, IMG submission 87315) | Freshwater microbial communities from Lake Simoncouche, Canada to study carbon cycling - S_140625_EF_MetaG | ecosystem: Environmental > Aquatic > Freshwater > Lake | place: Lake... | reverse complement strand
TAGATCGAACCTTCTTGGAACTTGTGGTCAGATACCGCATGAACGATCCAATAGGTCCAGTGAACGTGCTGGGGAACGACTCAAATGTAGATTCCAAAACGAACATAATCGTGTTCACTACCGGAACCTGCTTGCTATCGTCCGTGTCGCGAGGATACCCGGATAACTTCAGTCGCTTGGAGCCGAACGATCTGCGTGGAATCAAGAATGGATTGTGAGTTTGTAGCAGAATGGCCATACCCACAACTCCGATAGCTCCATCAAGTTCGTCGCTTCCCTTTTTGGCCGCCTTGAAGGCCGCGCTGATTCCGTCCATGAACGTAAGAACAGGTAAGAGCTGAGATTCCAGGGGAACTACCTGGAACAGAGAAAGCAGTAAATACAGAACCATACGACCAATATGCTTGCCCTTTTCAAGCTCAAATACGCCCTTCAGATCAGCTAGAGATTTCGTGAACTCAGACACGTTCGTATCGCTTGCATGGATATTCGTTTGGAGTTTATCGTGGGATATGATCACATGTTCGGTTTCATCAAAATCATCCTGTGCTAAAAACACATCGCGATTGATTTGCTCTCCGCAGAACTTGCAGACGCGATAACCCGACTCAATGAACGTCCACTCGCGATAAAACACATCAATCACGGGTTCCTTCAGTAGCTCGATCGTATGCTCGCACACCAGAAACGAGCCCTTCTTGTCCAGGAATACATGATCCGTCGGTAAAATGTTTTCTACAAGAGCCGAAATGTCCTTCACCTTATCAATGTCCAAACGCTTCGGGTCGGCGCTGACCACCAGAATCTCGCGACGCAGTTCGGGGATTTCTAGTGCTGCGTGTTTCTCGTATTTGGTTTCGGGTTTTGGAACTGCAGTGTGGGACGAATGTAAGAGCTTAATCTGATAATCTTTTAGAATATCCATTTCTGTGGATTCTCTCCATGCCTTCCTGCCCTGTGAAATCAAGTTTTGGCGTTCGTGCTGAATATATGAAACCGGCAGGCACTTGCCGTCGCGATAGATTCCGCTATTCAAGAACGAATCAAATGATTCTGTGGTGAGACATTCTTCGGGAGTAGAATTTGGAAACTGGGGTTCTACGAATTCTCCGAGGGGTATTACGGGAAGTAATCCGGACTCAGATGCCTTTGAAAGGAGCATGCGAGGAACGAATGCTCCTCCGTCTTCCTGGTTCATTAGCCACGTATAAGGGTCAACGCCAGGGTAGAATTGGGTGTATACCTTTTTCAAATTTTCGGATGGAAGTTTGGCTTCTGGGCTTGGAAACTTAACGGACATAGCAGGAGGAGATGTTTCGATGCTATCCACTGGAGGAAAGCGCTTGCGCCAGAGTTCCCATGAAATATCGCTGAAATTCACATCGTATAACTTGAGATACTTGCTGCCCTCTGTGTATGGGTCAGTGGTTGTTGGAACTCCGTGGGTTAAGATGGCGTTTATGGACGGATATATCTCTAAAAAGGGCTCATTCGTTATGACGTGCGAAGCCTGGGCGGTGTTAAAAAAGGGGTGTTCGGCTAGCGGGTTTGGGATATCAAAAGGGCGCTTGTCTAGTGCGTATCCGCGAATACGCATATCATCTGCGGTGTTGGGAATCGGTAGGTCAAATACATCCAGCGTTCCGTCTTCGTGAACGACTGTTTTGGTGCGATTGTAATTTCCAAGACCGACTGCTTGATTACCCTGCTCGTCTACTGCTTTGGTAAATGCAGTGATGCTTGGGCTTTCATCGTCTTTGGTTCTGTATGGTTTTGGGAGGGATAGAACCATTCGGGGATAGTAGTTGGGAATATTGCGCTGTTCCAGAACTGGCGTCCATTCCTTTGCATAGTCAAATTCGGTGTATTTGAAATCAGAGTAGATGGGATGAATCCACTTGGGGATTGTCTGGACGCGTTTGGGTCGTAGTTCAAAGTTGGGGTCAATTACGCCCAAATAGGCCTCCTCAATCCTGTCGCGCGCACGCTGGAGCTCTTGGATCTGGTATCGGGTGGCCTTGCCTTCCGGCATGCTCTTCTCGACGTAATCAAGGAGCTGTTCGTCCAACGTGTAAAAACGAAGAGATTCTGGCCGTTGAATTGCCTCTTCGAAATCGAATGTTTCTAATATTTGAAATTCGGTAGCTGGATCAAATTCTATGTCCGCCATTATTATACACCCTTTTCTAAAATATCACAATATTCTTCTAGCTTGCGGTGTGCGCTCTTGAGAATTGCTTCGGGGTTCTCTTTCGTATGGAATCGCACAACGGTATCTGACTTCAGAGGGTGGGGGATGTCGTAAGATACGAAATTGACGTTCATATCGGAATATAGAATCTCCTGAAGAACCGCAAGCTCCGTATGTCCGCCCATCTGAAGAGTTATCGAGAATTCGTGGTCCTTCTGACGTGCGATATTTGAAACTGCCTGTTCCATATAATCTCCAACCTTCTGCTTCAGAATCTTCGAAGCCATGCGGACCAGTTCGCGAGCCGGAATCACGCCAATACTCTCTACATTCAGGTCAATCCAGGTCGGGCGTCCCTTATCGTCCTTTGCGTAGCATCGTTGGATATAGAAGTTATCAAACACGGCGGGCTCACCACCGTCTTCAATGAACGTCAGGCGCTCCTCCTTTGCGATCTCCTCGTCTACGTGATACGATAGAGTGGATACGCAAACCTGGGACGCTGTCTTGGTCTCAACAGACAGACCAGCCTTGATATGAAGCTGTTCGTTGGGCCGAACCTTTGTGAAGATAAGAGGCGCTCCGCTCTCTCGGTCTCCCATAAGCAGAGTCGGGCGACCATTGGTGACTACAAAATCGCTCGTATAGATCCAGCGCTCATTTACGTCAGGAAGAATGCGAAGCTCTACTTTAGCATCGCGAATTACATTGGCGTCGGATGGTGAGACGTTCACGGGCAGCATCTCAACACGGTGCTTCAGCATCTCGTGGGGGATCTGAGTGGAGTTTTCCAGAATTTCTACATCGCGAAGAACCACCGTGGGCACGTCCGAAAGCAGAATACGGCGAATTGAGTTGACGAATGTGGGAGGATAATGTTTGAACTCGCAATGATACTCGTGGCCGCAATTCAGCTCTGCTTTTGCGTGGATGCTCGCCATTGTGTTTTCAGACATTCTCTCTCGTTGTTCATCCATTCGTTTTTTTCCTCAAAATCTATAACATGTCAACTCAGAACCAGCCCTACCTCTTTTACAGCAAGCGCTGTGCGAACTCGTCGCAGGTCATTGAAACGCTTAAGGCTCTGAACAAGGCCGGTCTATATAAGTTCATCGAGGTCGAGACCCTGAACCGAGATCAGATTTCCAAACTTCCATTCCAATTGCAGAAGGTTCCAACGCTATATGTCCCCACCACAAAGGAAGCCGTGGTAGGTAAGGACATTTATGGATACATCGCAAAGCCAACAAATTCACGCAATGAGATTCCTGCTAAGCAGGGTTCTATTGGAAACAACGCACCTGACGCGCCGATGGGTGCTCTGAATCCGTGGGGATTCGAGGGTTCTGGTCGTCTGACTGAGAGCTATGCATCGTGGGACAATCCCAGCAGCTTTGTGTCGGATGGTAACAGTATGTATACGTTTTTAGGAGGAGCCGCACAGATGCTCAGCACAGGAGCAGGAGTTCCCGTCGAGAAGGGTCCCGAGACCAAGAACACGCTAGATAATAAGTCCAAGACGGGCTCGAACGAAGATGTGAAGGCCCGCATGGAAATGATGGAGAAACAGCGTGAAACTGAGTTTTCACAAATCGAGCGTAAATAATATAACATGTCTCCTCCTAAGCCAGTTTTGATGAACGCCTTTTTTGACCAACTGGGTTCATTTCTAAAGGAACTGACTGCTATGTATCCCGACGATCCGGACTTTCCTCTTGCGTCAACGACTATCCGCCTACTCAAGACAACGAGTCCTGCATTTGTTCTAAAGCAGTTCTACGATTCATCGAAGGGATTTGAAGATCAGATCCTTTCGAAGAATGAGAGTTTTTTCCTAGATCACACGTTTGACGAGTTCAAGAACGATGATACGTTTGATTTCAATATTCTTGCTAAGCTGAAGTCGTATGTCCAGGCGATGCCCAGTTCCTCAAAGGAAGCCGTTTGGGTGTATGTTCAGAACCTTCACAAGCTGTGTAAGGTATATTACTCGTGATCGCGAATACCGGATAGCTCATGCGGCTGAAGCGTTTTCAGCTCCTCAATCGCAATTTCCGGCGTCTTAAAATTCCGAAATAGAACCTGATTCACTTCTGCTGGACTCCATTTGTAGTTTAGCTCCGGTGTGGTCCACTCGTCAAATACACGGTCATAAAAACTATTGACCATTTCTTTGATAATCGCCACATTACACTTCTTCAATTCAACGATCATATCAATGCGTCCGGGCCGAATTAGGGCACGATCAATGCGCTCGGGGTAATTGGAGGAAATAGCAATAATACGTCCAGGTGCCTCAAGAGTTCCGTCCAGTAGATTGAGCAGGAACGCCAGGTCAATCGGCTCCTGCTCGTCTTCCTCCTGGTGCTTGGCCACCCACGCATCAATATCGTCCTTCTTTACCGGCTTCTCGATTACCGGCTTCTTCCACTCGCGGCGCAGAACAGCGTCTCCCATAGCGTCAATATCCTCAATCACATAGAGGCGCTCGTGAACTGGAATGATGAATTTCTCGGACTTGAATCCATCATACACGTGAATCTCGTCGTTGAAAAACAGATGGCGCAGCTGATCCTTCGACTTAATCTGCGAAAGCTGGATGTTCAAAATATGCCGGCGTGAAATGTTCGCGATCGCCTTGATAGTTGACGTCTTGCCACAACCTGGTTCACCATGAAGCATAAATCCCAGCGTATACGGAATTCCCCTCTTCTCATACCAGTCCTGACCTGTCAGGAAGAAATCCACGTGATTTTTCACAAGGTTCTTATTCTCAAAGAACACATTATCAAACGTGCGACCGGTATGGAACTTGTGGCGAGTATACATGAGGTGTGAGGTTGGTAGGGGGTTCTGTGTAGTGCGCTTACTCTTGGTCTGGGTCATCATATCAAAGTAATACAGCGATGTTCCCAGCTTATTGGCCATACGGCGCTCATACTCTGCATTACACTTCTCAACAAACTGCTGAAGATGTTGAATGGGGTGCTCATAGCAGAACAGCTTGAACTTCACATTCTCAATCTGTCCGTCGTTGTGATTCAGGTGTTGTAGCTCGAAATAGATGTCCGACTCAATCTGAATAGGCTCAAAATCGTGCGGCATATAATCGTGGTGCGTGATGGAAAGAAGGTTCTTTACAGCTGGTAGAGTGGTGATATAATGAATTACAGAATCCATTCGCGAATGGTTTCCGACATTGTTGTTCTTATTGCCGGATGACTGGAATACGCGCTCACATGCGATAGTGGCGGATACCTTTTGTGTCTGCTGCTGGATCATAGAGGCAACAGACCTACCCCTGCGTGAACAACATACGGTCTTAATCTTGGGAATCATAGTTGGAAGATTCTGCACGAACATCTCCCACGCCTGAAACATAAAGAAATTGCGAATTGGAGCGTCTCTCGAAGATAAATTCATCAAAACCTGCGTCTTCATTAGGTCAGCCATCATGTTTGCTTGGCCCGCCATTATGGTATATATCAGCGCATTCTTAAAACCATATCAAGCGTAGGGGCAGTTCCGTGAACGGGCTTTGACCGCTTCAGACGGAGTTGTTCGGACGCCTTCTCAACCACATCTACGGAGAGGGATACATACTTCTTAATATCGCGAACAGGTCCCTGAATGTTCATTGTGGGGAAGATCAGGCGAATTGGTGGAAGCTCGGAGGAAATCATATCATTCACCTTCATCAGATAACTGCGATACTGCTCGATATCCAGAGGTCCTCCGAACATACGAAGCAGTGTGCGGGGCGGAGCAGGAGACAGATCCTTCTTGGAATACAATACTGAATACATGTTGCGTAAAAGGGTGTGCCGATACCACTTCGTAGATTCGGTTCCGGCTTCCTTGTATAGAAACGCAAGACTACATTCAGGTGAGCAAAAGTTTCCTTCGCACGTGTAAGTGTTCTTGTAAGCGTCGTATGAAATCGGAAGAACGCACTGGGTCCAGTTGAACGAATGGCAGCACCAGAAGCAAGACGTATCTGTGCTATATTCGGTATAGGCTGATTTATCTAGAATAGTTTTCAAAGTTTCGCTGTTCAAAGATACGGAGCTTTCTACATTGCGTAGAAGTTCGGCGTAGGAAGTGGATGTGGGCTTCGTAATTTCGGAATAGGCGATTTCCGTTCCAGCGGGAAGAATCTCATCTTCGGTGTTCTCAATTATTCGTAAGAAGAACACGATAGGCGTTTCTTGGACGGTAACATCTTTTATAACTTTCTTGCGTCCCATAACGATTTGTTTAAACTACGTTCAAAGTGTCAAAACCATATTGTTAGTTTCAAAATCGGAAAATATATAACGAGTATAAATGCGGATTGTAGCAATGACAAATGAGGGTCAGCTTCCAATGATGAAAAACATGTTAAACTCCGCCTTGAAATCAGGCTTTCCGATGGGCTCATTTCATTGCTACATTTTGGATTCACAAAAAGATGCTGCATCCTACAACACTCAGCAGTTCCAAAGTATCACAAAACGCAAACTGGAAATTATCCTTCACAATATGAATTTGGATAATGAAGTTTTGTGGATTGATAACGATATTGTGTTATTTGAAAATATCATTCAAGATGTTCGCAAATACCATGGTAATTTTGTAATGCAGGATGATTTGTGGGGTGTTTGCACTGGTTTCTTTCTAGCTCGCTCAACTCCATATTCTAAGGCTCTAATTCAGAGATCGATTGAATATCTAGAAAAATCAGAAAATCCTACCCAAAACGACCAGCATGCTTTTAATAAGGAATGCGCAAAAATGATGAGAACCTCATTTGGATTTCATATAAGTAAGTTACCGCAGGACGAGTATCCAAACGGACAGGTATATTTCAATGAGAATCGCAAATCAAGGGCAAAAATAGTTCATTCAAACTATCTAGCAACTACTGTTGAAAAGGTAGATCGTTTTAAACAGTTTGATTTATGGGACGAAAGTGATTTGGGTTTTAATTTGGTAAATCGGTATTTTATTTAGGCACATTAAAAACGGATTTAAATATAGTGAAATGTTGGGTGTCAGTAGAATGGAGATCGAACGATTGGTTCTCACAATAGCGCGAACAACAATTCAAGCAGGCATTCCGAATGAAGAGTATCCTGTTTCATACCTATACGACTCCAGGCTCACTCACCACATTCCAACTCACTTTGCGATGAAATGGAAGGGATATGAAAAATTAAAAAACAGCGACAGCAAATTCTTTGACTGCGTTTCGTCGGAAAATAAGGAGAAAAAGGCAGAGGGGAAGCCAATTAAAAAGGGTAAAGGCCTCAATCTATGCCCATCTAGAGATGTTGGAGCAAATCGTAAATTCTCACAGAAAAATTTGGATGACTGTTTTGAGATAAATAGTTACTACTTTCTATACGAAACCGTTGAGCACACAGATTTAACTCTTACATTCCATATTTACTGGGTCCCTGTTCATACAATCAAGGAATGGTATGATACGCACGGAAGGAATGGAACAATAAGCTATAATAACATCAAAGCGTGTATCACTGAATGCGAGATTTTGCAAACTCTAGAAACTCGTGATTGATATCAATTCCAATTCCAGAATGACACAAATTCTTACATGCGACTAGAGTAGTTCCTGTTCCGACAAATGGATCCAATACAACCCCTTTTTTCTCACCCATCGCAAGATTAATACACATTTCTGCTAGAGCGGTCGGGTATGAAGCAGGATGTTTACCACGCTGCTCTTTGTTTTGAATAGTTTCATACGGAATAAACCAAGTGTTTCCACGGCATCTAACATCCGGACGAAGACTTGCGTCCTTGTTTGTTCGCGACTTTAAGTTACACTTATACACGAATGGAACTCCAATCGCCAAACGTTCTACAGCAATATCGCCAGTTTTTGTAAAATGAAGGATGGTTTCATTTGTTACATTGAGGAACCTTTTGGAGTTAATCGGTTTAAAATGGCCGTATGAGTTTTCTTGGATGGATATGTTTTTCACCCAAGTAATGTTGTTCTGAAGAACAAATTCACTACGAAGAGCTTGTGCAACATCCATGGCAATCCACGGTTCTACACTCGTATACCCAATATTGATAAATAGAGATGCTTCTGGTTTCATTACACGTTTGCATTCCGCAAATACACATTGAATCCACTGCAAATACTCCTTCATTGGTTTTCTATCATTCACAGATGTCCCATAGTTTTTCCCAATATTGTAAGGCGGAGATGTAACAATACAATCTACACTTGATTCGTCCAGTGTTCTTAGCATGTCAATAACATCGCCTTCTAGAAAACTGAACTCCATATCTTTGCTGAATATACCAAAGATTCCGTCAATTCGTTTTACCCGAAATACATTGAAAAAGTGGGTGTTGATGTTTTTTATTGTTTTATTTAGATGTCGTCAATCTCCAGATCCTCCTCCTTGATAGCATCAAAGTCGTAGCCAGTCTCGGTGTTTGTGGTCATCTTGGATGCGAGCAGCTGTGCCCCGTCGTTTGAATCCACCGCCAGCACCCTTGCGTCCACATCGAACTCCTGCGAGATCTCGCGCATCTCGTCGGGCGAGAACACGCCAATAATCTCCAGCCCAATGGATCCACCGAGTCCAGTTTCGGCCACTGCAGTGAATGTTCCGATATCAATCCATACCGATCGCTTGCCGCGTCCGCGAAAGCTTCCGCGAATGACCGCCTGGTCCACAACTCCGCGAGTTTCACCGGCCTTACCGACAGGCTTCACATAGAACACCTCCATACGTCCATCGCCCATTTTGCGCAGGACGCGTGCGATGTAAACATTCTCAACGCCTCCCTCTGCCCGAAGATCGTGCAGGAAGTCCTGCTTGAATCGGCGGTTCTTTGCGGAAATGCCCGACTCCTTCTTGGCGCTGCGGTTTCCTGCGTTCTTCTGGGGCGGCATCTTGGTCTGAATACTCTCTTATTCCAAGCGGGCCTGAATCCGTTTTCCTCGTATTGAAAAAGTTGTAGTTGATTTTTGTATTTGCTTTTTAGAATGCCACCTGCGTGCGCTCCTCAATCTCCTGGATCATGTCCGGAGTCATGCGCTTGAACACGTTGTTGAACACGTCCGTGAACTGCCCGTAGGTTTCGGGAATGGTCTCCCACTTCAAGTAGCACTCGATGTCGGGAATCGCAGCGAGAATCTGGTCCTTGTAATCCCCCGACATCCTCTCCCAGCAAACCTGGGCAGTCCACTCGTATGTGGTGGCCATCCGGTCAGCATAATCCGATGGGTCCATTTCAATCAGCATGTCCACCGAATACATGAACGCGATGAACAGGCGCTCCTGCGAGAAAGTATCAATCGTCCAAAATGTGGGCCACGTGAGGATCTTCTCAATGAAAGGCATTTTAGTCGGAATACTACTCATTATCGTGGACTTCTTAAATCCGTTTTCCCGAAAAATATTTCATGAAAGGATTAAGTAATGGGTTACGATAGATCTACAACAGCGGCGGGGTATACTGAATTTCTACGACGTAAGGCTATTCAGTCGGATAAGAAATTCTTCTTCAAATCCCAACCGGCCGATATGCGTGATTTTATAGACTACTCCTTGACTGCAGCTTTCTATATAGATGGCATCGGAGTTCCTGGTTCAAAACCAGGCGGGCCATCCTTTTTTGACTTTAGGTATTTTGATGCAGGATACTCGGATACAATCGCATTGTTATTTTTGTCTGAAGGAGGATCTGGCATACAAGATTCAACCTATGTAATTCTTGATTGTGGTGGTAGTTGATTTAAAAAAAACAAACATCAATTAATATAATGTCTAGCCAGAATATCCGGCTACAGATAAGGCGAGATACATACGAAAAATGGATAAATTCAAAAGCAAATACTTCTGCAGGCCCCCTTCTAGCAGATGGCGAGATGTCGTATGATACTACAAACAATCAATTGCGCATTGGCAACGGCAAAGACATATGGGTGAATCTTCCATTCTTTACTCCTTATTTTTCAGATACGATCCGTATTGGTGAGTTCTTAACAAGTAATAGTTTCCGGTATGCGATAAATCTATTAAGTATTAATACAACTACGGAGACAATTCGGCTTGCTTTGATGCGATCAACAGATGCTCTAACATGGGCAGAGATAGACAGTAATACGTTGCCATCAAAAGATACCAGAAGTGGAATTTTTACTACATCAAATGCGATTCGGTCTGGATATAAGTATCGGCTTCAATTGATTTCAGCTTCAAACGCCGATATTGCACATTCAACCTCAATGGATTATACCCCAACCACATTCACTGATAAGGGTGATGGAACAAGTATAACATTGAGCAGGGCTCCTAATAATATTGAAGCCTTCTTTAGCATTGCAGATACATATCTAACTGAATTATATTTACACTTCTATTCTTCAACAAATAGCACCACGTATAGTAATCACATTTTTACAAGTAGCGCATTAACTAGTTCTGCAACATCTTTTGATTTCGCGCCAGGCGCAGACAAGTTCATACACGGTAACTACTTTTATGCCGAGCTTCGAACATCTGCCGAATATAGCGATGATAGCAATTTAGTCATGACTATGGCTGATTCGGGTATAAATCCTAGTCTTTATAGTTCCACAGGTGTATCTGTTAGTTCAATTACCAATTCAAACACACTTACAGTAACAATAGGTAAAGATCCCCTAACCACATATAGTGGAACATTCACTCTCGCTTTATATGTGGACGATGGGACGATTGTTCTTATTGCTACAGGAGGGGCTCTAATTTCTATCACACCGCTTACACAAACTGTAACAATCACTACTACTAAAAATTTAAAGGCAGGATCATACATAGCAACCGCAACTGATTCAGCCGGTAGAATAATCGATGCATCGTCAACATCATATAAATACAGTCCTATTTCAATAGCAAGACCATCCGCACCAATCACGTTTATTGATAGTAATGATTACAAGGTAAGTTTATTATCATCAAATGTAAGTGATTTGACCTCTTTGCCACTGATGGATATTGTAATATATGAGACAACTGGAGAATACGATTCTATCAGTTCTGGGAAGTTATTACATTCTGCTAGTATATCGAGCCTAACAGGTAGTCCTCAGGATTATTCTTTTCAACTACCCGAAACCACGTATTTCACAAACAATTATTATTACACTGTTGCGCTTTGTTACAGAAGCCCAGCTATTAGTGGTGAATATTATGAGCGAATTATCACATCGGCCCAAATACAATTAACGACCTTATCTCCTGGACAGATAACAGGCTTTTCTTTATCTAATAAAACTGCCACTGTATTATTTAATGTTGGAACTGATACTTCTTACATTCCATATTCCACCAATCCTGTGGTAACATTGAACGGCGATCTAACAGAGTATGTTACACCACCAACTATAACGTATACGCTTGCTAGTTCTCCATTCTCTGTTGTTTCTGTTTTTAGTGCCGGAGTAGCCTATAAGGCGACAATAGCGTATTCATATCCATTAAAAGAAGGAAGTTATTCAGCAACTATATCGGGCGGTGTTCCAGTAACATCTCCTCTAAGTTATAGTCCATTCTCTCAATTAGAAGTTAGCACAGCTATATACTCTGGCAGCGTTACTGTTTTAGTAGCCACACCCAACACAATAACTGGTGCTACTCTTCGCCTCTTTAAAGTAGGAACAGATGGCACTACGATAACTCAACTGGGAACTAAATCTTCAATTGCAGCGAGTAATACATTTACGGGACTCTCGAATCAGGTAGGCGAAGATTTTTATGCAGACGTAATTGCAACTGGAACTGCGATTGTATTACAAACTTCACCCAGCGTTAAGTTCAATGTAGAAGGTGTAGACCTTACTCTTCCAACTATCAATAATAATACGAGTGTACAACTTACTGTTGATATAACCGTTGCGAATACTAATAATGTATTTACTACCGACCCCATTTACTTAAAACTTTATGACAAACCGTTTCAAAATACAGTATTGGGAACATCCAGTTCGTTCACGAGAACACTTGCAGCGAATACGGTTGTTTCTATAACACCTACTCTCCCACTTGCATTTGGAAAAACGTATGTAATAAAAATCATTCAAGGCTCTACTAGTTACGGAAGTGCTGAGTGTGCACTATACTCACCCGTTACATTTGGAACGATTGTGCCCTACGATAAACGTTATATGAAAGTGCCATTAATAG
>Ga0114979_10002501_pt1 | contig 12386 bp, 7 predicted proteins | sample S_140625_EF_Meta_FD_87315 | JGI IMG/M metagenome (GOLD analysis project Ga0114979, IMG submission 87315) | Freshwater microbial communities from Lake Simoncouche, Canada to study carbon cycling - S_140625_EF_MetaG | ecosystem: Environmental > Aquatic > Freshwater > Lake | place: Lake... | reverse complement strand
AGAACCGGCTTTTGGATTCCATCAAAAAAGAAATGGAATGTTCAGCCGGTTCATCCGGCGGTAAGGCTTTCTGAAAGTAGGGATTGGCTTAGCATCCCAATGGGTGCTGGTCGATTTGCTTTGCAGGACGCCAAAAATGTTCCGCTTGCTGCGGTGGTTTGGGATTCACTCAACCTTCAGGATCCGGCAGACAGAATTCGCGCATCGAAAGGGGGCAAGGTTACTTTAATTTCTTCATCAAATCCGGTTGCCGGCCAGTTCTTCGACCAGATTGTGCCGCTAGGCGAAGACTATTCTGCCTGTTATTCTGGTCCAAATTGTGGTTTATTCAAAGGGCTTTCTACCCGTGTGATTCAGGAAGAATTTTCAAGCATTCGTTTATTTCGTACCAGCGCTGGAATTTGTTTCGCAGGAAGAAAAGGTGGATTTGAAAGCCTTTATTCTGAGAAGGGTAAGCTGCTACATCAGGGAAATTTTGAAGCTGTTTTGCCTGCAACAGGAAAGCTGATTGTTGCTTCTGTCAATAAAAAATGGGGCTTAGCCAGTTCGGATGGAAAATGGATTGCAGAGAATAAATTTGATTCGGTTCAGCTTGTTTTTCGCAATCAGGACGAGGCGCGTTTTCCTCTGGTTTTTTATAAAAAAGGCAAGTCCTTGTTAATCGATGAGAAGGGAAAAGAGCTTACGGACGCTTGCAATTGTGTTTGGTTTGAAGCGGGTGAAGGAAAATTATTCAGACGAAATGGAAATGCCATTCAAATGGTGGATGCCCAGGGAAAACGGGCTGGTGATATTGAATTTGAAGATTTTAAGATGTTTTCAGAAGGCAATGTGGCAGTAAAAAGCGGAGGTAATTGGGGCTTTGCCAACCATTCCGGTCGAATGGTCATTCCGGCAAAGTATTCTGAGGTTCTTCCTTTCATTGGCGGCATTGCTTATGCAAAGGAAAATGGACTTTGGGGAGTGATGCGGAAAAACGGTTCATGGTTGGTAAAACCATCCGGAATTTCGGTTTCCATTGATTCTGATGGAAAAAGGAAGTTGGTTCTTCCTTAGAGGTTTGCAATCATATTTCAAGCTTGGTGGTGATATGAATTCACTGCCTGAGCCCGCAGGCTGAAACGCCTTTAGATTCTTTATTTTCGAATGGCCATATTTGCAGCCTTAGCTTATTCCCTTTGAAACAGATAATTCAGTCATTTAAAACAGGCGAAACCATTCTTGAAACTGTTCCTGCGCCATTGGTGCGAAAAGGGCATATCTTGATTCGTACAAGCCGAAGCCTTGTTTCCATAGGTACCGAACGGATGCTCGTTGAGTTTGGAAAATCAAGCTTGATTTCTAAGGCCCGTCAACAACCAGAAAAGGTGAAAATGGTGCTGGATAAAATTAAGTCGGATGGTTTAATGCCAACACTTGAGGCCGTTTTCAGCAAGCTTGAGCAGCCAATTCCATTGGGATATTGCAATGTGGGTGTGGTTGTTGAAGTAGGAGAGGGCGTCCACGGATTTTCTGTTGGGGATAGGGTTGCCAGCAATGGCACCCACGCTGAATTTGTTTGCGTACCTACCAATCTTGCTGCAAGAATTCCGGACAATGTGGGGGACGAGGAGGCAAGTTTTACAGTAATTGCCTCTATTGGTTTGCAAGGAATTCGCTTGCTAAATCCCGCATTTGGTGAAACTGTTGTGGTTTTTGGCCTTGGATTGATTGGCTTAATAAGCGCGGAACTTCTGCTTGCAAATGGATGTCGCGTGATTGGGATTGACCTTGACCCGGAAAAAATCAGAATTGCCGGTGAAAAAGGCATCGAAACAATTCAAGTTTCGGAATCAAGTGATGTGGTCAGGCTTGTGCAGGATATGACGGCAGGAATCGGCACGGATGCTGTCTTGATTACTGCATCCACCAAAGATTCAACGCTTGTTAGCCAGGCGGCCCGAATGTCAAGGAAAAGAGGTCGAATCGTTCTGGTTGGGGTAACCGGCCTTGAATTAAACCGCTCCGAATTCTATGAAAAGGAATTGAGTTTTCAGGTTTCTTGTTCTTATGGACCGGGAAGGTATGACGAAGATTACGAGGCCAGAGGCATTGACTATCCTCTGCCGTTTGTTCGCTGGACTGAAAAGCGCAATTTCGAGGCAATACTTCAGGCCATTTCCAGAGGCCGTCTTCAGGTTTCTTCCCTCATTTCAGAAAGGGTAAAGCTGGATAATTTTCAGGAAATTTATGGTTCAATGGCCGGTCGTAAGACCATTGCCAGCATCCTCGTTTACGATGAAAATCCTGATCCGTCCCGGATGGTTCATACCAAAGGACAGGAAATTTCGGCCAAAGCTGGAATCGGCATTATTGGTGCTGGTAACTATACCAAAATGACCATGCTTCCAGCCCTTAAAAAGGCAGGGGCAAATCTGGCAATCATCGCCAGCAATACAGGTGTTAGTGGAACTTTTCTCGCAAAAAAGTACGGCATACCGGCATCCACCACCGATTATCACGAGCTGTTGAATTCCGCTTCGGTAGGTCTTGCCATCATCACCACCAGACACCATCTTCATGCGCCCATGACCCTTGCGGCACTAAAAGCTGGCAAGGATGTTTTTGTGGAGAAACCGCTGGCCCTCAGCCGGGAAGAATTGGATTCAATTGCGGAGGCCATCCAAGAAAGTGGCCGCCATGTGATGCTGGGTTTCAACAGAAGGTTTTCGCCTTTTGCAGTGAAAATGAAATCCATAATTGGCAATAATCCTGGGCCTATTTCTGTAATCGCAACTATGAATGCGGGGTTCATTCCGCCGGAAAGTTGGGTGCACGACCTTCAACAGGGCGGAGGTAGAATTCTAGGAGAGGCCTGCCATTTCGTGGATTTAATTTCTTTTCTCACGGGTTCCGAAGTAGAAAGAGTTTTTATGACTGCAATGGGGGTTCATGCAAATCAGGCTACGGATGTTGCCTCAATCCATCTTAGGTACAAAAATGGATCTATTGGTGTAATCAATTATTTCGCAAATGGTTCCAAGGCCTATAGCAAGGAAAGGGTTGAAGTTTTCTTCTCTGGCAAAAATTTGATTCTGGACAATTTTCGAAAACTGGAAGGATTTGGTACAAGGGGTTTTTCAGGGATGAAGTCTGGACAAGACAAGGGACACCAAGCAATGTTTGGCATTGTTTCTTCGTTAAACAAAATAGGAGGAATGTATCCTATTGACTGGCAATCCATTAGAAATACCCACCTTGCTTGCTTTGCGGCACTTGAGTCATTAAAAACCGGGGCCCCGGTAATGGCCGCCGATTGATCTCCGATAAACTTAAATTGTGTAGGGTTTTTGGACTAAATATTACCCCACGGCTAATATGGGTCAATTTGCTACTGGTGATAATTGAATAAATTTGAGCCTCTGCTCAATTCCATAAAGTTTAATGCGTGTTAAAATAAGAAATTTTCTTACCAAAGCCCTTCTTTCGAGGTTCCTGATTTTGAGCCTGGATGTGATGGTGGTGATTTTTTCTCTTCTTACCGCAAACGCACTCCGCTTCAACTTCCAGATTCCACCTCATGTTTTTGAGTCTGCCCCTTACACCCTGGCTTTCGTGGTGTTCGTGCGGATAGTCCCATTTTATTTTTTGAAGACCTATGCCAGCCTGATAAAGTACACAGGCGAGAAAGACATCAAAAATGTCTTGCTGGCAGTGAGTTACTCAAGCCTATTTTTTGTTGTCCAATATGGAATTTTCCGCATTTTTTCTGTTGGAGACAAATTCCATTTCTTCTATCCCCTTTCCATAATTCTAATTGATTATGTTTTGGTTTCCTTCATTCTGGTCGTGTATCGTTTTACGATAAAACTGATTGCAGAGGAAATCAAAGCCTCAAGAAATGTCAATCGGTTAAGCAAAAAGAATGTCGCCATTTTTGGTGCTGGTCAATCAGGATTGTTTGTAAAGCAAGCGATACAAGATGACAAAAACAGCAATTTTAACCTGGTGGCTTGGTTGGATGATAACCAAATGGTGGTGGGTAAGTCCTTGGAGGGAAAACCAATTTTCCATGCCGATAAAGACTTTGAGAAGGTAATACAGTTGTATAACATTGATACCATTGTTCTTTCAATTCAAGACATTGATCCTACGAGAAGGCAGAAATTTGCTGAAATGTGTTTGGATGCCAATGTTAAAATGCTGTACACACCGCCAGTTAAAAAATGGCTGAATGGTGAGTTGAATCTGCAGCAGCTAAAGAAATTTGATATTGAGGATGTGCTTGACAGGGAGCCAATTGTTCTTGACAATCGGCACCTCGAATTTCAATTAACCGATAAAGTGGTAATGGTAACCGGTGCCGCCGGTTCCATCGGTTCTGAAATTGTGCGCCAGGTGGCTTGTTTCAAACCCAGTCTTTTGGTTTTGGTTGATACGGCCGAGTCGCCCTTGGTTGAACTTGGTCTTTCCATGGAAGAAAATTCTGCTGCTGCAAACATTAAAAGTTATGTGGCTGATGTAAGCAATCAGAATCGGATGGACAGAATATTCAAGGAATGCAAACCAGATATTGTGTACCATGCAGCTGCGTACAAGCATGTTCCGGCCATGGAGCATTCTCCGTTTGAGGCCGTTCGCGTAAATGTATTGGGAACCCGCGTGATTGCGGATTTGGCGGTGCATTATAAGGTTGAGCGTTTCGTGATGATTAGCACGGATAAGGCCGTTAATCCTACCAATGTAATGGGCTGCAGTAAGCGAATCGCTGAAATTTATATTCAGTCGCTGAACAATTTTGTAAAGGAAAGTGGCTCAGTTACCCGCTTTATTACCACCCGATTTGGCAATGTTCTGGGGTCTAATGGCTCGGTGATTCCACGGTTTCAAAAGCAAATTGCTGCAGGTGGTCCGGTTACAGTAACCGACCCTGACATTACCCGGTTTTTTATGACGATTCCTGAAGCTTGTCAGCTGGTGCTCGATGCTGGTGCAATGGGAAAAGGAGGGGAGATCTTCATTTTTGACATGGGAAAGCCAGTTCGGATTGTAGATCTGGCAGAGAAAATGATCAGGCTTTCCGGTAAGATTCCACACCAGGAAATAAAAATTGTTTTCACTGGACTAAGGCCAGGCGAAAAACTTGAGGAAGAACTTCTCGCCAAAAAGGAAAATATTATTCCAACCCACCATCATAAAATCATGAAGGCAAGGGTAAGAGAGTATGACTATCTGGAGGCTAAAAATCAATTGGATCAACTCACAGGTTTGCTTGCTTATAAAGAAGACAAGGAAATCGTAATGAGAATGAAACAGATTGTGCCTGAGTACAAAAGCCGGAATTCGGTTTTCGAATCATTGGATTTGCCAAAAGGAAGTCAGGAAGGTTTTGTCGGAAAATAACCAACCATGAGTCCGCGATTCAGATGAACAAGTTCATCATTCGCAGCTAAAATTTAAATTTAGTCATGCTTATAAGTATAAAAATCATCATATTTGTGTGTTGGCGCATTTAGGGAAAATGCCAACAATTGTGATTTTGGGTTTATTGAAATTTCAGAAGGCTCTCTTTGAGGGCCTTCTGATTTTATATTAGAATTGTAAAAACCAATGGCCAGCCTAGCCATTTAGCCGCTTACTCAGAAATCTAAAAGCCTTTTATTGCGTGTTCACACAGCTGGCGAATTCAGAAATAGAATTGAATTTGTTGGAGAAATTTGTTTTCAGGAATTCTGCCTGAAACAAAAAAACCACATTCTTCAATGCAGTTTTCGTACCGAAGGTGGGACTCGAACCCACACAACCCTAAAGTCTCACGCCCCTGAAACGTGCGTGTCTACCAATTTCACCACTTCGGCAATTTGAGCGGGAGACGAGGCTCGAACCCGCGACCTACAGCTTGGAAGGCTGTCGCTCTACCAACTGAGCTACTCCCGCTTGATTAAAAAATTGAGGTTCCGAGCGGATTCGAACCGCTGTAGAAGGTTTTGCAGACCTCTGCCTAGCCACTCGGCCACGGAACCTTTTTATTAGGGCTGCAAAAGTAGGAAACTGAATTCCATTTCAAAACTTTTACCCACAACTATCTTGAATATTTATTTCAGAATAAGCCTAAATCACATATTCAGGACAAACAATGTTACTCCAGCACCTCCACGGTCGGCATGTTCATCCCTGACCTGACCAACTTGGCGATAGGCCCGCAGGAGGTTCCGGACTTGCGTTCTTAAAATGCCATCCCCTTTTCCATGCAGGATTCGAAGCTCTGTTTGTCCGAGTAACATTGCCTCGTCCAGCCAGCCCTCTACTTTCTTCAATGCCTCATCTGCACGAAGTCCCCGAATGTCCAGCTGGGTATGGAATTCCATCATTTTTTCACCCAGATTTAGGCTGCCTCGTTTGTGGCTGATTTCGCTGTCTGGGAGACGATTTATTTTTTCAAGTTTCTCAACTTTCAGGTTTGTTCGAAGTTCCCCAATTTCAACCTCCACATTTTTGCCTCTGAAAGCCAGCACAATTCCGGCGCTTTGGGTTCCTTTTATCCTCACCAAATCCCCTAGCTTTATTTCTCCGGATACAACCTCTATTTTAGGTGCGGCAATCGATTTTTTGTCCTTTTTTTCCGGAAGCGGTTCAATCTGTATTTCTGGTATAATTTTCTCGCGGAGTTCTGCCAATTCGGTTCTTGCAAGTCTGGTGCTGGTTTTTTCCGCCTGCGTTTCCTTAATGGTACGAATTGTTTCTTCTATTTTTCGATTGGCTTCTTCCAGGAGTGAGGTTGCCTGAATTTTGGCCTTGTTCAGAATGTTGTTTTTCGCAGATTCTAGTTCTTTTGATTTCCTTTCATTCTCAGACAAAAGGAGCTTCGCATTTTTTTCTCGGTCTTTTAGCTCGCGGCTTCTGGTTTCAAGTTCTTGTTTTTCCGATTCCAATTCCCCAATAAGTTTGTCAACATTGAGTTTTTTGGCTCCTATTTTATTTCGGGCCTGGTTTAAAACTGCTTTAGGAAGACCGGTTTTTTCAGCAATTTCCAATGCGAATGAGCTGCCTGGATTTCCTATTTCCAATTGAAAAAGGGGTTCCAGTTTTGCCGAATTAAATTTCATAGCCGCATTCTCACAAAGGGGATGCCGGCTTGCAAAATTTTTGAGGTTTGTATAGTGCGTGTTGACGAGTCCAAATACTTTTCTATGGCAAAGCGCTTCGAGAACCGCTTCTGCTATTGGGCCACCTAAAGCGGGGTCTGTGCCAGTGCCAAATTCATCGAGTAAAACCAGACTTGATTTGTCGGCTTCCTCCAACATTCGGCGCATGTTGGCCAAATGTGAACTGTAGGTACTTAGGTCGTTTTCAATGGATTGCTGGTCGCCGATATCGGCCATTACTTTCATAAAAAACCCCAAGTTGGATCCTTCGCCAACTGAAACCGGAATGCCTGACTGCCACATAAGCTGGATCAATCCCACGGTTTTAAGGCAAACCGATTTTCCACCTGCATTTGGGCCAGAAATAATCAGAACTCTCTTCTCTTCACTGAGCCAAATGTTCAATGGAACCAATGGCAGGCCTTTCTTTTTATGGGAAAGGTAAAGCAAGGGATGTCTTCCATCAAAAATTCGAAAGCTTGGTCCTTCATGAGATGCGGGAAGGCAGGCATTGATTTTAAGTCCAAACTTGGCTTTTGAGCGGATCAGGTCAACCTGTGCAAGATGTCGTCCTGCTCCTTCAATCGCACTTTTAAAGGGCCTGATTGAATCAGTCAGTTCCAGCATCAGCTTTTGAATTTCCCTGACTTCAGCAAATTGAATTTCTCTTATTTCATTATTGGCCTCCAGTGCTTCTTCTGGTTCGATGTAAACGGTTTGACCAGTGGCGGATTCATCATGTATAAATCCCCTGACGCGCCGTTTGAATTCCGCCAAAACAGGTATCACCATTCGGCCGTTTCGGATTGTGATGCCAGAATCATCGGGTGTAAAACCTGAACCAATAGCAGCTTTGAGCGCCAGATCCAGTTTTCGCCTCAGCCTGCTTTGCTCGTCTATTTTCTTTTTTCTGAGCCGGTTTAGTTCTGGGGAAGCAGAATCGCGAATGTCGCCGTCTTCTGTGAAAACCTGTGAAATCCTGTAAAGGATTTCAGCCGGAATTTCAACTTTACTCGAGAGCGCGAATAGCCTTGGAAACCTGGCCATATGCTTTCTCATTGTCCGAAGGATTGAATCTGAAGTATGAAGCGCTCGGCTCAAACGCGACCACTCACTGGATTCCAGGGAGTATCCCTGCACTTCAAGATGTTTGGTGAGTGGCTCAAGGTCGAAAAAATTGATTTCCGGAATCTGAATTCCTTCTGATAATAGTTTCCGAAATTCTTCATTTTCTTCCTGAAGCCTTACCACAGTAGGAAAGTCTGTATGAAACCGAATTGCAGCCGCAAGTGCTTTTGCCGGTTCTCCAATACATCCTTCAGCCACAAGTGCTCTTACCTGGTCAAAACCAAGTCTTATTTCATCCGATTGACGATCGTTTTTCAAAGTATTTTTCGTGCCACAAATTTGCAAATACTCAATGGTTGTCCAAGCCTGTTTTTCTTACTTGATTGTTGAATCCCTCAATTCCGGAAATCCATAACTTGCGCCTGCTTTTATGAACAAAGAAAAATGGTATGTGGTGTTGAAAGGCAGAACTCCTGGGATTTATACAAACTGGGATGATGCTAAGGCTCAGGTGTTTGGATATCCTGGACCTGTTTATCGGAGTTTTACAGTAAAAGCACAAGCTGAAGCTGCCTGGAAAAACAAACGCCTTCCTCCCGTAGATAATACAGGATCTAAAAGCAATGAGGTAAAAAAAAATACAGGAAATCGAAGCCTGCCATACCCATCAGGTAATTTTGTTGTGGTGGATGCGGCATGTTCCGGCGTTCCTGGGCCCACTGAATATCAAGGTTTTTTAATGCCCGAAAAGAAATTGCTTTTCTCGGTAAAAGTCGGTTGGGCTACAAACAATATCGGAGAATTTCTGGGCATCGTTCATGCATTGGCGGCATTGTACAAGGCGGGTTCCGGATTGCCAATTTATTCTGACTCTGCAACGGCCATTTCCTGGGTGAGTAAAAGGAAGGTAAAATCAGAACTTAAGCGGGATTCAGAAACTGAGAATGCATGGGAGCTGACCGACAGGGCATTGATTTGGTTGACTTCTCATCAGTTTACCAACAGGATTATCAAATGGGAAACCACCCATTGGGGAGAGAATCCAGCCGATTTTGGGCGGAAATAATTGAAAAAAATGGGGAATTCCTGGTTTGAGTTTAAGCAATTCCGGATCGAGCAAGGCCGGTCTGCCATGAAGGTTTGTACCGATTCATGCATTTTTGGTGGCTTAATTGTCCAAACAGAATCAGCTTCCGAAAGTTCAATTCAAAATGTGCTTGACCTTGGTGCGGGCACAGGATTGCTTGGATTAATGTTGGCCCAGGAATTTCCTTTATCAAAAATTACAGGGATAGAATTGGATTCGGGGTCTTCAATAGACTGTAGGTTTAATTATGAAAAAGCTCCTTGGACCGACAGAATGGAACTTTTAGAAATGGATTTCAGAGAGTTTAAAATTGAGTCAAGAAAATTTGATTTGATTGTATGCAATCCACCGTTTTTTTTTGAGCACATGCCCTCACCGATTTCGGGAAGACGGCAAGCCATGCACATGGCAGCAGAGGGTTTGGGGGATTGGCTTGAATTCATGCAAGCAAATTTGAATAAGAATGGGCGGATCTGGCTTTTGTTTTCTCCGGATGCATGGATCAAAGCCATTCAGCAATTGGAAAGGCACAACCTTCATATTGTTCAGGTTATGAAACTTTTCAGAAAGCCGTCAACTTTATGGAGGATGGTGGTTTGCCTCAGTGCTGAAACTTCTTCTGAGGCAGTTATTTCCGAAATATTTGTTTTGGAGGAGGGGGGTAAACCTTCTGATTTTACTTTGGAATTGCTGAATCAATTTTACTTGAATAGAAGCCTTCTGTAGCAGCTTCAGCATCCTTTGTACGCATGTATCATTTTGGGCCTTTTGGCCCTTTTTTAATAATCAAAGGCTGTAATTTCGCTTGAAGAAAATACCCTTAATTTTTACCGCTTAAAACACATGTCTTTTAAATCAAGATTCAGTGGTTTGGTCCTTTTTCTGGCCATAACTGTAGGTAGTGCAAATGCCCAGACCGCCGCCACCCTGGCACGCGCTGAGCGCCTTTTTGATCAGGAAGATTTTTACAATGCACTTCCTCTTTTTGAAGAGTTAATTTATAAAGGTGACGATGTTACGAATTCCAACCTGAAGGCTGGAATGTGTAATTTATTTCTTTCACGACCTGAGGTTGCTTTAAAGCAGATTAAGCTTGCCAGAACACCACAAAATGATGTTCAGCCGTATTTTATTTTTTGGCTTGGCAGGGCATTTCATTTGAATATGAAAATTGACTCGGCTCTTATTTGTTACCGCAAATACTTATTGGTTGCTTCACCACAGGATGAATACCGAAAAGGAGTTGAAGATTTGATTGCACAGGTTCACCGTACAGAATCACATTTTCTTGGGGAAAAATCGCCTTATGACATTATTAACCTGGGTGATAATGTGAATACGCGGTACACTGAGCATTCACCATTGGTTTCTTCAGATGGGAAAATGCTCATTTTTACATCCAGAAGGCCTGTTCAGGCAAATGAAATTTCTGAAGCTGATGGTGAATATCCTTCCAAACTTTTTATTTCTAATCTTCAGCCAGATGGAAAGTGGGGAAAGGCCCAGCCTTTGTTTCCAGCCATTTCAATGAAAAACCAGTTTTCTTCGGTTCAATGGTTGAATAATGACAAGCTTATTTTACATAGTTCTGCGGATGGTGGTCAACTTTGGCAGGCAGATCGTGAAGGCACAGAACTTCGGGATCCGGTAAAGTTTAATCCCGGGGTTTCAGGGAAGTATTTTCAGCCTGATGGTAATTTTAACCGGGCAATGGATAAAGTACTTTTTATAAACAATACCATTTTTGATGGCACCTACGATATGTTTATGGTCGAAAAAAGGACAGAGGCCAAGTGGAATAAACCCTGGAAACTTCCAAGTTTCCTCAATTCAAAAGGGGATGAAATTGCTCCAATTTGGCTTGAAGATGGAAAAACAATTGTTTTCTCTTCCAAAGGACTCAATGGACTTGGAGAATATGATTTGTATCGTACCACTTATGACGCTGAAACGAAAACATTTACAGACCCTGTAAATCTTGATTATCCAATTAACACTCCTGGAAGTGAAACGCATTACTGTGAAATCGACAAAGGGAAGAAAATGTTTATCTCCTCAGCCAGAGCAAATGGGCTGGGTGGAACCGACATTTATATGATAATTCCCCATGAGGAAAAGACCTCTGGTGGCGGATTCTAGGACAATCTGAACAAATAAAAAAGGGCACTTTTCAGTGCCCTTTTTTATTGAATTGATTTGAGATTACGGTTTTGTTCGAATTGCTACTTGAACGCCATAACCAACGCCGCCTCTGTTTCTGGCATAAGGTCTAATAAAATACTTTGTACTTGGTTGGAGATTTCTGATGGTGTTTTGAAATCCATTCAAACTGGAATCAGAATCGACAGAAACGAAATTTATCTCACCTGCCTTGGTGTTAATAAATGGGTTGTTGGTTTTGGCAATTACAAAACCTCTGTCGAAAATGGATTCACTTCCATTGGTAATCAGACTTGAGGAAACCACCAGAGAATCCCATCTGCTTGAATCTACTACCACTGCTGCTGAAAGGGAAGGTAGATTTGGTGCAGAGAAGAATGAATAAACTTCTGAATAGTTTGTGTCGACCATATTTCGGGCAAACAGCCTGAAACGGTAGTTGGTGCGGGGTTTCAGGCCAGCCAAGGCAGCGGAAAAAACACCGGCTCCGTCGCCTGTAGCAATTTTTACCTGATGTTTAAATGATGGAGTTGTGGCAGTATCCGAAAAAAGAACGCCTTTTCCCTGAGTCAGCAGTCCTCCTGAATTTATAATGTTTCCATAGATTGTGCTGGAACCTGTTTTTACAAGTCCAACGGAATCAAATCGGAGGCTGGGTGCTGCGATGGGTCCATTTTTTCCTCTTTCAGGATCTTCGCATCCGAAAGCCAGTGCTGCAATGGCAAACACTGGAATGATTTTATTGATGAAATTTGTTTTCATTGTTTTCAGTGGTTAATAGCCAGGATTCTGCTTTAGGCCAGGGTTTGCAGTTAGATCTGAAACTGGAATTGGATATAGTTTCCTATAATCTGGAAGTGCAACACCTGTGGAAACGCCTCCTTTGAAAGGCCACAGGTAAGTGCCTTCTACAAAACGATTAAATCGGATCAGGTCGGTGCGACGGT
>Ga0114979_10002496_pt1 | contig 12402 bp, 9 predicted proteins | sample S_140625_EF_Meta_FD_87315 | JGI IMG/M metagenome (GOLD analysis project Ga0114979, IMG submission 87315) | Freshwater microbial communities from Lake Simoncouche, Canada to study carbon cycling - S_140625_EF_MetaG | ecosystem: Environmental > Aquatic > Freshwater > Lake | place: Lake... | reverse complement strand
TTCTGACATCCATGGAAATGGATTCTCTTCATTTGGGAACATCGCGTCAAGTCCTATTTGCAAACATCTGCGATTACAGATGTATCTTAGGTACCCTTTGAACATCGGAGCGTTCAATCCGAGCACTCCTCGAGGCATCGTATCTTCAGCATAACGGTACTCTAATTCGACTGCTTTTTCGAAGATAGATTTGATCTCGTCTTTGAACTCAGAAGTCCATAACTGCGGGTTCTCCAGCTTGATTTGGTTTATCAAATCAATACCAAAATTGCAGTGCATAGACTCGTCACGAAGGATGTATTGATACTGCTCAGCAGCACCCGTCATTTTGTTTTGACGGCCCATTGCAAGTATTTGCGTAAAACCAACATAAAAGAACAAACCTTCCATTACGCAAGCAAAAACAATCAGCGAACGAAGTAATTTTTGATCTGCTTCTAATGTGCCAGTCTTGAAATTTGGATCAGTTAACACATCAATAAAGGGAATTAAGAACTGATCTTTGGCACGAATAGACTCAATCTCGTTGTACGCATTAAAGATTTCTGACTGATCTAAACCTAAGGATTCGACAATATATTGGTAGGCGTGAGTATGAATTGCCTCTTCAAAAGCCTGGCGCAATAGGTATTGGCGGCATTCTGGAGCGGTAATGTGACGATAAGTGCCCAAAACAATATTGTTTGCAGCTAAAGAATCGGCGGTAGTAAAAAATCCCAAATTACGCTTAATAATGCGACGCTCATCTTCAGTTAAGCCATTTGGATCTTTCCAAAGCGCGATATCGCGGTTCATATTGATCTCTTGTGGCATCCAGTGATTTGCACATCCAGCTAAATACTTCTCCCAGGCCCACTTATATTTAAACGGCACTAGCTGATTTACGTCAGTCTTAGCATTAATCACGCGCTTATCGGCAGCATTTACACGCAAGGCTGCGCCACCGGATAAATTGGCCGCCGCTACTGGCGCAGGTGCTTCAGTCTGCGGTGCCCTTGCCACTTCATCTGGCTGTGGGCGTTGCTGCTCGACTGCAAGCGGCTGCGGTGCGATACCAGCTTTCGCTAGTGCTGGAGCAACTTCCTCATCCCAATTCAACATAACTTTCTCCTAAATTCTTCTATTTCTGACCAATGAGCAAATCGCTTATTGGCATGCTTCACATTCTTCAAAACCAGCATCACCTGGGCGCATTGTGCAAGCGGGTCCATCTGCCTGTACTGCACCCGCAGCGCTTGCTGCAGCGGCAGCATCTGTACCATTCACACCACCGCCACTAGAAACAGAGTTCAACTGACCACTTGTCACTGTAGATTTCTCAACATGGGTTGCAGCCATCGTACGGAGGTAATAAGTGGTTTTGAGACCACGTAACCAAGCTAACTTATAGGTGTCATCCAATGTCTTGCCTGAAGCGCCGCCCATGTAAATATTCAATGACTGAGCTTGGTCAATCCACTTTTGACGACGGGAAGCAGCCTCAACTAGCCAGCTTGGCCCAACTTCAAAAGCGGTAGCGTACAAATCTCGTAAATCTTGGGGAATTCGATCAATCTTCGATAAAGTGCCATCAAAGTACTTCAAGTCAGCAATCATGACTTCATCCCAAAGGCCGCGATCTTTCAAATCACGCACTAGATACTCATTCACTACCGTGAACTCGCCTGAAAGGTTCGATTTCACAAACAAGTTTTGGAATGTAGGCTCAATACAGGCAGATACCCCAATAATGTTGGAAATCGTTGCAGTTGGGGCAATAGCCACGCAATTAGAGTTGCGCATACCGTGTTGCTTGATACGGGTACGTAAACCACTCCAATCCATAGCGGAAGAGCTATCCACCTCTACATAACCACCGCGCTCAGCAGCTAGCATTGCCACTGAGTCTTGCGGGAGAATGCCGCGATCCCATAGAGATCCCTTGTAGGTACTGTATACGCCACGCTCCTCTGCCAATTCGCATGACGCTTGGTATGCGTAATAGCAAACTGCCTCCATGGAGGTATCAGCAAACTTGACTGCTTCTTCACTAGCGTAAGGAATGCGCTGCATGTGCAAGCAATCCTGGAAGCCCATGATGCCCATGCCAACCGGACGGTGCTTTAAGTTCGAATTCCGTGCCTTAGCCACTGCGTAGTAGTTGATGTCGATCACGTTATCCAACATGCGCATTGCGGTGCGTACGGTTTTTTGGAGCTTCTCGTGATCCAAGATCATCTTGCCATTGGCATCGGTTGTCATATGAGCAGTTAAGTTCACTGAGCCAAGGTTACAGACAGCAATTTCGGTCTCATTGGTATTTAGGGTGATCTCTGTACACAAGTTCGACGAGTGAACCACTCCAATATGTTGCTGTGGGCTTCGAATATTGCAAGGATCTTTAAAGGTGATCCAAGGATGCCCTGTTTCAAACAACATACCAAGCATCTTGCGCCATAGTTGTTGCGCTGGAATGCGACGGAATGGCTTTAACTCGCCAGCATCTGCTTTTTTCTCATAAGCAACGTAAGCTTCTTCAAATGCTCTGCCGTATTTGTCATGCAAGTCAGGGGTATTGGATGGCGAAAAGAGGGTCCAATCACCGTTCTCCATCACGCGCTTCATGAATAAATCAGGAATCCAGTTAGAAGTATTCATATCGTGAGTACGACGACGGTCGTCGCCGGTATTCTTGCGTAACTCAAGAAACTCTTCAATATCTAAGTGCCATGTCTCTAAATAGGCGCAGACCGCACCCTTACGCTTGCCGCCTTGATTCACAGCAACTGCTGTATCGTTCACTACTTTTAAGAATGGCACAACACCTTGTGACTTTCCGTTGGTGCCCTTGATATGACTTCCTAGCGCACGAACATTAGTCCAGTCATTACCCAATCCACCTGCAAACTTAGATAACAAAGCATTTTCTTTCAAAGCTTCGTAGATACCATCAAGGTCATCATCCACAGTCGTCAAGTAGCAGCTTGAAAGCTGTGGACGAGTGGTTGCTGAATTAAATAAAGTTGGCGTGCTGGACATGAAATCAAATGTAGACAGGATTTCATAGAACTCAACAGCACGACGCTCACGGTCTAACTCATTTAAGGATAAGCCCATTGCAACGCGCATAAAGAAAGCTTGTGGCATTTCAATGCGACGATCCTCAATGTGCAAGAAATAACGGTCATATAGAGTTTGCAAACCGAGGTAATTAAATTGCAAGTCACGGCTTGCATTTAAGGCGGCTGCTAATCTAGGTAAGTCAAATTCACGCATACGAGGATCTAAGAGCTCAGCAGAAATACCCTCATTAATGTACTTAGCAAAATAAGTTCCGTACTCAGCTTGCATATCGCCTTGCAAGACTTCTTTACCCAAGATTTCCTTACGAATGACGTGCATCAAAATACGTGCTGTCACTTGGCTATAAGCAGGATCTTTTTCAATCAATGTGCGGGACGCCAAAATAGCGGAGTCATACACCTGCGCCATCGGCACACCATCATATAAATTCTTGATCGTCTCAGTAATGATTGGGGTTGCATCAATATGATTTCCCAAGCCTTCACAAGCAGCTTCAATCACGGTACGTAAAGCGGCCATATCTAACCACTTCTCTTCACCGTTGTCGGTTACTTTGATTCCAGAATCACCGGCTTGATTCGCAGTCTGTGTTTGCTGAGAAACCTCTTGTTGAGCAGCACGTTCTTGATTGCGTTTTTCGCGATACAAAACGTAGGCACGTGCCACATTGTGCTCACCACTGCGCATCAAAGCTAATTCAACTTGATCTTGAATATCTTCGATATGAAAAGTGCCGCCATTGGGACGACTACGCAATAAAGCGCGCACAACAGCATGGGTTAATTGCTCAACCTGCTCACGAACACGAGCAGAAGCAGCTCCTTGACCACCGTTGACCGCTAAAAATGCCTTCGTTACAGCAATCGCAATTTTGGATGGCTCAAAAGCCACTACTGAGCCATTGCGACGAATAATTTTGTAATCGGACAACTGGGTTGCCTGATTACCGCCAACACCACCAGCCACAAAACCAGCAGAAGGGGCCTGATTTATAGACCCCGCAGGACTCATTCCTGGATTATTAGCACCAGAAGTTGGGCCTGCTGCTTGTGGATTAGCGTATGTCATGTTGCTCCTGCATTTATATAGTTATTTGGACAAAATATCGTTAAAAAACAATGGGGTATTGCTAGATTCAAACACTACATGTAGTGTCTTAAAGTGCATTAACCACTAAGTATAGGGAAATATTTAAACTTTGGTAAGCTTTTTCTGGCAAATATTTATCAGTATTTTTACTAAGGTTTGCACTGATTTTGTGCTCAATTTAGTTAGTATTTCAGCGCCCTATTTAGATAAAGGCTAGAAAAGTGAGCGTATGCTTACATACAAAAATTAGTTCTATCGGGAATGCAAACCAAAAGGTAATTTTTCTGTTGGAAGACCTGTGGCTTTTTGGAACTTTTTCCAATCAAAAGATTTTCCTGGGTCTGTTTTTCGTTCTGGTGCGATATCGCTGTGACCTGCAAGCAGTAATTGTGGATACGATTTCGTCAACTCCGATATGAGCTTTGCCAAAACTTGATACTGCACTTCTTCGAAGAAGGTTTCACCATCACCCTCTAGCTCCACCCCAATAGAAAAGTCATTGCATTTCTCCCTCCCCAAGAATGAAGAAGCACCTGCATGCCAAGCTTTTTTTTGGGTTGAAACAAATTGAATTAATTGCCCTGCACGGGTAATTAAAAAATGGCTAGAAACTTTTTGATCTGCGATTTCTTCAAAATACGGATGTGCCTTTGAATCAAGCTGATTTTGGAAAAAATCGACTATGTATGCGCTGGAATCCCGCTTTCTAAATTCGCCGGGTGGAAGACTAATATGATGCATTACCAGTAAATCCGGCGTTATTTGTTCTGGTCGATTGTCTTGATTAGGGGATATTCGCCAGGCTGCGTTCCCCAGCCAACCCTGATCATCCAATGCATTGAAGTGCTCACGAGAACAATAAAAACGGTCTTCAAATCTGAGAGCGTCTGATTTTGGCAAATGTACTTTGCAATGCTGACAGGGCACCATGGCTTCAGGCTCGGATAGAGTCTTAGGCTTGCTGGACTTGGCGCTAAAGGGATTGCGAATAACTCCCTTGGCTTGTTTTTTTCCCTTAAACCAAAGGTAAAAAATGACAATGCCTGCAAAAAATAGTAACCACTTATACAAAGATCATACTTTCTGAAGAATCACTTCTAATACAAACCGACTGCCAACATATGCCAGCAATAAAACAACATAAGCACTTAATACCCAGCGAATTGCAGACCAACCACGTAAACCGACCCACCAACGGGCGATCAGTAAACCGGCAAATAAGAACCAGGAGATGAGTGCAAAAATAGTTTTATGGTCAAACACGAAAGGTTTGCCAAATAAAACCTGTGAAAAGAATAGGCCAGAGAAAATGGTCATTGTTAAGAGTGCAAAACCAACATAAAGCAAATTAAATAGCAGGCTTTCCATCATCATCAGTGGCGGTAAATCTTCCAACCAATGCGAAAGACGACTATTGGGAACAATTGCTAGTTGACGATGTAAGGCACGGTCATAAACACTCATCAACATAGCCTGCATAGCCGCTAGACTTAATAAACCCACTGAGATGGTTGCCACAATAAAGTGCGCCTTGAACCAGGGATCTGAAACAGCCAAAGGAGAAATGATGACCCCAGGGAAAAAGATCGGGAGAAGAGAGCAAAACAAGGCGAATAATATGGACATCCAAAGCAAGCTAGCAATTGGCAAAAACCAGGATTGAAACCAATAAAACGCTAAGCCTACCCAGGCAATCAAGGATAAGTCCTGAGCAAAGCCAAAGATGAAACCTTGGGGTGTAAAGACGGAATCGTGTAATTCAATCCCGTGAAGTAGCAAAATCACAAAAATACACGCTTGCATCAACCCAGCAGATAAAGGGGATTCCTTGCCAGCACTAGCCCTCTGACTCAAAAAGAGCAGTAAAAGTAAATAAAGAGCTGGGGGAAGCCAACTGAAACTTGAGTGACCTAAAATATCCATATGGAAAGTCTAATCGATAAATGCTAGAGAACCTCACCGATCGCCTATCGCGCGTTGTTAAAACGATGCGAGGGCAAGCCCGCCTCACAGAGAGCAATACCGCCGAGATGTTGCGGGAAATCCGCCTAGCCTTACTGGAGGCTGACGTCGCCCTACCGGTAGTGAAGTCTTTGCTCGAACAGATCAAATTTAAAGCCCTTGGTGAGGAAGTGGTTGGCAGCCTAAGTCCTGGTCAAGCATTAGTTGGGGTAGTACAACGCGAGCTTACCCAAGTCATACAGGGCGACACTAATCAAAGCGGCGATCTTAATCTGGCCACCCAGCCTCCTGCCGTGATCTTGATGGCCGGCCTTCAGGGCGCCGGTAAGACTACCTCGGTAGGTAAATTAGCCAAGTGGTTGCAAGAGAAAAAGAAGAAGAAAGTACTCACCGTTTCTTGTGACGTCTACCGTCCTGCCGCTATTGAGCAATTAGAAACGGTTACCAAGCAAGTGGGAGCGGAGTTTTTTCCAAGCAATATCAATCAAAAACCGAACGATATTGCTCTGGCCGCTTTAGACTGGGCGCGCCGTCACTACTTTGATGTGGTGCTTGTGGATACTGCCGGACGTTTGGGCATTGACGAAGCCCTCATGCAAGAAATTAAAACATTGCATGCCAGCCTCAATCCTATAGAAACCTTATTTGTTGTTGACGCCATGCTTGGTCAAGATGCAGTCAATACTGCCAAAGCATTCCATGAGGCCTTGCCATTAACCGGTGTCATTCTCACCAAACTAGACGGTGACTCGCGTGGTGGTGCTGCACTTTCCGTTCGTCAAGTCACTGGCGTGCCTCTCAAGTTTGTTGGTGTGGCTGAGAAGATGGATGGCCTTGAGGCCTTTGATGCAGAGCGTATGGCCAATCGCATTTTGGGGATGGGCGACATTCTGGCACTGGTCGAACAAGCGCAGCAGCATGTGGATGTTGCTCAAGCTGAGAAATTAGCCACAAAAATTTCTAAAGGTGGATTTGATCTGAGTGATTTTCGCGATCAACTTTTACAAATGCAAAAGATGGGCGGTATGGCTAGTTTGATGGACAAACTCCCAAGCCAAATGGCTCAAGCAGCATCAAAAACGAATCTCAATAATGCCGACAAACAAAGTACGCGGATGAGAGGAATTATTGACAGCATGACTCCGCGCGAACGCAGCAAACCAGAGTTACTAAAAGCAAGTCGTAAACGTCGTATTGCTGCTGGTGCCGGTGTTGAAGTGCAAGAAGTAAATCGCCTACTTGCTCAGTTTGAGCAAATGCAAACCATGATGAAACAATTTAAAGGTGGCAAGATGGCCCGCACCATGGCGACCATGGCCGCAAAAGGGGCGGGCAAAGGTCTTGGCGGGCTCTTTAAAAAATAAACTTATTGAATTGAGTTCTTCGCTGCTTGAACGGCAGCGATCACGTTTGCTTTGATGTCTGCTAGCGCTACATTCTGAGAATTTTCGTCGGTACGCCCTTTAAATTCCACTACAGAATCTACTAGACCGCGATCCCCGATCACAACACGGAATGGCGCACCAATCAGCTCCCAATCTGCAAACATGGCACCAGGACGCTCACCACGGTCATCCAAAATAACGTCGATACCGGCCTTCAATAATTCATCATGGAGTTGATCGGCTGTCGCTTTAACGAGCTCCGATCTATCGTAGTTCATTGGGCATATGACCACTTCAAATGGGGCCATCGAAATCGGCCAAATGATACCGCGCTCATCATGACCTTGCTCAATTGCTGCCCCAAGTAAGCGTGTGACACCAATGCCATAACAACCCATCACCATTGCTTGAGCTTTGCCTTGTTGATCCAAATAAGTACATCCCATCGCTTCCGAGTAGCTCGTTCCTAATTGGAATATGTGGCCAACTTCAATGCCACGACAAATATCCACCACCCCTTTTCCGTCTGGCGAAGGGTCACCGACTACTGCATTACGAATATCCATCACCACCGGTTCTGCTAGATCACGGCCCCAGTTCACTCCGGTGAGATGATGCCCTGCAGCGTTTGCTCCACAAATAAAATCAGACATATTGGCAACAGTACGATCAGCCACCACAGTGACATCTGAGCTAATGCCCACGGGACCTAAGTAACCAGCTGGGGCATTACAAGCTTTTAGGATTTCTGCTTCGGTAGCAAAGCGAGACTCCGTCATTCCTGAAATCTTGCTAGCCTTGATCTCATTTAACTCATGATCACCACGCACCAATAACATGAAGAGTTTGGCTGGGCCTTTTTCTTGGTCTGCTGCAAAGAGTAAGGATTTGACTGTCTTATCAAGCGGCACATTTAAGAACTTTGCTACATCAGCGCAATTCGTTTTATCGGGTGTTGGCACTTTAGTCATCACAGCAGTTGCAGCAGCTCTTGTGGCTATTAAAGCCAGGGATTCAGCTGCTTCAAGATTGGCTGCATAGTCTGAATTTGGACAATACACAATTGCGTCTTCGCCGGTATCCGCAATCACATGAAATTCTTGACTACCAGAGCCCCCAATAGCGCCGTTATCTGCTGTCACTGCACGAAACTGTAAACCCATTCGTTTAAAAATACGTGTGTAAGCATCAAACATGATTTGATAAGACTTTTTTAAGCCTTCGGTATCACGGTCAAATGAATACGCATCTTTCATGCTGAACTCACGTCCACGCATGATGCCAAAGCGAGGGCGACGCTCGTCGCGGAACTTCGTTTGGATTTGATAAAAATTGACTGGTAGCTGTTTATAGCTTTTGATCTCATTACGAGCTAAATCAGTAATGACTTCTTCAGAGGTTGGTTGAATTAAAAAATCACGATCATGGCGATCTTTAATACGTAACAACTCTGGTCCCATCTTTTCCCAGCGACCAGTCTCTTGCCAAAGTTCAGCAGGTTGAATCATCGGCATTAATAATTCAATCGCACCTGCCCGATTCATTTCTTCGCGAATGATGTTTTCCACCTTGCGAATGACTTTCAAACCCAGGGGTAAATAGTTATAAATACCTGCACTGAGCTTGCGAATTAAACCTGCACGCACCATGAGCTTGTGCGAAACCACCTCAGCGTCTGAAGGGGCTTCTTTTAGAGTAGCGAGAAATGATTGTGATGCTTTCATGTATGGATATAATCAAATCATTGATTTTAAAGGATTTGAGGCACGATCATGCTTGACCGTGAAGGGTATCGCCCGAATGTCGGCATTGTCCTCCTCAACGCCCGTAACGAGGTTTTCTGGGGAAAACGCGTTGGGCAGCATTCGTGGCAGTTCCCGCAGGGCGGGATTCAGCATGGCGAGAGCCCCGAGCAGGCCATGTTCCGCGAATTGCAAGAGGAGGTAGGCTTGCTGCCAGAACACGTCCAGATTATTGGACGAACTAGGGATTGGCTTCGTTACGACGTCCCTGAAGAGTACTTACGTCGTCAACATGCCACCCGAGTCCATCGTGCCGCCTACCGTGGACAAAAACAAATCTGGTTTTTACTGCGCTTAGTGGGTTTAGATAGCGATATCCAATTACGTGCTTCGGAACATCCTGAATTTGATGCCTGGCGTTGGGTACCTTTCTGGATTCAACTAGACGGGGTGATTGACTTCAAAAGAGAGGTATATCAACTTGCGCTTTCAGAACTGGCACGTTACCTTGCCCGCGGATTGCGAATGCAACAACTTGCCTGGGGTACCCCCCTTGATCTCATGCAATCGCTTTACTCAAATCAAGAAGAGCGTCCTCAAGAACCCAATACGGACCACAAATCAAAATGACATTACTGATCCAGCGCTTTAAATCCTACTTTTGCAGCGCATTTATTTGCTTAAGTCTCATAGCCTGTGCAGGAGACGCCCTTCAAAGTGGATTGGACCCATTTGCTCCGATGGTCTTCAAAGAGGGTATGACTGCTATGCCCCTTAATCCACCAAATAAATCCACCTTACAGCCCTTTTATGTTTCACGGGCTACCATTTTTAAATTTGCAGTAGATACCAACTCCATTTTGATAGGTGCAGATGGAGTAACGCGCTATATCGTTGTGATGACCAATCCTAGTGGTGATAATCAAGCTCAATATGAGGGGATTCGATGCGACTCATTTCAGTGGCGTTTATATGGCAACTTTGAAAATGGCCTCTGGAAAGAAAACCCACTATCAGCCTGGCGCGATATCAGTTCTCACGTTCCCAATCGCTATCAGGCAGCCTTAGCACAAGGGGCTTTCTGTAATATGACGACTCAAGAAAAGAATATTCAAAAGATACTGGGTAATCTAAACCCCAATACTTTTACTGGCAGTATTGCGCCTCCTCCGTTTTGATGCGGCTAATAGGAGCTTAATTTGTTCTTAAGCAGGTACCGATTTTTTCACCAGCTAACAAACGCGTTAGAACATGTGGTTCACGCCCAGAGGCAATCACGGTAGTAGCACCAGTCTGAGCGGCCACTTTAGCAGCCAGTACTTTAGTTAGCATGCCACCCTTACTCAGCTCGCTCCCCGCACCACCTGCCATTTTTTCTAAAGCAGGGTCGCCTGCAATAGCATCGTTTAGTAGGGTTGCATTGGCATTTTGACGTGGATCAGCGGTATAAAGACCACCCTGATCGGTCAAAATAACCAGAAGATCAGCATGAATGAGATTGGTAACCAATGCAGCTAAGTTGTCGTTATCGCCAAATTTAATTTCATCAGTAACAACAGTGTCGTTTTCGTTGATGATCGGTACTACGCCTAACTTCAGCAATGTTTCTAAGGTCGCTTTTGCATTGGTATTGCGCTCTGCATGAGCCAAATCCGCATTAGTTAATAAAATTTGTGCACTACGTAAATTAAAACGTGCAAAACAGCTTTCATAAACTTGGACTAAGCCCATTTGACCTACTGCAGCAGCAGCTTGCAATTGATGAATGTCTTGGGGGCGTTTGGTCCAAGCCAGACGTTGCATCCCCTCAGCAATAGCACCTGAACTCACCATCAATACTTCATGGCCAGCCTTAAGTAAAGAGGCCACTTGATCAGCCCATAAGGCAATCGCGGCATGATCTAAGCCTTCACCATTATTGGTAACAAGGCTAGATCCCACTTTAACAACAATGCGTTTTAGTTTTTGTATAGTCATCTCAATTGAATATTCAAATACGTATTTAATCTGGTGTTTTATCTTCGGCTTGATCTTGGTAGCGCGGATCAGCCAAGCGCTCCTCCGCATCATCACGATCACGACGCACAGAGTCTAGATAGTCTTGCAGGGCATAACAAAGCTTATCGCAACCAAGACCTGTTAAAGCAGAGATCTCGAATACGGGACCCTTCCACTTAAAATTTTTCACAAAATCGGCAAGCACTTTTTGACGATCTTCTTCAGGAATCATGTCGACCTTGTTGAGCACCAACCAACGTGGCTTCTCAACCAAAGCTTCATCGTATTTTCTTAGCTCATTCACAATCGCCTTTGCATCAGCAACCGGATCGACGTTTTCGTCAAATGGGGCAATATCTACCAAATGTAATAAAACGCCAGTTCGTTGCAAATGGCGTAAGAAACGATGCCCCAATCCAGCGCCTTCAGCAGCGCCTTCGATCAAACCAGGAATGTCCGCAATCACAAAGCTACGCTCATTACCTACGCGCACTACCCCAAGATTGGGATGCAAAGTTGTGAAGGGGTAATCAGCAATTTTGGGGCGCGCATTCGATACCGCGGTAATTAAAGTAGATTTACCTGCATTAGGCATCCCCAATAAACCAACATCTGCTAGTACCTTTAACTCCAACTTCAATTTACGACGTTCGCCTGGCTTGCCATTGGTTTTTTGACGTGGTGCACGATTGGTGCTGCTCTTAAAATGAATATTTCCCCAGCCGCCTACACCGCCCTGTGCTAAGCACAGACGTTCGCCATGGGTTGTTAAGTCGGCAATAGGTTCACCAGTGTCATAGTCAGCAATGATCGTACCGACAGGCATACGCAATTCAATATCATCACCTGCACGACCATAACAATCAGCCCCACGACCGGGTTCGCCATTTTTAGCAGTATGTGTTTTTGCGTAGCGGTAATCGATCAGAGTATTAATATTGCGATCGGCGATAGCCCAAACGCTGCCGCCCTTGCCGCCATCGCCACCATCAGGTCCACCAAATTCAATAAACTTTTCGCGGCGCATGGAAGCACTCCCGGCGCCACCTTGGCCAGCTATGACTTCAATACGAGCTTCGTCTATAAATTTCATGAATAAAAAAGGCCTCGCTTAGCGAGGCCTGTTCCTAAGAGTTAAATTCGGAATCAATCTGAATCAAACG
>Ga0114979_10002495_pt1 | contig 12403 bp, 9 predicted proteins | sample S_140625_EF_Meta_FD_87315 | JGI IMG/M metagenome (GOLD analysis project Ga0114979, IMG submission 87315) | Freshwater microbial communities from Lake Simoncouche, Canada to study carbon cycling - S_140625_EF_MetaG | ecosystem: Environmental > Aquatic > Freshwater > Lake | place: Lake... | reverse complement strand
GCGCCTTCTTTTCGCTGCCGCCGTCAGAGCCGTTGAGAACTCAGCCTCCCTAGTTAATCCAGAAGCAGCCGGGCCTTGGAAGCAAAAACTGTTAATCCACGACGCCTTCAATGAGGAAATGGCAAACCGTGGCCGTGGGCATGTCAACGAGACGAATATAGAAAGTTATGACGATCAAATGAAGGTGCTTGAGATGCAAAAAGAATCGAGCGCTGCCCTTAAGCGCATACGCGAGCGTTACTCGCCTTATTAATCAAGGGCCGCAATGCCCTGCCCTTGGGTGGGCGGCCACCGGGCTGGAACCTGACCGATGTCGATCAGCTTTATAACTTCGAGCTGGGTCCCAGCATCGCCAAGGCGCTGCAGTGATAGGTGGTCATGGCCGATTGTCCTGCTAAAGCGTTAGACCGGGAGCAGAGCCATCCCTTGCATAACGTCAACCATGAAGTTGCTGTCGCCCTGGTTTTATCTTAGTTCTTCGGTTCAAGCACAGGCCGTGCCCAAATCTTGCGCTGCATCTGCGACGGTGTGCAGCCAAAGAATTGTCGGTAATATTGCGAAAAACGACCCAGATGCCAGTCTTGGTTGCGATCTCACTCAGCGTCATCTGATCGCCGGCTTCCAGCAACATCGCGTGCGCGCGCTGGATCCTGGCGCTGAGCACGAAGGTGCGGGCATTCGTGCCGAACTGCTCAGCAAAAGCGAGCTGTAGCGAACGCTGGCTGACATTGAGCTCCCTGCACACGGCCTCGATCGATAACAGCGATCCGTCACCGATCCCGGAACGGATGCGTTCTTCGGCGGCGAGCACCAACCGACGCCGGCTGACGGGTCCGGGCAAGTCAAGTGCTGACGCTCCTTCAGATCCAGCGTCAATCGCATCACGCAGCGCGGCAACCACATCGTCCACCAACAAGTCCCCGGGCATTCCTGTGAACTCGTACGGGTTCTGCTCGGCCCGAAGCGTGAGCGACAAGATGAGATCGGCCAGCCGATGGCCGTAGGCGGGCAACACGCGGTGTTTGCGCTGGCGGCTGTCGAACCAGGCCTGCAGCGGGTCGTCTGGATCGCGCAGCACACCGCGATTCAGTGACAGAAGACCACAGAACCAATCGTCGCCCATCGTCGAGTCGAAGCGGGATCCGGCACCGTGCAAATGCAGCGTTGGCTTTTGCAGAGAAACGCCGTTGAGAATGGTCCTCGGTCCGACGGCAACACAGGCATTGGCACGGTCATCTGCGATCTGCCCGATGACCCGCATTGGGGCACCACCCAGCCGCTCGGCGCTGATGCGCAGCAGGGGCATCTGGACGAGCGTTGCGTCGCTGCGGAAGGCACCGTCAGCCAGGCGTTGCACCTCGGTCTTATAGGAAGGAGTGGACGCCCATTCACCGCGCAACTCAGGCTCTCTCCAACTGAGTTTGACGACGTCCATGGATGCGGGAGAATTCTCAAAAGCAGAACCAACCCTGTTCACAACTGGGCTCGGCGACGCGCAGGCGTAATGCCTTGGGGGTTCATCGTCATCAACAATACGGAAAGTGGATAGCGTTGAAACGATCACAAACTATACATTTTTACTGGTCTCTCGACTGGACCTGTCGGCCTGCACCCGTGGTGCGCCTGACATCCCTCTTCCAGCCACCAACAGGAACCTGACCCGATGAGCTCTGCCGATTTTCAGGGACGCGACACTATTAACCCCGTAGATCCCCTAGGCGGTACCGCGCGCAGAACCTTTCTCGCCGGCGCTGCCGCTACCGTCGCAGCTGTCGCGGCGGGACAAGCCTCTGCGAAGCCGAGGCTGAAAACTACTTCGCCTGCAGTCGGCAGGGCCTTTGACCCCGCAACCTTCACCGGCCCAGGCATCGAATCTGAAACTGGGAATCAGGTTTATCATTTCCCGCGCGACAACGCCATGCACGGCGGCCCCTGGTACCGAGGCGCCGAATACCAGGAAACCCACTACTTTACGGGCTTTTTCAAAGACAAGCGCACCGGCAAGCCCTACTCGGTGTTCTTTTGCTGGGCTGCCTACGGCTGGGATGCAAAGCTCGGTCGCCCGGTCTGGGTGTCGCTATTTTCGATGACCGACATCGAGCGTAAGAAGTTTCGTCAGGCGGTTCACCCGATGGGCGGCCAGCTGACCTCGAGCGGCTCCGGCCCCGACGTGGCTGCCAATGCGTTCACGGCTGAGTACGTGCTGGGCAAAGACACCAGCGGTAACGAGGGACTGTTTTCTTATCAGTCGAAAGACGAGAGCTTCCGCTGGATGGCCAACGTGCCGAAGCCAACCAATGGGCTCAAGAACCAGACGCCCTACTCGTTCGATTGCCGCGCCCGGGTCGTCAAGCCCGGCTTACGTTGCCCGCTGCCCTATGGATTTACTCAGGAAGGCCTCGGTACCGACGTAGCGAACAACCTGGCCAACCCGTTCACGGGCGCGGCGCTGTCTTGGTACATCATCGCGCCGTGCATGGAGGCCGAGATCAAGCTGAAGCTCGACGACATGGACCTCGATCTCACGGGCCAGGTGTACTACGAGCACCAATGGGGTCGCCTTCGCATTCCAGGCATGGAGCAGGCGCGCTACACGTGGGGCTGGGCGCGCATGAACAACGGCGACATCCTCAATTGGCGCACCTACCGCGACGCCAAGACCGGCAAGTACGTGCCGTCCGATCCGGCTAACCGCTTCAACGTGATCCGGCCCGACGGCACAGTGCAGTACTTCATGGGACCGGCCTTTGTCTACGAGCCCCAAAAGTGGTGGAAGTCGCCCGAGACCGGTGTTGAGTATCCGGTATACGGCAAGATGACCACGCCGGTTGGGGTGTTCTTCACCGATCCGATTGTCGAGGTCGCTGAGGCCCAGCTCTTCAATGGCGGCATGTGGGAAGGTGCGGCGCGGCTTCGAAAAGACAGCGCCACCGGACCCGTCGTTGGCCATTCCTTCTGCGAGTACATGTGGGCGCCGTTCGACTCACCCCTCGGCAAAGACATTCCCTACGACCCGGCGATCACCGCCCCGTCAGGAACCGGCCTGCCGGAGGCACGGGATTTCAGGGCCTTCACGAAGTGGTGAGCCACTTTATTTTAAAACACCTATGACATTGAGGCAATTTTCATGCAACGACGAGATTTACTTAAAGCGGGAGTCGGTACAGCCGCAGCAGCAAGTGTCGCTGCGTTAGTTACCACTGAATCCAAGGCAGTTGCCCAAGCAACTGTTGGGCAACAACCCGTGGGTTGTCCGGACAACGCCATCAAGCCAAGCGGCTTTCCGGCCAAAAATCTCCCAACAGTTCGCGAGACGATCAAACCGATACAATTCTCTGACGAGTTGGTTTGTACCACACCACAGCCCGTCTATTTGCTACCGCGCGATCACAAGTTCCACGCAGGTGGATTCTATGCCTGCAATGAGTTCTGGGAGTGGCACTATTTCTCGGGTTTCGCGAAGGACTCCAAAGGAAACGACTACGCCCTGTTTTTCGGCACCGATCCGGTAGGTTACGACCCTAAGACCGGCGGCTACGCCTTCTTACCAGCGGTGATTTCGATCTCGCCGATCAAAGAAGGCAAGAAGTATCACTACTTCAATAACTTCCCCGTGTTTGAACCGAGGCGTCCCGACGACAGCACGTCTCCGGCTGACTTCCAGTACCTGATGCGCAACGATGAGGCGGGCTGGTCGATCGATGAGCGCTACTACGCCAAAGACGAGCGCTGGATCTTTCGGATGAAATCCAAGAATCCCAAAGATCCATGGTGTGATCTCGACATCCGCCTCGGCGCACCAGGGTACATCCCACGCACTCCGACCGGGATTGAGGAAGAGGGCTTGAGCGACAACGGCCGCTACAACCCGCAGACCATGTATGGCCTGTCCTACTACTACATCGCACCCAACATGCCGTTCACGGGCAAATTTGGTTTTGATGGACGGGTGGTCGAACTCACCGGAAGCCTTTGGCTCGAACACCAGTGGGGCAACATCAAGGGCCTCGACCAGGAAAACTGCCGCTGGCGTTGGTTCAGCTTCCGCTTCAATGATGGCCGGATGCTGGCCTTCCGCCATTGGATCCTGCCGCCTGACGACCTGCCTGTGCACGATCGCAACCACTTCTGCATGGTGCATCCAGACGGTCGCATTGAGTACGGCTTCCCCAATCGCGAGTTTCGCTTCACCCCGACACGCTCCTTCAAGGTCCCATCCAGTGACCTGCAGTGGAACCCCGAGGGGCTGATGGAAACGCCTTTTGGCAATTTCTTCCTGAAGTCGCTCGTCGACGACTCGGTGTTCATCAGCAAGTCCGGCATGACGTTCTGGGAAGGGCCAATGGTGATGCTTGAGAACAATTCAAAGGGCCGCCAAATCGGCATGGCCTACGTCGAGCAGTACTTCCAGCCCCGTGGCGGCCCGGCACGGATGCGGACGCTCCCGGAGCAGAACTTGGCACGCGAGCTACCGCTCGCTGGTACCTCAGCTCGCCCTTAGCCATGCAGACGACGTCATTCAAGAAGACTCGTTTAAGGACTGGCAAAAAGATAGTGCTAATCGCCTGCAGCTTTTTAGCTGGAGTTTGCACCCAACCCGCCTATGCGGGCAAGGCTCGAGACTATCTCAATGCTCCCAAAAATACGTGGGTCACCTTTTACAATATCGGCTATTCCACCTATGTCACACCCGTTGAAGGTGGCGAGGACTTCGGTGTACCGGAGATCGGTACGAACGTGTTCTCCCAATCCGTGATTATCACTCGGGTCTTAGATTTGTGGGGTCGCACCGGGGGCGTATCGGTGATCGTCCCCTATCTCAATCTGTCTCTAGAGGCAGGAGGTTACAACACGCAGCAAGCCGGAGTGGGCGATCTCAGTTTCGCGCTGGAATCAAACATCTTTGGTGCTCCCGCCCTGACCAAAGCAGAGTTCAAGAACTGGACGCCCGAAACTTTCGCCAGTGTTCATTTGGTGCTGACGGCGCCCACCGGCGCCTATAACGTCGAAAATACGCTCAACGTCGGCTCCAACCGATGGATCTTCACCCCCACGATCAACTACAGCTACACGCCCAATGCCGGCAAGACATGGCTTGAGGTCTATGGCACCACGAAACTGTTCTCTGATAACACAGCCACGGAAACTGCCCAAGACGCGCTGATTTTGTTCGAGGGTCATGCCAGCCAGAACATCACCAACAAGATATGGCTCTCAGTCGATTCCTATTATAATGTGGGCGGCGAAACCCGTCTCGCTGGCGTGGCTCAGGACAATGCAGCCGATACGCTGCGGCTTGGGTTGGGCGCCGGAATTCGACTGTGGAAAGGAGCACAGTTGATGCTCAATTACGACCAGGTGGTCATCAAGCCTGATAGCCAGCCCGATGGCAAAAGTGTCAGGCTGACATGGGCACAAGTCTGGTAATTAATCGATTAGAGTTAATTCTGATCGGCATTTTTAGAAGCCAGATCGGCTGGCAATTTCAAAATATATCTCTGAATAAGTTGCAATTATCACCAAGACTTTTCTATTATGTGCCCCTAACTAGGGGGCTTTGCGCTACGTAATGCTTTGACCTTGATTTCTACCTTGTTCTTTATGTTAGTCCCTAATAGGAGTAGCAGATCTCGACACTTTTATTAAAAGTCACTAAAAAGCTGTTTACGGAAATCAAAACTTGATCTGTTCGTTAGAATTAGGTGCCCAGGCAGACTAATTTTTCATTGAGCTGCCTGGGCCGTTTGGGACGAATCAGTTGATCTGATTGATGTTGGGTTGATGTTTCTGAATGCGCTGACGCAGGGCCCGACTGAAGCCAAGGGCTGACAGAGCTCCAAACACGGGAAGAGGAGCTGGCACGCTTTGCACAGCCATAGCCGGAGAACCCCAGGCCATGGCCGCAGCCACCATTACGGGGGCCGAGGTCAGAAAGAGTGCAATTTTGATGGAAGAAGGAGACATGGCGTTTCTGGATTACACTATTTATTAATACCACGAAAAAAAATTGGCACTGTCGCCTGTGATACAACCGATCGATCGCCCTTGTGGCTAAGGGTCCATACAGGCTTAAAGGTTGGACATTAATTTTGCAAAGTTTTACCCTGCTTCTTGAGGGTTCAAAAAATTGCGCCTCCGTTCCCAGGGGGATTGTTTCCGATGCCGCCCTGGGCAAGGCCTGGTTTGTTCGGGCAAAGCTGCCATAACGGCGCGCCATTTTGCGCCTTAATTTCGACCGGATGCAGTCATGGACCGACGAACGCCAGTGACAAGCCCTTTGTGAACGATTGCCAGTAGGACTTGGCCCAGCACCCTCCCTAAGGTTGGGCCACAACCAAGGCAGGCTTTCCATGGGTTGGCTTGGTGTTTCCGTGCTTGTGCGCTGGCTGCTGGGCTGGCTGCTCTCCTGGCACCTGCCCCTGCTGCCCCGGGGCCAACGCCAGTATGGGCCACGGGTGTCGGTGCTGATCCCCGCCCGCAATGAGGAGACGACGCTGCCCCATCTGCTCGCATACCTGGGACAACAGAGCTTTGAAGCCGATGAAGTGATCGTCATTGACGACCACTCCAGCGATCGCACCGCCGACATTGCCCTGGAGAAGGCTGGGAATTTGCCAATCAGCGTGATCCAGCCCCCCGCCCTAGCGGCCGGTTGGTGCGGCAAACCCTGGGCCCTGCACCACGGCGTGGCCGCCAGCAGCGGTGAGCTGCTGGTGTTTCTGGATGCCGATACCGAACCGGGCCCTGAGTTTCTCGAACGTCTACTGGCGTTGCATCAACAGCTCGGGGGGCTGGTCACGGTGCAGCCCTATCACCGCACCCAACGGCCCTACGAACAGCTCTCGATGTTGTTCAACCTGGTGGGACTGCTGGCCGTGCCCCTGGGGGCCCGCTGTGGGGTGGCCTTCGGGCCGGCGATGGTCACCAGCCGCAGCGACTACGAGCGCAGTGGCGGCCACCGGGCCGTGGCCAACAAGGTGGTGGAGGACTGGTTTCTGGGCCACTGCTACGAAAAAGCGGGGTTGCCGGTGAGTGCTTTTCTCGGCTACGGCCAGATCGCCTACCGCATGTATCCCGGCGGCCTGAGCGACCTGGTGATCGGCTTCGACAAGAACTTCGCCACCGCCGCCTCCCAGGTGCGCTGGCCCTGGATGCTGGCGGTGGTGTTGTGGCTGTCGGGCCTGTTCTGGGCCGCCTGGTGTCTGCCGGCCTCCCTGCTGGGCTGGCCGATGCTGGGCACTCGGGATCTGCTCGTCAATGGGCTGATCTACGGGGCCTATGCGCTGCAATTGCTGGTGATCACACGGCGGGTGGGTCGTTTCAGCTGGATCAACCTGATCTTTCCGCTGCCGGTGTTGTTTTTCCTGGGGGTCTTCCTGCTGGCGATCCTCAACCTGGAGCGGGGCCAGGTGCAGTGGAAAGGCCGCACCGTAAGCACCCGCTGATGGACTTACCCCCTGGGCTTGGGGCCGGACTGGCCTGTGGGGCCCTGTGGCTGGGATGGTCGCTGGCGGTAGGCGCGGCGGCCAACCAACTGCCTCTGCGTTGGCTGGATGCCCCCGGCAGCGATCGGCCGCTGGCCGAAGCCACCATGGCCCTGAAGCGCTACGAACGCTGCTGGCTGATTCGCCACTGGAAACCCTGGATTCCCGATGCCGGCCATGTCCTGCCCGGGGGAATCCGCAAGGCGAGCCTGATGGGCCGCGATCGCACCGGCCTGGAGCGGCTGCTGGCCGAAACCCGCCGCGCCGAACTGGTCCACTGGGCCCTATGGCCGGCCTGGCTGGTCACGGCCCTGTGGTTGCCGCCCCAGGGGGTCGTGATCAACCTCGTGTTCGCCACCCTGTTCAACCTTCCCTGCCTGCTGCTGCAGCGCTACAACCGCCTGCGGGTGCGGCAACTGCTGCGGGGGCGGGGCTGGGGCCCTGCTTCGTTGAGAGCGCCGGCGCCAACTTAAAGTCCCCCCAATACAAGGCATCCCTCCCCATGGCTATCAGGCTTGGCATCAATGGCTTCGGCCGGATCGGACGGCTAGTGTTTCGTCGCGCCTGCGAACTTCCCGATATCGAGGTGGTCGGCATCAACGACCTCATTGATGTCGATTACATCGCCTACATGCTGCGCTACGACTCCACCCACGGCCGTTTCCAGGGGGCCGTGGAGGTCAACAATGGCGCCCTAGTGGTCAACGGCCGGCCGATTCGCATCACCTCCGAGCGGGATCCGGCCGCCCTGGGCTGGGACGCGGTCGGAGCCGACACGGTGCTCGAAGCCACCGGCCTGTTCCTCACCGATGAATCCGCCCGCAAGCACCTCGCGGCCGGTGCCCGCAAAGTGGTGCTCTCCGCCCCCTCCAAGGACGACACGCCGATGTTTGTGATGGGCGTGAACCACGACAGTTACGCCGGCCAGGAGATCGTCTCCAACGCCTCCTGCACCACCAACTGCCTGGCCCCCCTGGCCAAGGTGGTCCATGACAACTTCGGCATCGCCAGTGGCCTGATGACCACCGTGCACGCCACCACAGCCACCCAGAAAACCGTCGATGGCCCCTCCGTCAAGGACTGGCGGGGGGGCCGCGGTGCCGCCCAGAACATCATTCCCTCCAGCACCGGCGCGGCCAAGGCCGTGGGCAAGGTGATTCCAGCCCTCAACGGCAAACTCACCGGCATGGCCTTCCGGGTCCCCACCCCCGATGTCTCGGTGGTGGACCTGACGGTGAACCTCGAGCGCCCCGCCAGCTACGAGCAGGTCAAGGCGGCAATGCGGGCCGCCGCCGCAGGCCCCCTGGCTGGCATCCTTGGTTACACCGAAGACGAGGTGGTCTCCAGCGACTTCCTGGGGGAATCCTGCACGTCCATCTTTGATGCCGGCGCCGGCATTGCCCTCAGCGACACCTTCATGAAGCTGGTGGCTTGGTACGACAACGAGTGGGGCTACTCCTGCAAGTGCCTCGATCTGATCCGCCACATCCAGTCGGCCTGAACCCTGCTTTCAACCTCGCCGTGGGCCCCGGGGCCCAGGCCTGGCCTCAGCCCGCCGCTGCGAAACGGTCCGTCTTGAGGCGGCAGTGCTCCATGAGCAGGTCCTCGCCGCTGCCCAGCCTGTTCTGGCTGGCATAGGCCTCCTGCTCCAGCAGTCGCTCGTCGCCGCTGGTGTCCTGATAAAGCGGTTCCTCCAGGTGGGCGGCCAGCTCGGGGGCCATGCGGCGATCCAGCCCCAGTTTCTGGGGCTGGGCCCGCAGGTGGCCCGCCGCACAGCTCTGGGCCACGTGCACCGACTCGTGGTTCAACACCCGGGCGAAATCGACCGTGCCCTTGCGCAGCACACTCGGATCAATGCGCAGGGTGCCGCGGATGTGGTCCCATTCGGCGGCGGCACCCTGCTTGCGCGGCGCTTCGATGCTCAGCCGCACCCCCGCCGCCTGCAGGGTGGCCAGCAGGCGGCGAATGGCCTCCTGTTCGGAGGTGTAGGTGGGCGGGGAGGCCATCAGGGCCCGCAGCTGCTCCACCGTCAGTTCCGGATCGCCGGGACGGCGTTTGTAGCTGTAACGCACCCCCCCATCCTCCAGATCTTCGGCGCGGGGCAACCAGTCCCGATCCGCCTGGCTCAGGATCTCAAAGATGTTGTCGTCCAGCAGGGCCAGGGGCCGCTCCTCGGGCGGCGGCTCCGGCGAAAAGCGTTCGAGCAACACGGGCAAGGACGTATTGGCCGCCAGGGTGAAGGCCCGGTGGAAGGCATCGGGAAGGGCCGCCAGCACCAGCCCCATCAAGGTGACCACCAGGGCCAGGCGGTAGCCCCTGGCGGTGGGGACCTGCTCCACCAGGGGCCCGCCGCATCGCGGGCAGGCCAGACGCCGGCGGGGCCGGCGCGGCAGGGCCACGGGCTGGCGGCGACAGGAGGGGCACTGATAAACGGGCATCGCTGGGCCGAAGGTCCTCCCCGGGCCCGCAGCTCGGAGCGTGTGGCTTGGACCCTAGGGCCGCTGAGCCACTTGCGAAGATCATCTCCTTTGGCAGGCCTCGATGACCCTCACCGCCCTGGTGCGCCAACTGCGGCAGGCGACCCTGACCGGCGAGCTGCTGGCGCGAAGCCAGCGGCCGCAACGGTTGCGGCTGGGGGGAGCGGGTCTGGCGGCCAGGGCCCTGGTGGCCAGCGCCCTGGCCGGGGCCGCCGCAGCGCCGTTGCTGGTGGTGGTGCCCACCCTGGAGGAAGCCGGCCGCTGGGCCGCCCTGCTGGAGTTGATGGGCTGGGCCTCCAGCCAGCTTTATCCCACCAGCGAGGGCTCCCCCTACGAACCCTTTGACCCCACCAGTGAAATCACCTGGGGGCAGCTGCAGGTGCTGGCCGAGTTGGTGGCCGAGGACGGCAAAAACGCCAGCCGCCGGGCGATTGTTTGCACCGAGCGGGCCCTGCAGCCGCACCTGCCCCCCCCCGGCGCCCTGGCCCACCAATGCCTGGTGCTGCGGCGCGGCACCAGCATCGACCTGGCGGAATTGGCCACCACCCTGGCGCGCCTCGGCTACGTCAAGGTGCCGAGCGTCGAGCAGGAGGGCAGCTGGAGCCGCCGCGGCGACATCGTCGACCTGTTTCCGGTCAGTGCCGAATTGCCGGTCCGCCTCGAACTGTTTGGCGAAGACCTGGAGAAGCTGCGCGAATTCGATCCCGCCAGCCAACGCTCCCTTGATGCCATCGAGCAGGTGCGCCTCACCCCCACCAGCTTCGCGCCGCTGGTGGCCGAGGCCCTGCGCGAAGCCATGCCGGAGGGCCTGGAAACGCTGCTAAGCCCCGCCGCCCTCGACCAGCTGCTGGAGGGCGGCACCCCCGAGGGCATGCGGCGCCTGATGGGGGTGGCCTGGGGCGAGCCGGCCAGCCTGCTCGACTACCTGCCGGCCAGCACCCTGGTGGTCATCGACGAGCGCCGCCATGGCCTCGCCCATGGCCAGCAGTGGTTCGACCATGCGGAGGCCCACTACCAGGAAGTCGCCAGCGAAGGGGGACGGACCAACGCCGGCGGGCCGCCCCTGCTGCCGCCCAGCCTGCACCGTCCCATCGCCGAGGCGTTGGCGCTAGCTGAAACCTTCGGCGGCTTCGACCTGGCCGAGCTGCAGGAAAGCGACCAGCACCCCAATGCCTTCGACCTGGCCTCCCGGGCCGTGCCTGCCCATCCCAACCAATTCGGACGGTTGGCGGGTCTGATCAAGGGCTATCAACAGGAGAAGGCCAGGGTGTGGCTGGTGTCGGCCCAGCCCAGCCGCGCCGTCGCCCTGCTCGAAGAGCACGACTGCATCACCCGCTTCGTGCCCAATCCCAGCGATTTCCCCGCCATCGAGCGGCTGATCGAGCAGAACACCCCGGTGGCCCTCAAGTTGCGGGGCACCGCCGCCATCGAGGGCCTGCAGCTGCCCGCCTGGAAGCTGGTGCTGCTGAGCGATCGGGAATTCTTTGGCCAGCAGAGCCTCAGCGCCGGCGGCTACGTGCGGCGGCGGCGACGGGCCGCCAGCCGCACCGTCGATCCCGGCAAGATGCTGCCCGGCGACTTCGTGGTGCATCGCAACCACGGCATCGGCCGCTTCTTGAAGCTGGAAAAACTCGCCCTCGGCGGCGAATCCCGCGACTACCTGGTGGTGCAATACGCCGATGGATTGCTGCGGGTGGCCGCCGACCAGCTGGGCAGCCTGGGGCGTTACCGGGCCAGCAGCGACGCCCCGCCCGAGCTGAACCGCATGGGCGGCAGCGCCTGGACCAAGGCCAAGGAGCGGGCCCGCAAGGCCGTGGCCCGGGTCGCCATGGACCTGGTCAAGCTCTACGCCGAACGCCACAAGGCCGCCGGCTTCGCCTTCCCCCCCGATGGCCCCTGGCAGAGCGAACTCGAAGATTCCTTCCCCTACGAACCCACCCCCGACCAGGCCAAGGCGATCAGCGAGGTGAAGCGGGACATGGAAGAGGCGGCACCGATGGACCGGCTGGTCTGCGGCGATGTGGGCTTCGGCAAAACGGAGGTGGCGATCAGGGCCCTGTTCAAGGCCGTCACCGCCGGCAAACAGGGGGCCCTGCTGGCCCCCACCACGGTGCTGGCCCAGCAGCACTGGCGCACCCTCAGCGAGCGGTTTGCCCCCTATCCCCTCAAGGTGGCCCTGCTCAACCGCTTCCGCACCACCGCCGAGCGCAAGGCCATCGGCGAAGGGCTGGCCGATGGCTCCATTGATGTCGTCGTCGGCACCCACCAGCTCCTGAGCAAGGGCACCAACTTCAAGCAGTTGGGTTTGCTGGTGGTGGATGAAGAGCAGCGTTTTGGTGTCAACCAAAAAGAAAAGATCAAAGCCCTGCGCAAGGATGTCGACGTGCTCACCTTGAGTGCGACGCCGATCCCGCGGACGCTCTACATGAGCCTCTCGGGGGT
>Ga0114979_10002493_pt1 | contig 12407 bp, 10 predicted proteins | sample S_140625_EF_Meta_FD_87315 | JGI IMG/M metagenome (GOLD analysis project Ga0114979, IMG submission 87315) | Freshwater microbial communities from Lake Simoncouche, Canada to study carbon cycling - S_140625_EF_MetaG | ecosystem: Environmental > Aquatic > Freshwater > Lake | place: Lake... | reverse complement strand
TTAAATAGAGGTGCTGATGAATGAAAGGCCACTCGCGATTGTTCCTGTCTGGTTCTACGATGATCAGACCGGCTATCAGGACTTTCGCCAGCGAATTGGTTCGTTGGCTTCTCGATGGCGGGTCATCGTTGTCGTTCGGGACATTCGATTTCTACGCGAACTTGAGGACCTTTCAGTCTCGGTCGAGGTGTTGCCTTCCCCCGGCGGTTCTCGAATGCAAATGTGGTGGTGGTGCCTGCGGCTTATCCCCTGGATTGCCAAACGCAACCCCGATCTCGTCTTCCTTCTCGGTAGTCAAATGGCCCCCGTCCGATTGGGTTTGCCAGCCTCGTTTCCAACGGTTCTCTACTGGAATGTCCACCCATCCCAGCTGTTCGATCTCCATGCCCCGACACGTTTAGCGCGCTGGTTCAATATCGCATTGACCCGACTCTCCTACCTTGCAGCCGCACGCGCTTCGGTCGTACTCCCGATTGGTGCGCGGCTCCGCGAGGATTTGCTTGCGCACGGCGTGCATCCTCTGCGGGCCGTGACGGTTCCATTAGGGGTTTCCGAAAATCACTCGATGCCCCGGAAGCCGTCGCCTCGCGAGCATCTTCCTGGTGAAGCGCTTCGCCTGATCATCGCGGGCTCGATCAACGCCGAGCGAGGCCGCGACGTCATGTTTGACGGAATCGCCCTCCTCAAAAGCCAGTCCCTTTCTGTTCATCTCACCCTGATTGGTGCAACCGGCCCTCAACTCGAAGAGTGCCGCTTACGGGTCCAGAGACTCGGGATTGAAGACCAGGTCACCCTAATAGGCCGGCTTCCTGGCCAGGAGATCCCTGCATTGCTTGCTAAGGCACATATCGGTTTGAGCTTGGTGGCCGAACGCCCCTGGAATACCTTCAATCCGCCGACCAAAATTCACGAATACATGGTCAACGGGCTTCCGGTGATTGTGTCCAATAACGCCTGCCATCGAGACCTGCTCTCTGAAGGGGGGGCAGGCTGGTTTTGCGAGTTCGACGCCGAGGACTTCGCCCGCTCGATTCGAGAGCGCCTCGCCAACCCCGCTGAACTTGAAGTTGCCTCAAAGCTGGCCTATCAGGAGGGGATTAAGGCGCTTTGGTCGAAGCTTGAACCCGACTTTATTGCCCTGTGCCGTGCCGCCCGCAACTGGAATCCATCGCCTGCGGCAGGCTGACCTCGGGAGTCTCCCGGTTGTGACAGACCAGCGCTCGCACTACCGAAAAGAGCTGGATGGCCTAAGGGCACTGGCCATTCTTCCGGTGATTCTGTTCCATGCCGGCTTCAAGGAGTTTAGCGGCGGGTTTGTGGGCGTCGACGTGTTCTTCGTCATCAGTGGCTATCTCATCACCGCGGCGATCCTGGCAGAGAAGAATGCAGGGACGTTCACCCTGGCGCGATTCTATGAACGGCGCGCTCGAAGACTACTTCCTGCGCTAATACTTGTTCTATTAGTCAGTATCCCGTTAGCCTGGATCAGCCTGCTCCCAGCGGACTTCAAGAACTTTTCATTGAGCCTGATCGCCGTCACGCTCTTCGCATCGAACTTCCTCTTTTGGCATTGGAGCGGCTACTTCGATAGCGCTTCCGAACTGAAGCCGCTGTTACACACCTGGAGTCTTGGGGTCGAGGCTCAGTACTACCTGCTGTTCCCTCTATTTTTTCTCGCGGTCTGGAAATTTGGTCGCCGGTGGACCCTCGTATCGCTCATCATGCTGGGGCTAGCAAGTCTGCTGATGGCGCAATGGACCTCCGTTGATAAACCATTTTTTACCTTCTTCCTCTTGCCAACTCGCGGGTTTGAGCTATTAATCGGCGCTTGTGTTGCGCTCCATTTGGCGCAAAACCCAGTAGGCGTATCGCAACAGTCCGTCAACCCGAGCCGCGACCGCGCTTATTCAATTGCAGAGATTCGAGATGAAATGATCCCGGGGTTGGGGGTGGCAATGGTGGTTCTGCCAATTTTTATCTTTGACCGTCAAACCCCATTCCCCAGTATCTATACCCTGGTCCCAACCCTTGGTACAGCCATTCTGATTGCGTTTGCCACCCAGAAGGTATTCGTCGGCCGCCTGCTATCCACTCCCCCCTTCGTCGGGATTGGGCTCATTAGTTATAGCGCCTATCTTTGGCACCAACCACTTTTTGCTTTCGCCCGGCAGCGCAGTGCAGAAAGACCCGAGCCAATCACTCTGGCCATGTTGTCAGTCGTTGTCATGGCCATCGCGTACTTTAGTTGGCGATTTGTCGAGAAGCCTTTTCGAAGCGAAAAAATAATTTCCGGCGCAAAAATCTGGTCATGGGGATTAGGCGGAAGTCTTGTTCTGATTGTTCTAGGTACGCTCGGCTTCGTGAGTGATGGATTTCCAGACCGATTTGGCACCGATGATCGGCCGCTTGCCAGCCTGGATACGATCCAGATGTCTCGATACACCGATCGACTTTTTCTCGCTGCGTTGGATCAACCGTTTGACGACTCAAAAAGAAAGAAAGTCCTGATCGTAGGTGATAGCTTTGCAAAAGATCTCGTCAATGTGATCAACGAAACTGGGATGTTGAGCGGCCTCCAGGTCTCGACCCATTTCATTTCGAGTGATTGTGGAAATCTGTACCTTCATCGGAGTTTCACGGCCTCCATCCAGTCATCAAGACGGGTAGCATGTGAGCGCACTGGGTGGTATGAGCACGAAAAACTAAAGCGCCAACTGAATGAAGCCGACGAAATTTGGCTGTCTTCCGCCTGGAGTCCCTGGGTCGCGGCGATGTTGCCCGAGAGCACTCGAAATCTCCGGGCAGAGTTTAATAAGCCGGTTCTCATCTTCGGTTCTAAGAATCTGGGACAGGTGACCGCGAGGACTTTGCTCAATCTTCCGGTTAAGGCTCGATTCGATATAGCCAATTTAATTCGGAGCGATGTCGTCGCAGTGAATCACCAAATGCGGGCGACCTTTTCCTCCGAGGAGTTTATTGACGTCAGCGCATTACTTTGCGCGAACGAACTGACCTGCCGCCTTTTTGATCAAAGCGGTTCTCTACTTTCCTACGATGGTGCGCATTTGACTCCCGAAGGTGCCAAACATTTGGGTGCGCAATTGATGAAACAGCCGCGATTCCGTGGCCTCTACCTCGCCAACTAACCGGTAATCCATCGGGGACCGGTACTTGCGTTTGCTGTCTGTCAATTCATTGAATAGGCGGCGCATGTGAGTGGTAGAGAGCTTAATATCCAAGTCAAGGTCCTGCACGTCATCAAGACGCTAGGGCTAGGTGGCGCAGAGACCAACCTCCTTAATCTCGTTCGATCGCTGGATTCAGCGAAAGTTCAATGTCATGTCGGGTATTCAGGTTCCGGCCAGCTTCGGGAGCAATTCCGCTCATCGGGGAGCGCGCTTACCCAATATGCTCAGGATGAACACCGAATCAAGAGCCTAACGACGTTTGGCATTGTTCGCCGTTTGGTGCGCTACATTCGCCAACATCAAATTGATATTGTTCACACCCACAATTTTAGCGCCCATGTGTGGGGTTTGCTGGCGGCCAGAATTACTCAGACCCCGGTGATTGAGCACGTTCATGATCAGCGATACACACCGCGCGCTGAACTCATTCGCGGTTTCGGCTCGATTGCTCAATACCGCTATGCGCGCTTCTTTCGAAACCAGGCGGATCGCGTCGTTGTCCTGACGCGCAGGTCGGCCGAGGATGTCATTCGTCAGCGCATGGCTGCGCCGGAACGCGTAGTCGTTTTGCGCAATGGCATCCCTCTCTCCGATCGAATCACGAAGGGGAGGGGCGCAATTCGCCAAGAGCTGGGGATCCCCTCGAACGCGATCGTGATCCTAACCTGTGCTCGGGTCGAGCCGGCAAAGAACATCCAGCTTATTCTTCGAATTGCGGCCGCTGTTAAGAGGGCTGTGCCCTCTCTGGTATTCGTCATCGCCGGGAGTGCTAGTGACCTCGATGCCTATCGCCCTCAATGCAGAAACGAGGGACTGGAATCGCTGGTCCGCGTGATTGGTTACCGTGCGGATATCGAATCTTTGATGGCGGCATCAGAAATATTTCTACTTCCGTCATTTTTGGAGTTGCATTCCATCTCGGTACTCGAAGCACTGAGGATGCAATTGCCAGTCGTTATTTCGAGTCAGGTCGGATGTAACGACGAAATGATCAAGTCAGGGTGGAATGGATATCTATGTGACCCCTATGAAGATTACCAATGGGTTACGACGTTGACCGATTTGGCCAATAGTGCGGAGTCTCGCGATCGGGTCGGACGAAATGGGCAGGCCACGTGCCACAATCAATTTGACATTCGATCGACCGCGGCGCAATTCGAAGAACTGTATTTAGAACTGGCTCTCGGCGTCGAAAGGATAAAATCGTGAGACTACGAGGTCGCGACATCATTTGCTTTGCGGGTGAGGACTGGTGGTTTCATAATCCGCACTCTAATCTCCATCTCATGCGGGAGTTCGCGAAGGACAATCGCGTCCTATTTGTCAATTCGCCTGGTATTCGATTTCCAAGCTTCCGAGATGGCCGGTTTGCTTGGAAAAGGGTGTTGGGGAAACTCAAGAGTCTTGCAAAATCTACCCAATTGGCTGAGCGTAATCTTTGGGTGATGACGCCATTCGCAATTCCGATGATTTCAGGATGCGGGCGCCTGATTTCTTGGATCAATGAACGACTTCTCTTATGGCAAATCAAACGGGCGATGAGCGGTCTGGGTCTTCAGACCCCGATCCTTTGGGTTACGGTCGTTGTTGCGAATGCGGTTGCGTTACGCCTAAGGCGAGAGCTTGGTTGTTATCTCGTCTATTATTGTGTCGATAACATCACTGTCTTCCCTGGTGTTGATTCTGCTTATCTGGCAACCCTTGAAGAAGATCTCCATCGAGGTGCAGACATCGCGTTTTTTGTTAATCATGCTTTATTGGTGCATTACCAGGGCAGAAACGAAAATACGTTTTATGTGGGGCATGGTGTGGATTTTGAGCACTTCTCGCGTGTTCACACGGACTCCTTGCCAGTGCCCGGTGACATGGTCTCAATCGTTAGAGCCTCGCAGGGCCGAATCGCTGGGTATATGGGTGAGATTAATGGAATGGACGCTGATCTAATCGCATATCTTGCCAACGAAAACCCTTCGGTGTCGTTTGTATTTATTGGTACGTCCTATGAGGATATTTCGGTTCTTCAGGCATTACCGAACGTCTTTTTCTTGGGGCAAAAGGCGTACCAAGATTTGCCGGCTTATCTCTCATGTTTTGCTGTTTGCTGTCTTTATTACAAGACAAATTTGGAGTTTAACAAGTATAGGAATCCGAAAAAGCTCCTTGAGTATTTGGCAACCGGGAGGCCTGTTGTATCCGTCGATATACCCGAGGTTTCGTATTTTGGGGGGGCAATCGCGATTGCGAAGACGTTTGCGGAGTATGGTCAACTTCTTCGGTGCGCATTATCCGAGGATTCTGCGCTCAAACGGTCGGAACGGGTCAACTTCGCGGCGAGTCAGACATGGGAAAAGATCGCAGCGAGTATTGTGGATCGATTTCCACTTCGGCTCTTTGGTACCGGAACTGAACGTCCTAGCGAGAATATGCACGCTCCCGGGCTTAGACGAGAAACAGTGACGAGAATTGGAGCGCCGTGATGCGCGTTGTCGTGCTTGGACTTCGTGGTATCCCCAATGTTCAAGGCGGGGTAGAGACCCACTGCCAGCATTTATTTACCAAGATTGCCGCGCAAGGTCATGAGGTGACGGTTGTTTGTCGTCGGCCTTATGTGAATGCCGACTTGAGTTGTGGACCGGTCAAGCTATTCCTATCTCGTTGCCCACGGCAACAGAATTTGGAGGCGATTTTTCATACTTTTATTGGGGTCTTTCATGCTTGGCGGTTCAGGCCGGACATTTTGCATATCCATGCAATCGGCCCCTCGTTATTTGTACCTCTCGCGCGCCTGCTAGGTATGCGAGTGGTCTGTACTAACCACGGTCCTGATTATGAGCGAGGCCGTTGGGGCCGCCTAGCCAGATCGGTCTTACGCGTTGGCGAACGGTTTGGTAGTCGTTTTGCTCATGCCGTGATTGCAATTTCTCCCGCGATCGCGGATCGCCTGACGGCGAGGCATGACTGTGAGGTTGACGTCATTCCAAACGGCGTTGTCCTGCAACAGCGGCGTACGGCAAAGACTGCGCTCGCGGGGTCTGGTCTGCAGAGTGGCAAATTTATCCTGACAGTTGCGCGTCTGGTACCGGAGAAAGGATTGGACGACCTAATGGACGCTTTCCAATTGGCTTCTCTTCCCGCAGATTGGAAACTCGTGATCGTCGGTGGCGCTGATCATTCCAATCAATACAGTCGCCACCTTGTGACGCGTGGCAGCACGATCGCGGGCGTGGTCATGACGGGGCGGCTTCATGGCGAACCGCTGGCAGAGCTTTATAGCCATGCTGGGATGTTCGTTTTGTCATCGCACCACGAAGGGCTACCGATCGTACTTCTTGAGGCGATGAGCTATGGTTTGTCGGTTCTTGCGAGTGACATTCCGGCCCACCGCTGCCTAAATCTTCCGGAGGCCCGCCTGTTTCGGATGGGCGATCCAGTTTCCGCAGCTCAAAAGATGACTTACTTTGCGGCTCATCCCCAAACCGCTGAGGCTGAAGTTGAGCAAATCAATCGTGTGGGCGAGATGTTCGATTGGGATTCGATCGCCAAGAAGACACTCGACGTTTATGGACGGGTATTGAGGCCGTAATCATGTGGAAGAAATTGGAGCTTGTCCCAGGGGAATCCATTCAGAATGTCGTACGACTGTGTCTTTCCAAATAGAGCGGGATACGGATCCGGTAGCCCGGCCGCGGTGTAAGAGCGTGGGTTTTGCGAGCGAAGCGTAATCGCGCCACCCTTATCCCAAACGACAAACCCATACTTCTGAGCAGCCTTTGCGATTATCTTACCAATGGGATGCATCGGCAGTTTGTCGACATTAATCGTCGGGTCGAGTCTAAATCGGAGCCCCTCCGGAATTCGGTTTTCGACCTTTTTGGGGTTGTAGCCGTCAGAGCGCTTCGCCGGCCAGGAAAAGTTGGAATACGTCTCTGTTTCCACGAGGGTGATGCCGATGACATGGCGGATTTCACCTCGGCGCAACTCTTCAGCGGTGACTTGTCCGCCCAAGAAAGGCAATCCGGTCGCGGTTGTTCCATAGATTCCTGGCCACCGACCGTCACTCAGGGACGCCTTTTTGAACTGTCCGCCCCAGCAGGCCTCCCACTGTCCCCCGGCCTTTCGCATGCGCCAGAATTCCCAGATCGAATCCGTTGAGGGCTGGTAGACCGTTAATTCACTATCGCTTCCCGCGGCGGGAATCGCATAGGGAGGTAGCGGAACCGCTGACCACTGTTCGGCCAGCGAACGGTCTAAGCCAAACTGCGGAAAGCAGGCCCATTGAGCAACACGAACGGTCGGCTGGTCGCGAGGGACGACATAGACTGGACTGGCATATGCCGTTAAATTGATGGACACGGTCCCATAGAAGGTCTTTTTTTGTCGAATGAACTCAGCCACAAACGCACTAGACTTAGCGTGTAGCGGCGCATTGTTGGGAATGGGGCGGTACCAAAAACTTGTTGGCGCAAAGACGGTATCGCTAAGGACGGCCGGCGCCGTTGCTGGTGAAATTGTAAGAACAGCGCCGCTCACTAATGGGGCCAACCAGAGCCCTGTCAACGTTAAACCAGCGACGGCCCAAGGTTTGGCGCGATCGAGGCACGATATTTTACGAAGCTCGTCATAACGATTCATGTTGGTCAACCTCGATGGAGTTTGATCCGAAAGCGCGTATGTGTTTTTGAAACCGACTTTGTCGCCTTAAGACTATGGTTAATGGAGGCGATTGAATAGGCGGTACCGCACAAGAACCAGAAATTCCAGTTAAAAGAAAGGTAATCCAGCATATTGTCGGAGTAACCGGCGACGAGATATTGGGCGAGGAGTGCGAGAACAATAAAAACCGCTAGATTTTCCGTGGTCGTATCGCGGTAGATGACGAGTAGTAGTCCAGCAAATAGCCATGCGAAGGACGCAACCCCAATCACACCCTCTTCAAATAGAAGCTGAAGGTAAACGTTGTGAGCTCCAAATTCAGCGCCGCCGGATAGCGGGAAAAAAGTTGGCGAGAATTTCAGGAAAGAGCCTAGGCCGTTGCCAAAAACCATATTTGATGGTGACATCCAGTTCCAGGCAGATTCCCATAAAATCTGACGCCATTCATATGAGTTTGCGGCAAATCCGTAATTCCAAAAAACCTTGGCATCCGTCAGGTTTAACAGGCGATCTTGGATGGGAGTGATTAGCATAGCTGTCACGGTGAGAACTATGCTGTACAGCAGGTATTTTTTTTCAAATAGGGACCCGTAGACGATCAGAGTGAGAAAAAGAACTGCCCACGCCCTTCGGGTTTTCGTGAGGGCCAGTTCGATCACCATCACGAACAAGTATGCCCACAGAAAAATTCTGGAACCGCCTGTGGGTGGTTTGGAATTTGTTTTCAGGATAAAAAAGGTAAGCGATATGATGAGTACGAGATAAAATGCAAAGATGTTGGGATGGGGGAATGTGCTGCTGATCCTTTGCGCTTCTGGATTTGCGTACCCCCCTTGGTATAGATCAAGAAATGCATAGGTGACAGGAATTATTGAAGAAAGCACGATGGCTTTGATTGAATAATGCAGGTCGTACCGGCATCTCGGTAAAAACGAGGGCGCCAAAAACACGGCGAAATTGGTCAAAAAAGATAGGAAACTACGGACCCCATAAAGTGGTTCAGCTGCGCGAGCGGCGCTGATTATCATGACGAATAAAATGGGGGACCATATTGCGAAAGAGGACCAGCGGTTGTCTTTAGTTTGCTCGGCTAGGCATGCAGCCGCGATCAGGATGACAAGCGCATTCAGAATGGCACCGCCTCCAACTGGACCCAGCTTGATCGTTTCGAGCAGCGGGTCAATGGGTGCTCGTGTGAGGATCAGTAAAAGTAAGCAAAGCTCCTTATTGATGGTCAGTAGAAGGAGACCTGCAATGGAAATTGGGAGGAGCAGAATACGACTCGACCCGCTACCCGACCAATTCCCTAGGCCTACAGCGATCGCGCCAATGGTGATGCCGGCGAGGGTAACAATTAGCAGGTATTGGGGCGCCGTCCGCTTGAGGGCACTCACCGCTTGGTAATCTGCAGGGATCCCTCCGTGTCATCCAGAGAATACGCACCGGTGACCGTTTTCAGGAAGGCGTCTGCCGCTTTTCGGCATCCTCCCCAATCATGGTAGTCATCGAGAATGACACTACCGCCAACAATCAAATTTGGGAAGATTTTTTCAAGGCAAATTTTTACGGGGTCGTACCAATCAACGTCGATATGGGCAAAAGCCACAGGCTGCTTGATGGTCATTTGCTCCTGTACGAGACCCCGAATCAGGGTGATGTTCCGTTCTGAGCAATTCAACCCGAAATCGGCGAAATTCTGCTGAACCCGCTCGTAGAGGTGATCTTGGTAGCCGTAGTACTCGTCGCCGTCGATTCCCTCAGACGCACCGCTCGCGATCACTTGGTATCGGCGATGGACATCCGGCGTATCGTCAGCGCTGGGTGGAGGGATCATTGAAAATGTGTCATAGCCCAAAAATGGTCGGTCTCGTCGCTTGATCGAGGAAATGAGGATCGCGGAGCCTCCGAGCGCACAACCCGCCTCAATAAACGTACCGTCGAGTTTTCGCGCTTCAATTGCTCGGCAAGTCTTTGAAATCAATGCCATCTTGCGCACGGACAAATAGGTCAGCTTGCGCTTCTGGATGCGGTGGATCAGTCGGCGGTCACGAAAGTCTTTCAGCTGGTTTTTGACTTGGTCTAGCATGGACTGACGCTCCAGTAATGGGCGGTTGATGGGCTGGATCAGATGGACGGTTATTTCCGATGTTGGCGCGTCGGACCCCGCGCAGCATCCAGGATTTGACGGTTCTTAATTCTGATTTTCGGTAGGCAAAGCGAGTCGCAAAGGTCAGGGACCTTGATGCCATCGTCGGGATCGATCGAATTGAGATGACTCGGCGGAATGCGAGTTCCCGGTTGGCGCTTGATTGAGATGGAAGGATCTTTGAGATCAGGGCCGCAGCCGCCTGGTATTCTTTTGTAAAATCAACCTGACCATTCATTTCGCCTAATTCAGCTAATTGGTCTGCATGGTTGCAAAGAGATGCGGGGTCAAAGTGTTCAGTGCCATGTACGAGCGCAAGAGACTTTGCCAAATAGCGGGAAATCCTGATGGCTAACTGAAGCTGCTCTGATTGATGCAGCACGGACACGTTCGAATCGTGCCATCGGTACTTGATGAGATTCTGGTTCACATTGATACACTTGGATGTCAGGGCCAGTTGCCCAAATAAAAAGTAATCCTCGGCAAGACCGGGAACGTGGAGTCGGTCACTTGGGCTCACCGTGTTGATGAAATCCTCGCCGTAAAAGGCCCCACGAGCATTCAGATCCTTGAGGCGCATGGCGACCGTAGGATGTGCAACCGGGGTCTTGAAGATTGCACTCGCTGAGAGGTCTGCGGAAGTGAGCGGCACATCGATCTCGCCCAGATGCTTGCCTTCGCCGTTGATGATCTGGCCTTTTGAGCCTGCCAAGACCAGCGCTGGATCTGCCAGAAATACTTCTGAGAGGACGGCCATTCGGTTGAGGGTCGAGATGTCGTCAGCGTCTTGCCTCAAGACATAGTTGCAGTCACAGTGCTTGAGGCCGAAATTCAGTAATTCGGATAAGCCCCCAGCCTGCGGTAAGGAAAAGACCACGATTCGACTGTCGCGTTCTGAAACGCGCTGGGCTAATTCGAGGCTCCCATCCTGGCTCCCGTGGTCGAGTATCAGGAGACGCCAATCGACATGGGTCTGATGGACGATGCTCTCAATCGCCTCGGTCAGATAGGCGATACCATTTTTAACTGGTAGCAAGACATCGAAGTCCGCCATGGAGAGCCTTGTCTTAAAGGTTGTTTGTTTTAAAAATTAATAGTATCGAGACTCGCGGTTCGGTTGCTTAAAATTTGCGATGCAGAGTCCCTTTGCAATTTCCCAGTGCAGGCGCGCTCTGTCGGGATGGTGTCGCAGGGTGGCTAGACCCGCGCGAAGGAGGCGCAACGCAATATGCCGCGGGCGGAGAAGATTTCGATTCGTGAAAAAGGCGATGGAAATCTCTTCATTGATTGATTTTTGAATATTCTTTTTTGGATTGAGATACTCAAGACTTGGATGTTCGATCTGCAATGCCCGTCCAGCCTTGGCACGCAGGTACCAACCCGCCCATTCCTGATCTTCTGCAGAGAAAACTTCGGTTCGGAATGGTCTGGCCAGGGCCTCCGCCCTTGGGACAAATGCACAGACTGCGGAGAGTCCGTTGTAGCCATCAAAGGTCCGCCCCTCGGTGATCTGAAGCCGTTGTGAACGGAGGGTCGTTGGTTTCCAATAAATTACCCCCGCATCGTATTGTTTGCCGAGGGTTCTCCCCTCTTCGATGAGTGTCCGGTCACCCAGGACCACATGTGAGCTCAGGAGGAGAACCTGAATGCCCCCAGCGGCTTCGATACCGAGATTGAGCGCATGGGCGAAATTGAAAGGAACGGCTGGGTACTGGATGACAAATTCGCTCAACTTAAGAAGACGTTCGCGGCAGAGCGAATCGAGCGAGGAGTCGACAATGAAAATGCGGCGCGGGGAGTCACTTTGTTGACGCAAGGCAGCGATGCATCGCTCCAGCAAACCGCTTGCATGGTCCGTTCGGATCACTGCATCGTAGGGCGGCAAAGGGCTCTCTGATTGGGGGTTCGTAACTGCAGGGGGGGCGCTGGGATTCATCGGGTCTCAGGACTCGGTGGCGCAATGGGCGAGGCGTTGGAGGGCGACTTCTTCGGCTTCCTTGCGGTTAGTCACTAGTGACAGTAGAGGGTCCTCGCGATACCAGCATCGGATGAATTCGGAGAGTTTCCCGTAACTGTTATCAATGACGACGTGTGGGATCTGGAGGACCATGCAGAGGATGTGGGCATGAAGTCGATCGGTCACGACCACGCGGCCCTGGGATAGGAGGTGTGCTCCGCGTTGAACGCGTTCCCACGCGAGTGCTTGAAACGCCCGGTGGCCGGCTTGTTGGACTTTTCGGACCCGCCCCCAGCGAGAGCTTGCGGCTTTTTTTGCCAACTGAGTGAGTTGCTTTAGGGGTGTTTGGGGTTCATCCAGCCAGTCCGTGCAGGAGACTTGATGCCGCGCCAGTGCGAAGTCTTTGAGGTGCGCTTGTCCAGCTTCTTTGTCGGTTCGGGCCAGGACCAGAACGTCGACGGTT
>Ga0114979_10002489_pt1 | contig 12428 bp, 10 predicted proteins | sample S_140625_EF_Meta_FD_87315 | JGI IMG/M metagenome (GOLD analysis project Ga0114979, IMG submission 87315) | Freshwater microbial communities from Lake Simoncouche, Canada to study carbon cycling - S_140625_EF_MetaG | ecosystem: Environmental > Aquatic > Freshwater > Lake | place: Lake... | reverse complement strand
GCAGCGCCTTGTAGCTGATCGTGGAGACCGTGCCGTCGTCGGCCTCGAAGATGATCGCGGTCTTGTTCTCGACCGGCGTGCCCAGGTGCCGGTCGAGGCAGTTGTAGGAGACATTGAGCTCGCCGTCTTCGAACCACTTGAAAAACGGTGCATCGCTGTCGTCGAGCGAGCGGGTAAAAGGCTTGTGCCACTGAATCTGCTCGCGCGCCAGACGCGCCCAGAAGCCTGCATGGTCACGCTCGGCTTCGGCGCACAGGGTCTGGTACTGAGCCATGCCAGAGATCGTCGCCTGTCTGACAAAGGACTCGGGCGGCGGAAAGACACGGTTTTCGACAAGTACCGATTCAATCCTGGCAGACATGAGGGACCTCCTGTATTGGCGTTTTAACCTGTAATTTGACCACGATCCGGGGGATTCGTGAGGGTCCTCCCCAGCTGCCTGACGCGCGCAATCCTGCTGACAATCGTCCTTCGGAAAGATCGGTGTGCCGCATGTCGCTAGAATCCCGCCTGTCGGGCCAATGATGCCCCTGACATAAACCAGAGCTATTCCCATCATGACACCGATGCACAAAACCAGCCTGCTGGGCAAACTGATCTTCGCCAGCCGATGGCTGCAAGTCCCGCTTTATCTCGGCCTGATCGTGGCGCAGGGCGTCTATGTCGTCCTGTTCCTGGAAGAACTCTGGCATCTGATCGGCATCCTCTGGGATCCGCAAGTGCTCAACGATACCGTCACGCGACTGGGAATTGCCGAGCGCAACAAGGAGACGGTCATCATGATCGTCGTGCTGTCGCTGATCGACGTGGTCATGATCTCGAACCTGCTGATCATGGTGATCGTCGGCGGCTATGAGACCTTCGTCTCGCGATTGCGCCTGGAAGAGCACCCGGATCAGCCGGAGTGGCTCTCGCATGTCAATGCCAATGTGCTGAAGGTGAAGCTTGGCACGGCGATCATCGGCATCTCGTCGATCCATCTTTTGAAAGTCTTCATTTCGGCCGGATCACTGCCGGAGAAAACCATCCTGTGGCAAACCGTGATCCATATCGTGTTTCTCGGCTCGGCCGTCGCGATCGCCTTCATCGATCGGATCATGGTCGCCAGCCCGAAGCCCGCCAACCACGGCGATCGGCCGCACTGATTCGCAAGCTGGCCTGCCGGCTCGCCCCAAACCTCCTGCTCAATCCGTCCCAATCGCCCTTGTCGGAGTCACTCCATGTCCACGACCATCAAGCAGAACGACTTGATCGAATCGGTTGCCGCCGCGCTCCAGTTCATCAGCTATTACCATCCGGTCGATTACATCCAGCATCTGGCGCGGGCCTATGAACGCGAACAGGGTCCGGCCGCACGCGATGCCATCGCCCAGATCCTCACCAATTCACGCATGTGTGCAGAAGGCAAACGACCGATCTGCCAGGACACCGGCATCGTCAATGTCTTCATGAAGATCGGCATGGATGTGCGCTGGGAGGGGTTTTCGGGGTCGATCGAGGACGCCATCAACGAAGGCGTGCGCCGCGGCTACAACAATGCCGAAAACCGGCTTCGCGCCTCGCTGGTTGCAGACCCGCTCTTCGAGCGCAAGAACACCAAAGACAACACGCCGGCGGTGGTGCACATGACCGTGGTACCGGGCAAGACGGTTGACATCACTGTCGCGGCCAAGGGCGGTGGCTCGGAGAACAAGAGCAAATTCGTGATGCTCAACCCTTCCGATTCGGTGATCGACTGGGTCATGAAGACCGTGCCGACCATGGGCGCCGGGTGGTGCCCACCGGGCATGCTGGGCATCGGCATCGGCGGCACCGCCGAAAAGGCGATGCTGATGGCCAAGGAATCGCTGATGGAACCGCTCGACATGTCGGACCTGCTGGCCCGCGGCCCGGCGAACAAGACCGAGGCCCTTCGCATCGAGCTCTACGAAAAGGTCAATGCCCTGGGGATCGGGGCACAGGGCCTGGGCGGCCTGACCACGGTGCTCGATATCAAGATCGCGATGGCACCGACCCATGCGGCTTCCCTCCCGGTGGCGATGATCCCGAACTGCGCGGCGACCCGCCATGCGCATTTCGTGCTCGATGGCAGTGGCCCGGCCTATTGCGAGCCGCCCTCACTCTCGGAGTGGCCCGATGTGCGCTGGATGCCCGATACCGAGAAGTCGCAGCGGATCAATCTCGATACCCTGACGCCCGAGCAGGTCGCCGCCTGGACGCCGGGTCAGACGCTGCTGCTGTCGGGCAAGATGCTGACCGGACGCGATGCAGCGCACAAACGCATCACCGAGATGCTCGCGGCAGGCGAATCGCTGCCGGTCGACCTGCGCAATCGGGTGATCTATTACGTCGGTCCGGTCGATCCGGTGAGGGACGAGGCGGTCGGGCCTGCAGGGCCGACTACCGCCACCCGCATGGACAAGTTCACCGAGACAATGCTCGCCCAGACCGGCCTGATCGCGATGATCGGCAAGGCCGAGCGCGGGCCGGTGGCGATCGAATCGATCCGCAAGCACAAGCGCGCCTACCTGATGGCGGTCGGTGGCGCGGCCTATCTGGTGTCCAAAGCGATCAGCAGCGCCAAGGTCGTGGGCTTTGCCGATCTGGGCATGGAGGCGATCTATGAATTCGAGGTGCGCGACATGCCGGTAACGGTGGCGGTCGACTCAAAGGGCACCTCAGTCCATGACACCGGACCGCGCGAGTGGCAGGCCAGGATCGGGATGATCCCGATCAAGGCCCTCTGAGGCTGAGGCGACAGAATCAGCCGAGCGCGGCAATGCCGGCCCGCGCGATCTGGGCGTCTTCGGTCGACTTGACACCCGAGACGCCCACCGCGCCAACCACATGGCCATCGATCGTGATCGGAACACCGCCTTCGAGCATGCCCTGCAGCACTGGTGCAGAAAGAAATGAGGTGCGGCCCTCATTGATCATCTTTTCGTAGATGCCGCTGTCACGTCTGCCAAGCGCTGCGCACCGGGCTTTCTCGGGAGCGATATAGGCCGCGATCGGCGCAACCCCATCAAGACGGGTCAGCCCAAGCAGGTGTCCGCCGTCGTCACAGACCGCAATCGTTACCGGCCACGCATTCTTTACGGCCTCAGCCTGTGCGGCGGCAAGAATTTTTGCCACATCTGCGGCTTCGAGCATCATCTTGCTGATCATTGTGGTTCATCCTCGTCAGGAATTCTGGTCGGGCGCGACGATACCACCAAGATCCGAAAAGGCTGAAGTCGGGCGACTGTCAATGCCCACGCCTTGCGGAACAGGGGCGCCGGAGACATGACCCCTCAGGCGATACCAGAAAAGACCGAGCGTCTCGTGCAAGGCGAGCCAGACCGTTTCAACTGCACCGGCATTAGGCATCCAGTCGCGCAACTCGCCGAAATCGGGTGAAGCACCCTTCCAGTCGTGAGGCGAGGCAGTCACCTTCAGCCCGGTCGATTCGAAGACGGCCTGAGCGCGCGGCATATGGTAGGCATGGGTCACCAGCACAATCGAATCGATACCCTGAGCGCGCAAAATAGCCGCAGAAAAGCTCGCGTTTTCAGCGGTATCGCGCGAGCGATCCTCGACCCAGCGAACCGCGAGGCCCAGATCGTCGACCAGGACACGGCGCATCAATTCGGCTTCCGAATTCGTCAGCCATTCGGGCTTTCCACCCGACACTAGAATGGGCAAACCGCTTGCCCTTGCCAGCCGTGCACCAGCCATTACGCGTTCGAGCGTTCGCGAATGCAGACGCTCACGCGGCGGCATGAAATTGCCATCGCGAACTGCGCCGCCGCCCAGAATAATGATCGCTCGCGGCGGGTCCGGACCGTCGCGAGCGGCCTGCAAGGCGGCCGGTGACAACGGTCGCTGGCTGGCTTCCAGCCGGCCGCAGATGAGATCCGACGCCACGCCGGTGGCCAGCAGCCAGGCCAGCAGCAGTCCGACCACGGTCAGGCTTCGCCCGATCTTCGGCGTGCGACGCGACAGCAGCAGCCCCGCCACCATCAGCAGAAAAGGGGCGGCAGGCGGCAGCACCAGAGGCCGCAGAAGCATTTTCAATTCGAAGAGATCGGGCATCGGTAACAGGGCGGCATCAGTGACAGGGCGGGCCGGGGTCCTGGATCGGGACGCTGGCAAGTTGAACATTGAGCGAGTTTAAAGGCAGCCACAACCAGCCTGGCCGTGCGGGCGACATAGAATCAGCGAATGGACTCCTCCGTGCCCTCCTCATCCGACGATCCGCAAGACACGCATCCCTTCTCGGCCCTGCAACCGAACCGGATCCTCGATGCCCTTGAATCGGTCGGATGGCGAGGCGATGGCCGTTTACTCGCCCTCAATAGTTACGAAAATCGTGTCTATCAGGCCTGGATGGAAGATGGCAGCGTCGTGGTCGCAAAGTTCTATCGCCCGGAGCGCTGGAGCAATCAGCAGATCCTCGAGGAGCACGCATTTACCGCTGAGCTTGCCGACTGCGAAATCCCGGTGGTGGCCCCTCTGATTGCCGATGGCGGCAGCCTGCATCACTTCGAAGGCTATCGCTTTGCGGTCTATCCGCGCCGAGGCGGGCGTGCTCCCGAACTCGAGGACCCGAATACGCTCGAGCGGATCGGACGATTCATCGGCCGCATCCATGCAATCGGTGCGCGCTCTTCGTTTGTCAGTCGTCCTGTGCTTGACATTGCTGCTTTCGGAATCGAACCGCGCGACTGGCTGCTAGCCAATGCCGACATTCCTGCCGACCTGCTGCCGGCCTGGCAGGCAGCGGTCGATCAATGCCTGATCGCGGTCGAAGCGGCATTCGAGCGCACCGGCACAATCAGGACGATCCGCCTGCATGGCGACTGTCATGCAGGCAATGTGCTGTGGACCGATGACGGTCCGCACTTCGTCGACTTCGACGATGCCCGCAACGGCCCAGCGATTCAGGACCTCTGGATGATGCTCTCAGGCACAACCCGCGAGGCCACACGGCAGGTCAATGACCTGCTTGAGGGGTATCGCGATTTCTGCGACTTCGACCGGCGCGAGTTGCAGCTCATCGAGCCCTTGCGAACGCTGCGCCTGATTCACTACAGCGCCTGGATTGCCCGTCGCTGGAGCGATCCGGCGTTTCCGGCGGCGTTTCCCTGGTTTGGCACTGCGCGCTACTGGCAAGACCGGATCCTCGAAATGCGCGAGCAGCTCGCAGCGATGTCGGAGCCACCAATCGAGATTCCTTAGCCCTTCCTTAGCCCTTGATTAGCCATCAACCGGCCAGCGCCTCACGCAGCGCGGTAAGCGCCGAGGCATCTTCGATGGTCGTCAGGTCACCCGGATCACGACCCTCGCAGACCGCCTGAATCGACCGGCGCAGTACCTTGCCCGAGCGGGTCTTGGGCAGCAGGTTGACGAAGTAAACCCTGGCCGGCCGGGCGATCGCCCCGAGCTGCTGATTGACTACCGTCAGGACTGCACCTTCGAGCGACAGGCGATCGGCACTCGATGCCGCCGCGGCCGGGTCGCGCAAGACGGCGAAACCGATCGCAACTTGCCCCTTGAGCGGGTCGGCCACGCCTACCACCGCGCACTCGGCGACGGCTGGATGACTGTTGATCGATTCCTCGATCTCTCGGGTGCCGAGTCGGTGTCCGGCCACATTGATGACGTCGTCGGTGCGACCGAGAATGAAGTAGTAGCCGTCGGCATCGCGTACACCCCAGTCGAAAGTGGAATAGACCTGCTGACCGGGAATACTCGAGAAGTAGGTCTTGACGAATCTTTCGTCATCGCCCCAGACGGTCTGCATGCAACCCGGAGGCAGCGGCTGCGCGATGGCGATCACACCTTTCTGATCAGGGCCGAGTGTTTCGCCGGTGTTTTCGTCGAGCAGTCGCACATCGAACCCGTACATCGGCAAGCCCGGGCTGCCCAGGCGGGTCGGCGTGCTTTCGACGCCGTGAGCGACGGTCAGGATCGGCCAACCCGTCTCGGTCTGCCAGTAATTGTCGATGATCGGCTTGCCCAGCCCCTCGGAGATCCAGCTTGAGGTCGGCTCATCGAGCGGTTCTCCGGCCAGAAACAGACTGCGCAGACTCGACAGGTCGTAGCGCCCTAGCCATTGCGCATCGTGCTTCTTGAGGACCCGGATGGCGGTCGGCGCCGAGAACATTACGGTCACCTTGAATCGCTCAACCAGTTGCCACAGTATGCCGGCATCGGGTCTGACCGGTGTGCCCTCGTACATCAGCGTGGCCATGCCTCCGATCAAAGGACCGTACACGATGTAGGAATGCCCGACGACCCAGCCGATGTCGCTGGTTGAGAAATAGGTTTCGCCGGGATCGCCGCAAAAGATGTGCTTCATCGACGAGGCCAGTGCGACCGCATAGCCGCCGACATCGCGCTGGACGCCCTTCGGACGCCCGGTCGTGCCGGAGGTGTAAAGGATGTAGCTGGTATCGGTCGATTCGAGCCAGACCACCGGAACCTGTGCATCGAGATGCTTTGCCCGCAAGGCAGCGTAGTCGTGGTCACGCCCGGGGTCGCTGGAAAATGGGGTCAGACCCCGATTGATCATCAGCACGGCCGAGGGCTTGTGAGCTGACAGGCGAATCGCTTCATCGAGCAGCGGCTTGTAGGGTACGACTTTGCCGGCCCGAGAGCCGCCATCGGCGCTGATGATCAGGCGTGGCGTGGCATCTTCGATGCGCGAACCCAGACTCATCGAGGCGAATCCGCCAAAGACAACCGAGTGAATCGCGCCAATACGGGCGCAGGCCAGCATAGCGATGACCGCCTCGGGCACCATCGGCATATAGATCAGCACGCGATCGCCGCGAGCCACACCGAGCGACTGCATCACTGCCGCCATGCGCTGCACTTCTCGGTGGAGTTCTGCAAACGTCAGGATCCGCTCCTCGTCGGTCTCGGTGGAGACAAAAATCAGCGCCGGCTTATCAGCCTGGGTCGGCAACCACCGGTCGACCGCGTTGTGGCAAAGGTTGGTCGTACCGCCGACAAACCAGCGCGCAAATGGCGGTCGGGAAGCGTCGAGCACTTGCGTGAAGGGCGTATGCCAATCGATGCGCCTGGCCTCTTCAGCCCAGAACGACGCCGGATCGTCGATCGAATGGCGATAGAACTCGGAGTAGGTCATAGCTTCTTCTTTTCTGAATTGGTCAGGTCGCCAGCAGGCGCACCGCTTCCCAGGGCAGTTCGCACTGCCAGCCGGGCCCCCAGAGCCCGGGCAAGGCACGGATGCCGGGACCCGCTGGGGTGGCACTGGACGGCGCGGTCCGTGCCAGGTTGGCAAGCGCACCGAGTGGCTGGGATGTGTCGACCGGCTGCATGCACAAGTCGATCCGCGGGCCGTCATGTTGCGCGCCTGCGTTGCGCCCGGCAGCAAGCAACGCGAAACGCAGACCCAGACGGACCGTCTGCGAATACGGGCCGCAGGCGCAGAGCCAGCCTGCGTCCAAACCATCGAGATACAGCGCATCGGCGGAGCGGATACCGGCTCGAAGCCGTGCGGTCAGATCAGGCATCCCGGGCGCGCTCACCCGGTAAAGCACGGCGGGGGCGGCTGGTGTTGGACTGATACGCGCAAGAGCCGCCGCAAACCAGGTCTGCAAGGGATCTTCGGGAACGAGCCTGGGGGTGGCGGCACGCTGGGGCATCGGGACGAAGGCGCTGGACGACGCAAGCGGCTCAGGCTCGTGTCCACTGGAGACATCGTTGTGCGAGACGGCGTGATCGTCGAGTCGCCCGCGCAGCCAGACCTTGAGCGCATCAATGCCATCACCCTTGACGATGAAGTGATCGGCCCCGAGCGACATGGCGCGGTCACGATGTGCCTGGTCGACCGCCCCCGACAGCACGACGAAGGGCAGCCCCTGAACCCGGGCAATCATCGAAGCCCGTACTCGTCTGAGCAGTTCGAAACCATCCACTCCGGGCATTGACAAGTCGCTCAGCACGGCGCCGATCGAGGGTTCGAGCAAAAGAACTTCCCAGGCCCGCTCGCCCGAGTCAGCCTGAATGATTCGAAAGCCATCGCCCAGACTGCGCAGCACCGAGGCGCGAACGAAGCGGGAGTCATCGACCAGCAGTATCGCAGCGCGAGTCGACTGAGCAGAGACCGCGGATGGGTCGGACTGAAGGAGTTGTTGCCCTGAGGATTCGGGCGCAGCAGGCGGCAGGTTCAAGGTTTTCTTGGCCGTCGGCGCGGCACCTCACTTTGACAGCAACCCCTCATTCTCCTACGCTGCGCAGAATAAATGCCAGAGCATAGACGGATGACCATTGCCGCCCGAATAACGGCACTCATGATCTGCGTGCTGGGAACCGGCATCACCGGGATTGCCCAGGCAGCACCGCCGCAGGAGCGGGCAGTCAGGAAATCGCCGCCAAGCCAGCAAGCCAAGGCGCCTCAAGCGAGAAACCGCACTTTGAACGCCCCGACCGCGAGGCTGTCGCAGTCGCCGACGTCATCTGCCACGAGTTCGGCGACTGCTGCGACTGCTGCATCTGCTGCGACGGCCGCGACGGCCAGCCCACCGATGTCCGATGGTGCAACGCTTGGCCCGCCTGTCGCGGTAGCGACTGCCAAAGCGCCATCGGCAATCTCCGCTTCAACCGATTTTGCGGCTGAAGTGGTATTTCGCGCGCTGTCACTGCTTGGAGTCAATTACCGATTCGGTGGCAACAGTCCGGCGGCAGGACTTGATTGCAGCGGCCTGGTGCGGCTCGTGTACAGCGAGGTCACCGGACTGATGCTGCCGCGTCGCAGCGATGATATGAGCCGGGTCGGTGGCTCGGTTGACAAATCCGAACTCCAGCCGGGAGATCTCGTCTTTTTCAACACGCTGCGAATGCCCTTCTCGCATGTGGGCATCTTTATCGGCAATGGCCAGTTCGTGCATTCGCCGTCGAGCGGCTCGTCGGTTCGAGTCGAGAACATGAACCTGTCTTACTGGCAAAGTCGTTTCAATGGTGCCAGGCGTTTGATCGCTGGCGACCCGCTGGCTGCTCCGGGATCGACGCTGATTGTCGACACCGATACCTCTGGCGCGGCGCGTTCGATCGACCTCCCGACGGCGCCTGCGGCTGCGTCGCCGGCTGGTGGACCCGCGCACCGGGCGCCAGATGGCTGGTCACGAGGAAATCTTTACGTGAATTGAGGCTGCCATCCATTTATTGCAAATGCGAATCTGTCTTATTTGCATTTGATTCCAAACTCTTCTAGAGTGAGCGTTCATTTCGCCAACTGGACCCGCTCTGATGCAAAGCCGATTCTTCGCAGCGATAGGTATCGCTGCCGCAACGCTGACTGCCACCCTCCTTCCGCTTTACGGTCATGCTGCCGACCCGGTCCTCAATCTCTATTCCGCCCGGCACTACCAGACCGACGAAGCGCTCTATTCAAACTTCACCAAACAGACCGGCATCCGCATCAATCGAATTGAAGCGGGTGATGAGGCGCTGCTCGAGCGATTGCGCAGCGAAGGCCGCAATTCTCCCGCCGATGTGCTTCTTCTTGTGGATGCCGCCCGACTTTGGCGCGCCCAGATCGACGGACTATTCCAGCCGATCCGATCCAGGGTGCTCGACAGCCGCATCCCACCCTCACTGCGAGGCAAGGACGACGGTCAGGGCGCAGAGTGGTATGCGATCTCGACGCGGGCGCGGCTGATCGTCTACAACCGCGCGTCGATCAATCCCGGCGACATCCGCACTTATCAGGAACTGGCTGGCGCGGCGCTAAAGGGCAAGGTCTGCACCCGTTCGGGCGCTCACCCCTATATGTTGTCGCTGATCGGCGCGATGTCGGAGCACCTCGGCGAAACGGCGACCGAGCAGTGGGCTCGTGGTGTCGTCGCCAATTTCGCGAGACCGCCTCGCGGCGGAGACAGCGATCAGATCAAGGCGGTTGCCAGCGGCGAATGCGGCGTGGCGCTCACCAACACCTACTACCTCGTGCGGATGATGCGCTCCGAGGCACCTGAGGACAAGGCTGCGGTTGCAAAGATCGGCTGGATCTGGCCGAACCAGTCTTCATGGGGTGCTCATGTGAACATCTCGGGTGGCGGCGTGACAAAGAATGCGCCCAATCGCGAGGCCGCCATCAAGTTCATGGAGTATCTGGTGAGCGACCAGGCACAGTCCTATCTCGCCAACGGGAACAACGAATGGCCGGTCGTGGCCAGCGCCGCTGCCGACAATCCGACCCTGTCCTCGCTCGGCAAGTTCAAAGCCGACGATCTTCCGATCGCACAGATCGGTCGAGCGCAAGTCACCGCAGCCAAGATCATCGATCGGGTCGGCTGGCGATGAACGATACCGGCGCATGCGCCGTCAAACCGGATCAAACCGCTGCGATGACCTTGATTTCGACCCGATACTTCGGCGCAGCCAGCTTCGATTCGATGGTGGCTCGGGCTGGCGTATGTCCGGCCGGGACCCAGGCGTCCCAGACCGAATTCATTGCCGGAAAATCGGCGATATCGGCCAGAAAGATCTGGGCGGACAGGATGCGCGTCTTGTCGCTGCCGCACTCGGCCAGCAATCGATCGATGGCAGCCAGGATCTGGCGGGTCTGACCGGCCGGATCCTGGCTCGCGTCCTCGGCGACCTGACCGGCAAGGTAAATCGTCTGGTTGTGCACGACCGCTTCCGACATGCGGGGGCCAACGTGAAATCGCTGAATTGTCATGATGAATCGCCTCGGATGGAAAGCGCGGATGGTATCAGCCCGACCTCACGAGGACGCTGGCGGCACTCGCCAGTAGCGCTCAGGGTTATGCCTGCTGCGGGTGATCTGAGGGGCTTGACCTGCCGCAAACCGGATCTGCACCGCGCCGTCGGCGTCGCTGCGCAGGATGCCGATTCCTCGCTCGCGGTAGCGCTCGAGGACCTTTGCATTCGGATGCCTGAAGCGACTCCGGTAAGCGACCTGAAAGATTGCCCAACGCGGTGACACCGCATTGATGAAAGCCTCGGTCGAGGAGGTGGCGCTGCCATGATGAGGCACGAGAAGCACATCAGCCGCGAGATCGCCAGCCGTGTAGAGCTCAAGAAGCTTGCGCTCCTGAGGTGCTTCAATGTCGCCGGCCAGCAACACCGTACCGGACGGACTGCGAACCCTCAGAACGCAGCTCACAGCATTGGTCGGTGAGCCGCGCGCGGGCTCGGGCGGATCGGCCGGATGCAGCCATTCGAACTCGGTGTCATCCCATCGCCATCGTTCACCGCGTCGGCAGCGCAGCGACTTGCGGGCACCCGCCAGGATCCGGTGATCGGCAGGCAAGGACGACGCGACCCAGTCGGGCGTCATCGTCGTGATGATTGACGATGCGCCGCCAGAGTGATCGTCGTCGAGGTGCGAGATCACCAGCGCATCGGGGCGTCCGATGCCTTGCGCACGCAGCCAGGGCATGATCACCCGGTTGCCGCCATCCGCGTGGGGACCCAGGCTCGGTCCGGTGTCGTAGACCAGCGACCGATCGCCGACCTGCACGACGACCGACATTCCCTGACCGACGTCGAGCGCAGTGATCCAGAGCTCACCGGGGCCGGGACGGGAAACTGGGGCAAACAGCAGCGGCAGAAGTGCAAGCGCGCCCAGCGCACGTCGCGGTACGCCGACCGGCGCCAGCAGCATTGCGCAACCGGCACTCGAGACGATCAGCGCGAGCAGGCCAGGTCTTGGAAGGGGCATGAATGCGCCAGGCAGCTGTGACAGCCATTGCAGGCTGGAAAGCAGCCAGCGCGTGAGCATCGCCGTCGGCACAAGCAGCCAGGAGGCCAAGTCGGTCGACAGCAATGCGAGCACGCCGCCGGCCAGCGCAAGCGGGGTCACGACGATACTGACAAGCGGGATCGAATAGGCATTGGCGATCGGGCCGATGAGCGAGACCGAACCGAAAAACCATGCCCCCAGTGGCAGCAGTGCGATGGTTGCCGCCCATTGCGTGCGCACAGCACTGTCGATGAAGGAGGCGACCCGGCTCAGGCCGAAGCGTGTCCCGGCGCAGACCCAGACGATTGCCAGCACTGCGCCAAAGGACAGCCAGTAGCCGGCCGCCAGCGGCGCCCAGGGATCGAGCAAGGCGATCACTGCGGCAGACGCGCCGACCGCCGCGCCAATCGAGGCACACCGCCCGCTGCCCAGCAGCAATGCCGCCATTGCCAGCATGAAGCAGGTCCGCTGAGCCGGGATTCCCCACCCGGCGAGCAAGGCATAGGAAAACGCTACACCGACCGAGGCGATGAGCCTGATGATCTGAACCGGGACCCGGCAGGCAAGGCCGCGACTTGCCGCCCACCGGCGCCGCCAGATCCATGCGGCGAAACTGCCGCCGAGACCGGCAAGCATGGTGATGTGCAGACCCGAAATCGACATCAGATGGCCGACGCCTGTCTGATTGAACATCGTCCAGAGATCGGGATCG
>Ga0114979_10002488_pt1 | contig 12431 bp, 10 predicted proteins | sample S_140625_EF_Meta_FD_87315 | JGI IMG/M metagenome (GOLD analysis project Ga0114979, IMG submission 87315) | Freshwater microbial communities from Lake Simoncouche, Canada to study carbon cycling - S_140625_EF_MetaG | ecosystem: Environmental > Aquatic > Freshwater > Lake | place: Lake... | reverse complement strand
GAAATCAATGCCAAAGGTGGTGTGCTCGGTCGCCCTCTTGAGGCGGTCGTTGTCGACCCGGCCTCCAACTGGCCGCTGTTTGCCGAAAAAATGCGTCAGCTGATTTCGCAGGACAAGGTCGCTGCCACCTTCGGCTGCTGGACCTCGGTGTCGCGCAAGTCGGTGCTGCCGGTGGTCGAAGAGCTCAATGGCCTGCTGTTCTACCCGGTTCAGTACGAAGGCGAGGAGTTGTCGAAAAACGTGTTCTACACCGGCGCAGCCCCGAATCAGCAGGCGATTCCGGCGGTCGAGTATCTGATGGGCAAGGGCGGCGGCAATGCCAAGCGCTGGTTCCTGGTCGGCACCGACTATGTCTATCCCCGTACCACCAACAAAATTCTCCGTGCCTTCCTGAAATCGAAGGGCGTTGCCGAAAAAGACATCGAAGAGGTCTACACCCCCTTCGGTCACTCCGACTATCAGACCATCGTTGCCAACATCAAGAAATTTGCAGCCGGTGGCCGGACCGCGGTGGTCTCGACCATCAATGGCGACTCCAACGTCCCGTTCTACAAAGAGCTCGGCAATCAGGGTCTGAAGGCCAAGGATGTGCCGGTCGTGGCCTTCTCGGTCGGTGAGGAAGAGCTGCGCGGCATCGACACCAAGCCGCTGGTTGGTCACCTTGCCGCCTGGAACTACTTCATGTCGGTCAAGAGCCCCGAGAACGACAAGTTCATCAAGAGCTACAAGACTTGGGCGGCTGCCAACAAGGTACCCAATCCTGCCACCGTGGTCACCAACGACCCGATGGAAGCGACGTATGTCGGCATCAACATGTGGAAGCAGGCGGTCGAGAAGGCCAAGTCGACCGATGTCGACAAGGTTCGTCCGGCCATGTACGGGCAGACCTTCAAGGCACCCTGCGGCTTCACGCTGACGATGGACAAGACCAACCACCACCTGCATCGCCCGGTCATGATCGGCGAGATCCAGGCCAATGGTCAGTTCTCGGTCGTCTATCGCACCAAAGAGCCGATCCGCGCCAACCCCTGGTCGCCCTTCATTCCGGGCAATGAGGGCAAGCAGGGCGCCTGATACCGGTTTGCGCCGTGTCGGGATGACGCGGCGTATCTGCAGACCGGTTTTATCGATTGCCTGCAGACAAAGCGCCGGGGAGCAATGCTCGCCGCGCGTTTTGCCGGCTGCGCTCGCCCGCAGCCATCCGGTTTCGGACTGACTTTCTGGATCCCAATGACAGTGTTCACTTCTCTGCTTCGCCGGTGCGTGCGCGGCATCTCGGTCTGCGCGTCGCTGCTTGCGATCGTCTGGACGAGTGCGGCTTTTGCCGTCGATCCGGAGATTCTCAAGCGCCTGGCCTCCGACGATTTCGACGAGAAGGCTGCAGCCATCGAAGCGATTGCCGCATCGCCGGACGACACCACGCTGCCGGTGCTCAAGGCGTTGCAGGATGGCGGGCTTTTCGTCGACGGCAAGGGCGGCGGCTGGATCAAGGCGGCCGACGGTGTGCTTGATGCGGCCACCGGCAAGCCCTCCACGATGCCGACGCCCGAGCCGGATGAAGTAACGATCAACAACAATCTTCGCGGCCAGATCGACGGCGCGGTCGCGGCACTGAAACTGTTTTCGCCCGAGCGCGAGCTCAGGCTGGCCGCGGCACTTGCGCTGCAGGAAGGCGGTGACGAGGCCCTGCTGGCTACGTTGCGCAAGGCGCAGGAAAAGGAAACCGACCCGCAGGTCAAGCAGGCGGTATCGCTGGCCGTGGCCGCGATCACGATCAAGTCCGATGACCCCAAGCTGCGGCTCGAGGCGGTGCAGGCGCTTGGCGACAGCGACCGGGCCGACGTCAAGACCTTGCTGGCTGCGATCGTCGCCCAGAATGCCGATGGCAGCTGGGCCGAGAGCGATGACGCGGTACGCACCGCAGCGCGGGCCTCGCTGGCCCAGGTGTCTGCCCGCCTGGCTCGCGCCGAGTGGCTGGGCCGGATCTTCGCCGGACTGTCGCTTGGCAGCATCCTGATGCTGGCTGCGATTGGCCTGGCCATCACCTACGGGCTGCTCGGCGTGATCAACATGGCCCATGGCGAGATGATCATGATCGGCGCCTATGCCACCTACGTCACTCAGACGGTGTTCCGCCAGGCCTTTCCCGATGCTTTCGCCTGGTATCCGCTGGTGGCCTTGCCGGTGGCTTTTCTGGCAGCGGCACTGGTCGGTGTGCTGATCGAGCGCACCGTCATCCGATGGCTCTACGGTCGTCCGCTCGAAACCCTGCTGGCCACATGGGGCGTGAGTCTCATCCTGATCCAGTCGGCGCGGCAAATCTTCGGGCCGCAAAACGTCGAGATCGAGAACCCGGCATGGCTGTCGGGTGGATTCCAGTTCGGCTCGCTGGTGTTGCCCTACAACCGGATCGTGATCATCGGTTTCGCACTTGCCGTCCTGCTCGTTGTGGCGCTGGTGCTCAACCGCACTCGCCTGGGCCTGTTTGTTCGTGGCGTGACCCAGAACCGACAGATGGCCTCGGCGGTTGGTGTGCCGACCGATCGGGTCGACATGCTGGCCTTCGGGCTGGGGTCGGGCATTGCCGGGCTGGCCGGTGTCGCGCTGTCGCAAGTCGGCAATGTCGGCCCCGAGCTTGGCACTTCCTACATCATCGATTCGTTCATCGTCGTGGTGCTCGGCGGTGTCGGGCAGCTGGTGGGGACCGTGGTGGCGGGCTTCGGGCTGGGTGTGGCGAGCAAGCTGCTCGAGCCCTGGCTGGGCGCGGTCATCAGCAAGATCCTGATCCTCGCGCTGATCATCGCGTTCATCCAGAAGCGTCCTTCGGGGCTGTTCGCCCTGAAGGGCCGTTCGGTGGAGACCTGAGATGCTGACCGTGCGAGCCACCCGGCTGTTTTCGCCGCTGCAATGGGCACTGCTGGCACTGGCCTTTCTGGTGATCGGTGTGGCCGTGCCGCTTGCCCATGCGCTGCTGCCTGTCGACTCAAGCCTTCGGCCATCGACCTATATCGTGACCCTGGCCGGCAAGTTCATGTGCTATGCCATGGTCGCCATTGCCATGGACCTGATCTGGGGCTACACCGGCATCCTGAGCCTGGGGCAATCGCTCTTTTTTGCGCTTGGCGGCTATGCCTTCGGCATGTACCTGATGCGCGGCATCGGTCGCGAAGGCCAGTACCAGAGTCTGCTGCCCGACTTCATGGTCTTTCTCGACTGGAAAACCTTTCCCTGGCACTGGTGGAATACCGACAGCTTTTTGTGGAGCGTCTTCCTGGTGGTGGCGGTGCCGGGTCTGCTGGCCTTCATCTTCGGGTTTTTTGCCTTTCGCTCACGCATCAAGGGCGTCTATTTCTCGATCATCACGCAGGCGCTCACCTTCGCTTTCATGCTGCTTTTTTTCCGCAACGAGACCGGTTTCGGCGGCAACAACGGCTTCACCGATTTCAAGACCCTGCTGGGTTTCCGGATCACCGATCCGGCCACCAAGGCCTCGCTGCTGGCGGCCACCGCGGTCGCGCTCTTTGGCACCTTCGTGCTGGCGCGCTGGTTGGTCACCCGCAAATTCGGTCGCGTGCTGCAGGCAATCCGCGATGCCGAGTCGCGGGCGCGTTTTTGCGGCTACGACACGCTCAACTACAAGCTTGGTATCTGGACGCTGGCCGCCATCATCAGCGGCGTGGCGGGTGCGCTCTATGTGCCGCAGGTCGGCATCATCAACCCGAGCGAGATGTCGCCGGCCAATTCGATCGAAATCGCGATCTGGACGGCTGTCGGCGGTCGCGGCACCCTGATCGGGCCGGTCATTGGCGCCCTGCTGGTCAATGGTGCCAAGAGCTGGTTTACGCAGGCTTTCCCCGAATACTGGCTGTTTTTCCTGGGCTTGCTCTTCGTGCTGGTCACGCTCTTTCTGCCGCAGGGCGTCATTGCCCTTTTCAAGTCCCGCACCGCTTCATCGAAGGCAGGCCAATCGTGAAGGTCGATGTCTCGCACCGGGTCATTCTTTACCTCGAAGGCGTATCGGTCAGCTTCGACGGTTTTCGCGCGCTCAACGACCTGTCGCTCAGCCTCGACGATGGCGAGTTGCGCTGCATCATCGGACCCAATGGCGCCGGCAAGACCACCATGATGGACGTCATCACCGGCAAGACCCGTCCGGATGCCGGTCGCGTTTTTTTCGGTCAGACCCTCGACCTCACCGCGATGTCGGAGTCGCAGATCGTGCAGGCCGGCATCGGTCGCAAGTTCCAGCGACCAACGGTCTTCGAGACCATGAGCGTCTTCGAGAACATCGAACTCGCGCTCAAGACCGACAAGGGCGGTCTGGCCAGCCTGCGGGCCAGGCTCGATTCCGAGCAGCTCGGTCGCATCGAGTCGATCCTGCAATTGACGAATCTGCGCGATGAGGTTGATCGGCTCGCCGGCACGCTGTCGCACGGCCAGAAGCAGTGGCTAGAGATCGGCATGCTGCTGTCGCAGGATCCGCGGGTGGTGCTGCTCGATGAGCCGGTCGCCGGCATGACAGATGCCGAGACCGACAAGACCGCGGAGCTGTGCCTGCAGCTCGAAAAGAAGCACACCGTGGTTGTGGTCGAACACGACATGGACTTCGTCTCGAAGATCGCCCGCAAGGTCACCGTGCTGTCGGAGGGCAGTGTGCTCGCCGAGGGGCCGATGGATGTGGTTCGTAATGACCAGCGTGTGATCGAGGTCTACCTGGGTCGCTGAGAGGCAAGCATGCTGAAAATCGAGGGGCTCAATCAGTACTACGGCGGCAGCCACACCCTGCGCAATGTATCGCTCGAAGCGCCGATGGGCGCGGTGACCACCGTGCTCGGTCGCAACGGCATGGGCAAGACCACCCTGCTCAAATGCCTGATGGGATTGCTGCCGGTCGAGTCGGGGCGCATCGAGTTCGAAGGTCGCGATATCACCCACCTGAAGCCGCATCAGCGGGCTCAGATGGGCATTGCGCTGGTGCCCCAGGGCCGCGAGATCTTTGCCCGTCTGAGCGTCGACGACAATCTGCGTATCGCGATGGCGGCCACCGGCCAGACCGATCGCAGCGTGCTTGAATCGAGCTACGAAACCTTCCCGATCCTCAAGCAGTTCGCACGCCGCCGCGGTGGCGATCTTTCAGGCGGGCAGCAGCAGCAACTTGCCATCGCGAGAGCGCTGGTCACCAAGCCCCGTCTGCTGATCCTCGATGAACCGACCGAAGGCATCCAGCCCAATATCATTCAGTACATCGAAGCGGTGATCGCGAAGCTTGCTGCCGACCGGACAATGGCGATTCTGCTGGTCGAACAGTATTACGACTTCGCACGCACGCTGGCCGACCACTATGTGGTGCTGCAGCGCGGCGAAGTGCTGCGCACCGGCGAGGGCAAGCACATGGACCAGGATGGGGTGCGAGGCCTGTTGTCGGTCTGATCGACATTTGCGGGCACACTCTGACAGGTCGACGAGAGCGCTTCCCGCTTATCATGCAACTCAGGTTCGCCGAACACGATGGCGCATCACGACCCGACTCACCGCTTTTCCCGACCTGAAAGACCCATCATGATCCCTGGCGAAATGTTGATCGAAGAGGGCGAGATCGAGCTCAATGTCGGTCGCCTGCGTATCGAGATCGTCGTGCGCAATACCGGTGACCGGCCGATTCAGGTCGGCTCGCACTATCACTTCTTCGAGACCAATTCGGCCCTCGACTTTGATCGCGAGAAGGCCCGTGGCCATCGTCTCGATATCGCCTCGGGCACCGCCGTGCGATTCGAGCCGGGGCAGTCCCGCACGGTCGGCCTGATCGCACTGTCGGGCGATCGAATCATTTATGGATTCCGTCAGTTGGTAATGGGGCCGCTCGATGCCGCGCCCGCCACCAAGGCACGCGCTTCCCGAAAGAAGAAAGGCTGATCATGGCCAGACTCTCGCGCCGCGCATATGCGGAAATGTATGGCCCCACAGTCGGCGATCGGCTGAGGCTGGCCGATACCGACCTGTTCATCGAGGTCGAGGCCGATCACACCGTCTATGGCGAAGAGGTCAAGTTCGGTGGCGGCAAGGTGATCCGCGACGGCATGGGCCAGAGCCAGCGGATGTCGGTCGACGTGGTCGACACTGTGATCACCAATGCGCTGATCCTCGATGCAGTGGCCGGAATTATCAAGGCCGATGTTGGTCTGAAGGACGGCGTGATTGCGGCAATCGGCAAGGCCGGCAACCCCGACATCCAGCCCGGCGTCACAATCTCGATCGGTGCGGCCACCGAGATCATCGCCGGCGAAGGCCTGATCCTGACTGCCGGCGGCATCGACACGCACATCCATTTCATCTGCCCGCAGCAGATCGAGGAGTCTCTTGCCTCGGGCATCACCACCATGATTGGTGGCGGCACCGGCCCGGCTGCCGGCACCAGCGCGACCACCGTCACGCCCGGCCCCTGGCATCTGGCGCAGATGCTCAAGGCCGCCGAAGGCTTTTCGATGAATCTCGGCTTCACCGGCAAGGGCAATGTGTCGCTGCCGGGTCCGGCAATCGAGCAGATCGAGGCCGGTGCGATCGGATTGAAACTGCACGAGGACTGGGGCACGACGCCGGCGACCATCGACAACGCGCTGACGGTGGCCGACCAGTACGACGTGCAGATCGCGATTCACACCGACACGCTCAATGAGTCGGGCTTCGTTGAAGCATCGATTGCCGCCATGAAAGGCCGTGTGATCCATTCTTATCACACCGAGGGTGCCGGCGGTGGCCATGCACCCGACATCATCAAGGTGGTGGGCGAGCCGAATGTGCTGCCCTCGTCGACCAACCCCACGCGGCCCTACACCATCAACACGCTCGACGAGCACCTCGACATGCTGATGGTCTGCCATCACCTCGATGCCTCGATCGCCGAAGACCTGGCCTTTGCCGAGAGCCGCATCCGGCGTGAGACCATCGCCGCCGAAGACATCCTGCATGACCTGGGCGCGATCTCGATGATGTCCTCCGACAGCCAGGCGATGGGTCGCCCCGGCGAGGTCATCATGCGGACCTGGCAGACTGCTCACAAGATGAAGCAGCAGCGTGGTGCGCTGGTCATCGATAAAAAGCGTGCCGATGGCGAGCGCAACGACAACTGGCGTGCCCGCCGCTATATCGCCAAATACACCATCAACCCGGCGATTGCCCACGGCATCGCGCATGCGGTCGGCTCGGTCGAGGTCGGCAAATGGGCTGATCTGGTCTTGTGGCGGCCGGCCTTTTTCGGCGTCAAGCCCTCGATGATCATCAAGGGCGGCACGATTGCGATGGCGCTCATGGGGGATCCGAACGCCTCGATTCCGACGCCGCAGCCGGTTCACTACCGTCCGATGTTCGGCGGCTTTGGCGCCGCGGTGGCAGCGGGTTCGATTACCTTCGTGTCGCAGGCGGCGCTCGCCGCCGGCATCGGCGAGCGCCTCGGTCTGTCCAAGCAGTTGGTCGCGGTCAAGGGTATTCGCACCTTGTCGAAAAAGGACATGGTCCTTAACGACTATGTGCCGAAGATGGCGGTCGATGCCGAGACCTATGAAGTGCGCGCCGATGGTGTGCTGCTGACCTGCGAGCCGGCGACCAGCCTGCCGATGGCCCAGCGTTATTTCCTCTTCTGACGAGGCGGTTTGAGCCATGACGCTGATTGTCGCGACATCGATGGCACCTGCCGGCCGGCCGGTCGATGAGGTGATCGAGCTGGCGTTCGAGCAGCGTGAGCGATCGCGGTTTCGGGCGACGCTGCTGTCGGGTGAGGAGATCGGCGTCGATCTGCCGCCGGGCACGCTGCTGCGTCATGGCGACCGGCTCCTGCTGGCAGACGGGCGCATCGTGGCGATCGAGGCCGCCCCCGAGCGCTTGCTCGAGGTCCATGCTCATGATGCGATCGAGCTGGCCCGCATCGCTTATCACATCGGTAATCGGCATGTCCCGGTCCAGATTGGCGACGGCTTCGTGCGATTGCTGCCCGACCATGTGCTGCAGGCAATGATCGAACGGCTTGGCGGTCATGTGCATGAAGTCAGTGTCGGCTTTCAGCCCGAGTCGGGTGCCTACGGACACAGCCATGTGCATCATCAGCACGATGATCAGGGCCACGGCGGGCGCATCCATGTCTTCGATTCGCGCCACGGCGAATCGGCCTGAGGCGAGCGCCCCCATGACCCGCCACGGCGCAGCCCTGCTTCAACTGGCGAGTCCGGCCCTGCCGATTGGCGGCTACAGCTATTCCACCGGGCTCGAATGGGGCATCGAGAGCGGGCAGGTCAAGGATGAGGCCTGCGCCCGCGAATGGGTGGCCGACGCGCTCGCGCTCACGCTTGCACGCTTTGATGGCCCGCTGATGCTGGCCGCCCTGCGTCATGCTCGGGCGCTTCATGCCGTCGGTGCGCAGAACGCGGTCGATGCAGGCCGCATCAACGAGCCCTTCGAGCAGCTCGCCGCGCTAAATGCCAAGGCACTTGCCGCACGCGAAACCGCTGAGTTGCGGCTCGAATCGCAACAGATGGGCTATTCGATGGCTCGCTGGTTCGAGGCGGTCTGCCCTGATCCGCTCACCGATGCACGGCTGGTCGCCAGGCTTGCGCCGATGTCATTGCCGGTGGCCTGGGCGCTGGCGGCGGCGCGATTGTCCTTGTCTGATGATGATGCCTTGCTTGGTTTTGTGTGGGCTTTCGTCGAGAATCAGGTGATGGTGCTGATGAAAGCCATGCCGATGGGCCAGATCGCCGCGCAGCGCCTGTTACGCTCGCTTGGCCCGGAGATCGATCAGGCCATTGATGTCGCGCTGTCCCTGACCGAACACGACTGGTCGAGCGCCGCCCCCCTGCTGGCAATTGCTTCGGCCCGCCACGAAACCCAGTATTCACGCCTTTTCAGATCCTGACACCATGAGTGCACACGGACCCCTTCGGGTTGGCATCGGCGGGCCGGTTGGCTCTGGCAAGACCGCGCTTACGCTGGCGCTGTGCCGCCGGCTTCGCAGCCGCTATGACATTGCAGCGGTCACCAACGACATCTACACCCGCGAGGACGCCGAGTTCCTGGTCAAGAACGATGCGCTGCCCAAGGAGCGCATCCTGGGGGTCGAGACAGGCGGCTGCCCGCACACCGCGATCCGCGAAGATGCCTCGATCAACCTCGAGGCGGTCGATCGTCTGTCGCGCGCATTTCCGGGGCTGCAGATAGTTTTCGTCGAATCGGGCGGCGACAATCTGGCTGCCACGTTTTCGCCCGAACTGTCCGATCTCACCATCTATGTGATCGATGTGGCCGCCGGCGAAAAAATCCCGCGCAAGGGCGGCCCCGGCATCATGAAGTCAGATCTGCTGGTAATTAACAAGATCGATCTTGCGCCCTATGTCGGCGCCTCGCTCGAGGTCATGGACCGCGATGCGCGCGCGATGCGCGGCGATCGCCCCTTCATTTTTTCCAACATGAAAGAAGGTCTTGGCCTGGACGACATCGTGTCCTTCATCGAGCGTCGCGGCCTGTTTTCCTGAGCCTGCCGCTGCCATCCATCACACGTCTCACTTTTCTCAACCTTTTTCGATCGCTGAACGACGGATATCGCCATGAGCCACTCTCACTTTCTGACTGCCGCTGCCGCGGCGCTGCTTGCAACTCCCCTGTCGGCGCTGGCGCATGATGGCCATGGTGCAAGCGGCCTTGCCGCCGGCTTCGCGCATCCCTTCAGCGGTCTCGATCACCTGATGGCAATCGTTGCAATGGGCGGTCTGGCTGGTCTGCTGGCCCGCCGGCAGGCGCTTGCCGCAGGCATCGGTCGCATCAACACTGCCTCGACGTCAGCTCGCATCGCCATGGCAGCCTGCCTTGGGCTGGCCGCCGGTATCCTGGGCGCAGTGCTGGGTGTGCGCGGGCTGCTCGACCCGGTCGCCTCGGTCGGGCTGGCCGAACAGGCCGTGGTGGTCGGCCTGCTGGCAGTAGCCGCGATGGTCTTTCGCATCGAACGCCTTGATGCCCGGGCTGTGGGCATCGCCGCCCTGCTCGTGCTGTTGCCGCATGGTTATCTGCACGGCACCGAAGGCAGCGGCGCGGCGTTTTTTGCCGGCGTAGCCCTGGCAAGCCTTGCGCTGTTTGCAGTCGGTCTGTCCGTCGGGCGAGCGATTGCTCTGCTGCCGCAGGCTCGCGCGCGCAGTGCGCGTCTGCTGATGGCTGCTTCGCTTGCGACAGGTTCCGGCTGGTTCATGGCGTTCGGCGCGAGCTGATCCGCCAGGTCATGCGCTGACCCATGACCGATCCGAACCTGCACCAGTCTGCAGCCGGATCCGATAACCCGACCGGGCAAGCCTGGCCGGGGTCAATGATTGATGAGATCGAACTGGCGATCTGGCGCCTCGATCTGAATCACCGGGTCATCGAACTGAACCTTGCTGCACGGCAATTGTTCGGGTTGATTGACGCCGAACTGAGCGAGGCCGCCCCGATTGGTGACCGCGATTGGCGCTCGGTGTTTCATCCTGATGATCTCGGGCAGGCGCAGGCAACGCTGCATGCCAGTACCGAGTCGCTTGAAGAAGTGGCCTGTGACCTCAGGGCTCGGGCGACCGCGCAGGGTACCTATCGCTGGTACCGGTTTGGTGCGCGTGCCCGTCGGCTCGATCTGGCTCACATCGGGTGGACCTGCTTTGCGCGCAATATTCACGACGTTTTTCTGGAGAGAGTCTCGCTACAGCAATCCGACCGCCTGCTCAAGGTGGCCTTGGGCGTCAGCAATATGGGCAGCTGGCGGCTCGACAAGGGGGCCGCTCGGGTCGATATCGACGATTTCCTGCGTGACTTCTGGCAGTTGCCCGAGACAGACCCTTCGCCGCTGCTGACCGCGGTCATCGAGCGTGTTCATCCCTCCGATCGCAAGCGTTTCGAGTTGGCGACTGAACGGTCCTGGGAGTCGGGCATTCTGGACGGGCTGTTTCGCCTGATGTATCCGGACGGAAGTGTCCGGTGGCAACGGACTGTCGGCGTCGTGACGAACGACTCCGCCAGCCTGCGCCCGGTGATGATTGGCGTCACCGCCAATGTCACCGAGCGCCAGGAGGTGCGACAGGAATTACGCCTGTCGTCGCAGCGTCTCAAGATTGCACTCGATGTCAGCAAGGTCATTCTCTACACCATGGATCGAGCGCTGCGCTATACCTGGCTGCATTCGGCAGAGCGTAATCTCGACTATATGATCGGCAAACGCGACGATGAGATCCGCGAGAGCCCCGCACAAGTTCAGGAACTGATGGCTTTCAAGCGGTCGGTGCTCGAGAGCGGCGTCGGCGGGCAACGCGCCTTTGTGCTCGACATTGATGGTGAGGCGCTGCATTTCGAATCCTCGCTCGAGCCGCTTCGCGATGAAGACGGCCGGATTCAAGGCATCGCCGGCGCGGTCTTCAATGTCACCAAGCGGCGCCGCGCCGAAATCGCGCTGCGCGAGGCCAATCAGCGCAAGGACGATTTTCTGGCGATCCTGTCGCATGAATTGCGAAATCCGCTCGCACCGATTCGCAATGCGCTCGAACTGATCCGCGAGTCCGACACGCCGGAAGTTCGTCAGCGCGCCCTGCCGATCATCGAACGTCAGGTCGCGCAGATCAGCCGACTGATCGATGACCTGCTCGACATTTCGCGCCTGAACAACGGCCGGCTGAGCATGCGCCGCGAGCCGGTCGACATGACCGAGTTGCTCCGATATATCGGGAGCGCCCAGAGTGTCAGATTTGAGTCGCAGGGGCAGCACATCGAGGTGACGCTGCCCGAGGAATCGCTGGTGGTCGAAGGCGATCGCGGACGCATTGGTCAAGTGCTTGCCAATCTGTTCAGTAACGCCGCGAAGTTCACGCCGCAGGGCGGACGGGTCTGGCTCGATGCGCAAGCGCAGGGGGCCGATCTTGTCATTCGTGTTCGTGACAACGGCGTCGGCATCGCCCCCGATCACCTCGAACGGATCTTCGAGAAATTTGCGACATTGCCAGTCGGTGAAGGCATGCCCGACGATGGCCTTGGCGTCGGCCTGCATCTGGCGCGCGAAATGGTCACGATGCATGGCGGATCAATCGTGGCCCACAGCGCAGGCCTCGGGCAGGGAAGCGAGTTCATTGTGCGACTGCCGCTCAGCAAGCGCGACGCCGAACAGCCGGCGGCCGTGTCGGCGCCGGCGGCCCAAGCTGCCACATCGAGTGTTCTGGTGGTCGATGACAACCCCGACATCATCGAGACCATGACGCTGCTGCTGCAGGCCTGGGGCTATCGCACGCTCAGTGCGACCGACGGGGAGTCTGGCCTGGCGCTGGTCGAGGCGCATCGGCCCGATGTGGTGTTGATGGATCTCGGCATGCCCCGCATGGACGGCTACCAGTTGGCGCGGCGCATCAGGGCGCTGCCCGGTGGCAAAGCCGTGACACTGATCG
>Ga0114979_10002487_pt1 | contig 12432 bp, 10 predicted proteins | sample S_140625_EF_Meta_FD_87315 | JGI IMG/M metagenome (GOLD analysis project Ga0114979, IMG submission 87315) | Freshwater microbial communities from Lake Simoncouche, Canada to study carbon cycling - S_140625_EF_MetaG | ecosystem: Environmental > Aquatic > Freshwater > Lake | place: Lake... | reverse complement strand
TGGCTCACCAAATCGTCCGTGAAGCCGTTTTCCCACCGCCCGCCACGCCGAAACCGACGCCCCAACCATAGCGGGGCTAGAGCGAAAAATCGGCGCGCAGAGCTTTTCCTAACGCGTCGCGCCACGGGGGCATCGCGGGGAGCCCTGCGGATTGCGCTGCGTCATCACCGAGAACCGAATAGGCAGGGCGTTGCGCTGGACGAACGAACGCGTCAGAGGTGGTTTGGCCGACGAGGGTTGTTGGCGCGCCGACTTCCTCGTAGATTGCGACTGCCAGATCCCACCACGAACACGCACCGGAATTCGTCGCGTGAAAGATTCCAGGTGCAACGTCAAGAAGCAGGCGAATTCGTTCGGAAAGATCGCGGGTCCATGTTGGCTGACCGATTTGGTCGGTGACAACACTCACGGGGTCGCCCGCGCGGGCCTTGGCGAGCATTGTCGCAACGAAACTAGGTCCGCCCGCGCCGTAGAGCCACGCGGTACGTACGACGGTTGTCCCGTCTCGGTGCGCTGATCGCACGGCGAGTTCGCCCTCGAGCTTGCTCCGGCCGTAGGCGGACCGCGGGTTTGTTGTCGCGTTTTCGGAGTAAGGGCTCGTGGCGAGACCGTCAAAAACGTAGTTGGTTGACACATGAACGAGGCGTGCACCTGTGCCTGCGCATGCATTCGCCACGTTCATTGCGCCACGGACATTGACATCCCTGGCCGGGTCGTTGTTAAACTCGGCATCATCGACGGCGGTGTATGCGGCGGCATTGATGACAGCCACCCGGCCGACAACCGCGCGCTGAACAGCACTCGCGTCGGTGATGTCTAGATCTGCACGAGCGACGAGGTCTGCGCTATCACCGAAGACGTCGCCCAAGGCGGTTGCGAGCATTCCGCCGCCACCGGTCACAAGAATTGGTGCAGTCATCGCCGTCTCCCTCGTCCTTCAGCGTAGTGCGGCAATAGGCTGAGCGAGTGAATAAAGCGTCTACTCAACCGCTCGTTCTCGTGGACGCAACAGCAATCAGTGCTCAGCGAGGTGGCGTCGGGCGTTATGTCGAGGAACTGGTCCGCGAGTCGGTCCTCGCGGGTCTCTCCATTGTCGTGGTCTGCCAGCCACGCGATGAGAAGGCGTTTGCGGACCTCGACTGTGATCTGGTTGTCGCTCCTCGACGTGTTCAGACCGTGTTCTTGAGATTTCTGTGGGAACAGATCGGGTTGCCCGTGCTCGCGCGACGACTTCGTGCCACGACGATTCATTCACCGCACTACACGTTTCCGTTTTTGACGGGCCGTCACCGCGTCGTGACCATTCACGACCTGACCTTCTGGTCCCACCCCGATCGTCATTCAGCGTTGAAGAAGTTGTTTTTCAAATTCTGGATTGTGGCATCTGCCCGAATGGGTCTTGACGTCATCGTCCCGTCTGCGGCGACCGGCGCGGAGTATCAGCGCGTGGCCCGCGCAAACAAGGATCACATCACGGTGGCATTTCACGGTGTTGACCGAGACACGTTCCACCCGCCCACGCCTCGCGATGTTGCGAGATTCGCGGAGGCAAACGAAGTGGCATCGTGGATTGCGTTCCTTGGAACGATCGAGCCGCGCAAAAACGTTGTTCCCCTCATCGAGGGGTTCCAGCTCGCCACACGCGACATGGTGAAACGTCCAAGCCTGCTTCTGGCCGGGGCACCCGGGTGGGACGGCGCAGTGGCCGGCGCTATCGCGCGCGCGGTCGATGCCGGTTATGACGTGCGACACCTCGGGTACATCCCGCTCGACAATCTGCCGGCATTTCTGGGTGGCGCCATCGTGGTCGCGTATCCCAGCGAAGGAGAAGGCTTCGGTTTACCTGTTATCGAGGCGATGGCGTGTGGCGCGCCTGTGCTGACGTCGCGCTCCTTGGCACTCCCCGAAGTGGGAGGAGACTCCGTGGCGTATTCGGACACGACATCAGAGGGAATCGGGAGCGCGCTGACCGAACTGTTGCTGGACGCGCCACGTCGAACCTTATTGTCAACGTCGGCTTCGAAACGAGCGACCCAGTTCACCTGGTCGGCATGCCTCGCGGCTCATCGCGCCGTGTGGGGCCTCTAACTCAGTTCCTCGAACAGTGATGCGAGTCGAGCCGCGCTCGCATCCCACGAGAACTGGGCGGCACGGGCTTTTCCACGCGAGGCAAGGTCGCGTCGAAGTGTTTCGTCATCCAACCCTGTCAGGGCTTCAGCGAGCTTGATGGTCCCGTCCTTACCATGCACGTCAACGGATATCGCGGATTGACCAGCGACCTCACGAAGCGCCTCGGCGGTTGAATGGATCACCGGTACGCCTAACGACATCGCCTCGAGCACGGGGAGCCCGAAGCCTTCCTCGATCGAGGGCACGACTAGTCCGCGAGAAGCGGAAAGGACGGCGGCGAGATCGGCATCGTCGAGTAGACCGAGCGCGTGGACACGGTGTGGCGCAATTCCCGTGCGGGTGACGAGGTCAGTGACGTTCACACCACCCCAACCCCGGGGTCCGATGACCGCGAGCGAAAGACCCTCGATGGTTGCGAGCGCGATGAGGAGTTGCTCGAGCCCCTTGCGCGGTTCAAGGGTCCCCACAAACGTGATGTACACGGCCGGAAGACCCAGGGTGGATCTGCGGCTATCGGAATCGACGGGCACAACCAGGTCGGATGTCGGCGCACCACCGATAACACGAATGCGATTCCCGAGCGGCAAGAAAGTCGAAAGCCGCGAGGCGACAGCCTCCGTTGGGACGACAACAATGTCAGCGAAGCGGCGAGCGCGTTCACCCATTGCGCGGTGCCACCGCGCACCCCGGACCGTCAACGTTTCGGGGTGAGTCCACGGCACAGCATCGTGAATCGTCACGATGTGCTGACCGTGTTCGACGAGCGGCGCAAAAAGGCTCGGCGAATAGGTGACCTCGTGCTTCGGGACAGCCACGCCTCGCTCCCACGCGCGCGCGAGAACTGCTCGCGGAAACGGTGAGACCTCGATGCCATTGAGCAATGGAATGAATCCCTCGAGTTGGCGAACTGTGTCACGCGAAACCCGGGGGACAAATCCGACAAGTGAACGGCTGCCATCAACCCGCGCCGTGAGGGCACGAACCAGATTGAGCGCGTATCGCCCGATACCGCCAGGGACAGGTGCGACCACTTGGTCGAGGATGACGACGGTCGACGTCATCGCTCAAACCGCTGTCGTTACTATGGTCACGTGGACATTCAACCATTACGCATCGCAGGTGCGTGGCGTATTGCCCCAGAAATTTTTGGCGACACGCGCGGTTCGTTTTCTGAATGGTTCCGAGCAGACCACCTTGAGACCGCGACGGGCTTTCGGCTAAACCCGGTTCAAGCGAACATTTCGCGATCGTCGCGCGGTGTCGTTCGAGGAATTCATTATGCGGATGTGCCGCCAGGGCAAGCGAAGTACGTGATGCCCCTCACAGGTTCGATTATCGACTTCGTCGTGGACATTCGCGACGGCTCGCCAACATTTGGCCAATGGGAAGGCGTGACGCTGGACAGCAAAAATCACGACGCGATTCTCATCGAACCAGGGTTGGGGCATGCCTTTCTCGCACTAGACGACCTCACGACCGTAACGTACCTGGTCACGGACAGTCACCGTCCGGAACGCGAACATGGAATTAATCCGCTCGATCGCGACATTGCCCTGACCTTCCCGGCCGGAATCGAGCTCGTGTTGTCCGACAAAGATCTTTCGGCTCCTACCCTCGCCGAGGCTCTCGCTGCGGGTTCACTGCCGAAATGGGAGGGCCGATGAAGGGCATCGTTTTGGCGGGAGGCACAGGCTCTCGACTCTGGCCGATTACCCTCGGGAATTCCAAGCAGCTCATCCCGATTTATGACAAACCGATGGTGTACTACCCGTTGTCGACATTGATGACCGTCGGAGTTCGCGAAGTATTGATTATCACTGCCCCCGAGCACGCTGATTTGTTTCGGGCTCTGCTCGGTGACGGCTCCGCGTGGGGAATGCGAATCGAGTTTGCGATTCAGCCGAGCCCCGACGGACTGGCGCAAGCCTTCATTATTGGCGAATCGTTTACCGCGGGTGATTCGGTGGCGTTAGCGCTCGGTGACAATATTTTTCACGGGTCTGATTTCGAGAGCGCACTTCCCGACACGACGAATTTCGAGGGCGGCCACATTTTTGCGTACCCCGTTGCTGACCCCGAGCGTTACGGCGTCATCGAATTTGGCGCCGATGGCACTGCGCTCTCCATTGAAGAGAAACCACTGAAGCCAAAATCTCGATTCGCGATCCCCGGCGTTTACTTTTATGGCCCCGATGTCGTTGATGTGGCGAAGGGTATCAAGCCGAGTCGGCGCGGTGAACTTGAAATCACGTCTGTGAGCGATCACTATTTGCGCGACGGACGTCTTCGTGTCAGCGTGCTTGACGCGGGAACGATGTGGTTTGACACGGGAACAGTAGATTCGATGATGGACGCGTCGGAGTATGTTCGCGCGGTTGAACGTCGAACCGGCTCAAAGATTGCCTGCCCGGAGGAAATTGCGTGGCGACAAGGGTGGATCACGTCGGACCAACTTGCGACGCTTGCGGGACCTCTCGAAAAGAGTGGCTACGGAGCCTATCTCTTGGGACTTCTCGACAGCTAGCGTTGGCGCGTTTTCGCCGACTCGCGTAATCGAAGCCCGACCATCACGATGAGGCGAACTGGCCACCACACGATTCCCGAATAGCGTTTGCCAACCCAGCGACGAGCACTGGCGTGATGCGCAGCGATCATGGACGTCGAGTGTTGTCGGGTCGAATGCCCGCCCTCGTGCTCGACCGTTGCGCTCGGCACGAAGACGTTGCGCCAACCGCCGAGGCCCAGTCGGAAACCGAGGTCTACGTCCTCGAAATACATGAAGAATCCGTCATCAAAACCGCCAATGGCGTCAAATGCCGTTCGCCGCAGGAGGATACACGCGCCACTGAGCCACCCGGCGTCGCGCTCGATGGCATAGTCGGCGGACTGGTGGTAGTGGCGAGTCCACGGGTTGGCCGGCGCGAGGTCTCCCAACAGCGCGTGGCCGACTCCGAGCCTCAACGACGGGATAGCGCGTGCGGATGGGTAGACGGCACCCTTCTGATCGCGAATCCGCGGCCCCAGTGCGCCGATGGTTGGCTCACGGTGGCCGACGCGAACCAGTTCGTCGAGAGACCCCGAATCCAGTGTGACATCGGGATTGACGACGAAAATCCAGCCAACATCAGAATCGAGCGATGCGACCCCAGCGTTGATTCCGCCACCGTAACCCGGATTGTCGGGTCGGTGCACGATGCGTGCAGTTGAACCCACCAACGCTTCAACAAGTTCCTCGTCACCGCCGGGAACGTTATCGACGACGACGATGTCGACGGGGTGAGAAGTTGAGCCGGGAATCGATGCCAACAAGTTACGAATGGCGTCGCTTGATCGGAATGACACTGTCACAATTCCGATGCTCGTCGCAGGGCGGGGGCTACTCACGCACTCCATGCTAACCAACTCGCCCGGTGTGACGACGGCCTTACTGCTTCCGCTGATTTCGCAATTGCTTCACATACACTCGAATTACAACTGCGTAAAGGGGTTTAGGTCGTGTCCAATTTCTGGAAGCGAGTTTTCGCCGCCGTAGCGACATCCACCGTCGCCGCGGGGTTCTTGGTGCCGACTTCGGCGAATGCGTTGACACTTTCCGGGAATGACTTCGTAGCGGGAGACATCATTTCGGATGCCCAATTCTTTGATAAGACCGCAATGACGGAGCAAGAGATACAAACGTTTTTATCGAAAAAGGTAAGACAGTGTGGATCGCTCAACCTCTGCCTGTCGGTATACACGCAAGAAACTTTTACACGGGAGGCGACGTCGGTTCAGGACGATGGCCTGGACCCTCTCTGCGAAAGCTACGACGGTGCAAAGAAAGAAACGGCGGCCCAGATCATTTACAAGGTTCAACGCGCGTGCAACATCAGCGCGAAAGTACTTCTCGTCCTGTTGCAAAAAGAACAGGGACTGATTACCAACGCCAACCCGACCGCCGACAAACTCAAGATTGCAACGGGGTATGCCTGCCCGGATACTGCCCCGTGTGACGCCAAGTATTTTGGGTTCTACAACCAGGTTTATTCTGCGGCGTCACAGTTGAAGCGCTACACCGAACCCACGAGTAGGTTTTATAATTCCAAGCCGGTTGGAGTCCGATCGCCGATTCTTTTTCATCCCAATGCGCGTTGTGGCACAAAGTCCGTGAACATCATGAACCTCGCGACCCATGCGTTGTACCTCTACACGCCGTACACACCGAACGCCGCGGCGCTGGCGAACCTCACTGGGACGGGAGACAGCTGTTCCAGCTATGGAAATAGCAACTTCTGGGAGTGGTACAGCTATTGGTTTAACGCGCACGCCAACCTTTCCTCAGACATTGTCGACCAGGGTGCCGCCATTACGGGCGACTGGGGGACGTTGATTGATGACTCCTCGTGCACTGAAACGGCAAACACCTGCTCTGCCGATTATGACAACGCAGTTGCGACGTGGAATATCACCGAGGGACTCAAGTATGTGACAGGTCCCATCGCGACCAAGTACAAGTCGGCAGGTGGGGTAAGTGGCCTACTCGGGCCGATCTCGAGGCCGACGGAATTAGTCAATGGTGGTTCGAACGGTGACGGCGCTCGCCAGAAGTTCGCCAAGGGATTTATCTACCGTGACCCGAAGGACGCAACGTTCATCGTGCTCAATGACGTTTTTGCCTATTACAGCGAGGCGGGTGGACCCAGCGGTTCGCTCGGGTGGCCGACGGGCGACGCATCCTGCACAGACGGAAAGTGTGGTCAAGATTTTGATGGCGGATACGTCGTGTCAAGTCCCACCGACACGTTCCTTGTCCTCGATGGCGCCATCGGCGAATATCTGCTCGCAAATGGAGGGATAAACAGTCCGTGGGGACTCCCACTCAGTGCGGCAGAGACTCGAACTTTCGGGTCGTTCGGAACCGGTCGAATCCAACAGTTTGAAAACGGAACGGTTTACGAGAAGGACGAAGCGGCCTATCTCGTCGCCGACACACTTGCCGCCGCTCTCGAGGATGTCGGTGGTGTCGAAGAGGTTGGCTGGCCGCTCGCCGAACCCGTCCGCGCCGACGGCCAGCTGTACCAACTGTATTCGGCAGGTCGTGTGGTCAAGGTCGGATCCGCACAGGGCGTTCTCATCCCGACGGACACTCTGAAGGCACTTCGTGCCGCGGGGGGGATGTCGGGATATTTAGGCGTCCCGACGAACAATGCCATGGAATATCGGGGCAAAGACGGATTTCTCGGATCCAAACAAGCATTCGAGGGCGGCACGATCGTCCGTGGGACGCCCGGTGCTTTCGCGATGCCTGATGTTATGTGGGACGCGTATCTCGCAAAGAATGGAGCCAGGGGTAAGTACGGCTGGCCCAAGAGTATCGCCAAATCGTCCTCAACGGCCTGGACTCAATCGTTCCAACGCGGAAGCATCAAAGTTTATCGATAGGTCCGACCCGAATGCGCTCCGCGATGATCGCACAGGTGATGAAACTGACGAAACCCCACTCGTGCAGAAGGCGGCTCTCGGTCAGTGACTGAACTGTGAGGGAACACAGGACGAGAAACGGCACGGCCACGACAGACACGGATGATTGAGCGAACTTTCGCCATAAGTTCCACAGTGTGATGATGAGCGTTACCGCGAAGAGTAGTGCCCCCACAATTCCGCTTTGCATTGATATATCGAGCCACACGTTGTGTGCCTGTGACATTGGCACGCCGTCGACCGCATGAATCGCAAACCACGGGTCCCAATTCGGCCACCATCCGACAAAACCAGACCCCAGAATCGGTTTCTCAGCGATGCGGTCAACAACCGCGGACCAAATGTCAAAACGGTGGGTGAGGTCGGGCGACTTTCCCAAAAGGGCAACGACCATCTCCCACCGCGACATCGCGGCAACCATGGCGCCGCCGATGACGGCCACGGCACCACCCAAACCAATACGCCACCACAGGCCATTCCGTCGCGCCAGCGCGGTAAGTCCAAGGATGACTGCCAGCAATACAAGTGTGACCGTGACGGTTGCCGACATGGTCCGGGCAATGATGACGATAGCCAGCGCCGCATCGAGAACTGACACCGTGCGCCATTGTCGCGACGCGTACACACGCCAGAGCCCGATGATGAGCAGCACCAGCCCGAGCATTCCGAGCACATTCGCATTGCCCACGAGACCTTGGATTCGCCCAGCCGAGAAGAAAAGTCCGCGGCTCCACGCCATTTCGATGGGTGTCGCAGACGTCTCGGAAAAACCGACCGGATAAACCGGGTGCCCGACGAGTGCCACACTCAATTCGAAAAGGATGGAACCAAAGAGAATGAGGCGCAAACTCAGCGCTGACTGGCGAACCAACTCGTCCACGGGAATGGCACTAGTAATCGCGAGTCCGAAGAGAACACCCAGCAACACACTGAGCAACATGACGAGAGATGTCGACGCATACGGGGACCACACGGGGGTGATTGCCCACCACCCCAATAGCGTGAGTAGAGGTATTGGTAGTGCCCGCCACGTGACCCGGTTAATGATGACGATGACGAGCGACCACATCGATGCAACAATGACGAGAGCGGCCCACACTGGGACGGTGAGCGCGTTGCGAAAGAAATCACCGGCGAAAAGAAGCGTGAGGATTGCCACCATCACGGGTTTCTTCGCAATAATTTGGACCACGGGACACTAGCCTAGTGAGGGACGTGGAGGTGTTGCGGTGTTCGAGATTGTCAATACTCCGCGTGACTATGCGTGGGGCTCGACGTCCGCGATCGCGGGCTTGCTCGGGACGGTCCCGTCCGGGTCGCCAGAAGCCGAACTCTGGCTCGGTGACCACCCAGCGTGCCCCGCTCGAGTGAAGTCGACGGGACAGTCGCTCATCGCATGGGGGGCTTCGCACCCTGAGCGCTTCGGAACCGGGCCGCTACCGTTCCTTCTAAAGGTTTTGGCGGCAGAATCACCGTTGTCCATTCAGGCACATCCGACTCGCGTTCAAGCCGAGCACGGGTTTGCCGCGGAGAACGCCGCGGGGCTCGATCCTGATTCTCCGAATCGAAACTTTCGAGACGCCAATCACAAACCCGAGGTTATTGTTGCCCTCTCGGATTTTTCTGCACTGTGTGGGTTTCGGCCGAGTGCCGAGCGAGCCTCGATCATTGCCGAGCTCATTCACCAGGGCATCCCCGGCTCATCGGAATTGGCGAGCGCGGTTACCGCAGGACTCGACGTTGCGGTCGAATGGATGCTGACTCGAGGTGACGGCATGAACCAACTCGTCGAGGCGTTGTCGGCGGGAATCCGGGCGCCATCCGACGCTGTCGTCGATGACGCCCTCGAGACCGCGCGGGTGTTGTCCGGCCATTTCCCCGGCGATCCGGGGATCGGCGTGTCGATTCTTCTCAACCACGTGATGCTCCGTTCCGGTGAGGCACTGTTCTTGCCGGCGGGGAACATTCATGCCTACCTACACGGGCTTGGAATCGAAGTGATGGCCGCGAGCGACAATGTTCTCCGGGGTGGGCTCACGTCGAAGCATGTAGACATCCCTGAACTTCTCGATGTTCTCGATTTTCGTGAATTGCACGAGCCACGGCTCGACGCGACCGAGTTGAACGGCGTGCGCACATTCGACCCCGGACTCGACGATTTCATCCTGACCGAGATTGAGGCACATCACGATGTTCACGTCGCAATTTTGGGACCGGCAATCGCCATTGCGGTGGCGGGAGAAGTGACGCTCTATTCCGACGCTGAATATGGGCTTCCTCGGGGCAGCTCCGTATTCATCGAGGCGGGAGAAACTGTTCACCGGGTCAGTGGGACAGGGCGGATTTTTGTGGCTCATTCGCCTACACGAAATTTTTCACAAACATAACTTGACTATTGGGAATAACAACGGTGTAATTAGGTGTCTTGCTGACCCACTAGGAGGAAAACTCGTCATGACTGATTATCGCAATGACGTCCCCGGGAACTGGGCAATCGACCCACTCCGATTGGGTGTCATCGGAACCGGCAGTGCTGTCGGTGACGACAACCCACTCGCGTGGCAAGCCGATGCCTTATGCACCCAGACCGACCCCGAAGCCTTTTTCCCCGAGAAGGGCGGGTCCACCCGCGATGCAAAGCGAATTTGTGCAGAATGCACCGTGAAAACCGAATGTCTCGAATACGCTCTCGCGAACGACGAACGTTTTGGTATCTGGGGTGGCCTGTCCGAGCGGGAGCGCCGCAAATACCGTCGCCGCGCATAAGGACTGAGGAGTCGGTTCGATGATTCGCGACTCACTCGCGGTTGTCGTGGTCACACGGCGGCACCCCGAACGACTTTCGGCAACCTTGCTGTCCCTGGCGTCGGACAAGGTTCCCGGAACTGTTACCGTGGTAAATCTCACCGGGGATTCCGTTCGCCTCAACGGACAGGCGGAAATCGTCGGATCGCCGACACTCTCGCTGTCTCACGCAGTCGATCGCGCCGTGCTCGATTCCTCCGCCGAAACTGTGTGGATCCTGCGCGACGATACGAGCGTCCGACCTGGTGCATTCACTGCGTTGGCATCAGTTCTTGACACATCCCCGTCCGTCGGGATTGTTGGGCCAAAGCAAATGGATGCGCAGTCTCCTGTCACGATTCGTGAAATGGGCGAGTCAATGACCCGATCGGGGTACGCCTTCCAAATCGCCGAACGAGAACTGGATCAGGCGCAGTTTGATCGAACCAGTGATGTTCTCGCCGTCGGAGAGGCGGGCATGCTTGTTCGTCGATCGGTGTGGACGTCGTTGAACGGTTTTGACCCAGCCCTTCCCGCCCTCGGCGGCGCACTAGATTTCTGTTTTCGAGCTCGAAGCGCTGGCTGGCTCGTTGAGGTCGTGCCGACGGCGGTGATTGATACAGCCGTGACGTCCTACGAGGCACTCGCGGGTGAGGTGTCCGAGTCGCAGGCAGAACGCGAAGAGGCGCGCGCCCGCGCACATCGTGTAATGGTCTACGGCCCCCCAGCGGTCCGACCGTTTCGGGCTTTCGGACTGACTCTCGGATCGCTGTTTCGGGGTTTTGTGCGATTTCTGCGAAAGCGTGTTAACCCGTTCGCTGAATGGCGAGGTTCGGTCGCGGGTGTCCTCGACCTGGGCGCAATTGCTCGCTCCCATCGTTTCTATCGGACAATGATCACCAATCCCGTGGCCGGCGGGCGTCTGTTTGTCTCCCGGTCCGATCTTCGACACCGTCGGGCAATGCAACAGGATGAAGATCGCGCACAACGGGAAGTGGCCGATGACACTCCTCGCCTAGAGTTCGGTGCCGCAGCGATGTGGTTCACGGGATTAGCAACAGTTCTCGGATTGGTATTAGGCGGCCGATTCCTCGGCGCCACCGCGCTGTCGGGCGGCGCGTTGATTCCGATGCCCGCAACCGTAATGGAAGCGTTCGACGCAATCGGCGCAACGTGGAGTGACGTTGCGGGCGGAGTGACAGCCGCCCCGGATGGATTTGCAGCCCTGATGGGAATTGTAGGTTCGCTGACGTGGTGGAACCCCAACCTCGTTGTCGTCAGCCTTTTTTCCCTCGCGATTCCGCTGTCGTTCGTCTCGGGGTTTGTCGGAGCGGGATCACTGACCACAAATTCGCGCGCGGCCGTTGTGGTTGGAGCGGGGTGGGCGCTACTCCCGACGCTGCACGTTTCAATTTCTGAAGGGCGCATCACCGCGGTGCTCGCGCACATCGCACTGCCTCTCTTTGCGCGAGCAATCGCGGGTTCCAGCACTCTCTCGCTCGGCTGGGCGTCGATTCTCAGTGCAATAGTGTGGGTGTCCGTTCCGGCCCTCGCACCCGTCATTGTTGCCGCCGTCATCATTCGCTCCGTTACCGGCACGCCGACCGCGATGTTTGCGCTGGCGCCGGCCCTGGCTTTCGAGTGGCCACGAATCATGGCCTCCGTGACAAACCCGGTGACATACTTTGCGGATCGTGGAGTGCCGTTCCCGACGGGAGCTCCGCACGGTGTCGTGTCGCTCACGCTGTGGCCCACTGTGCCGAGCTTCCCCGGTGTGGAAACCGAGATCGCGACGCTCGCGGCCTTTGTCGTCGTTGCCGTGTGCCTTTCGTTGACTGTGATCGCGGTGGTGGTCGCGAAAAACCCTCGCGTCGGTGCACTACTTATGCTGGGGGCAACGGCACTGTTGACCTGGGCGGCACTGGGTCCCCTCACCCTTGCGTTGTCCGACGGCCACGCGGTTGGGTTGTTCCCCGGACCGCTCTATGACGTGGTGTGGTTTGGGCTCCTCAGTGGTGCGGCCATCACTATTAGTGCGATTCGCTTCGCCGCGGGATT
>Ga0114979_10002482_pt1 | contig 12461 bp, 12 predicted proteins | sample S_140625_EF_Meta_FD_87315 | JGI IMG/M metagenome (GOLD analysis project Ga0114979, IMG submission 87315) | Freshwater microbial communities from Lake Simoncouche, Canada to study carbon cycling - S_140625_EF_MetaG | ecosystem: Environmental > Aquatic > Freshwater > Lake | place: Lake... | reverse complement strand
TTTCGCTGCCTTCGACTTGAGAATTGCCATTTTAAATCCCGCTTATCTAGAGACAACGTCTTGCCTCTACTAGTTAAGACACCCGAGGGGGCCAAATGTTGTGCCCAATCGGAAACTTTTTTTACTAAATGTCTTCAGTCACGCTCAATCGCCACTCTAAATGGGCAGCCTGAGAATTTCCTTTGGAAGACTGGTTGAGTTTAGTGGGGGAAGGGCTTTCGCCGATGGCCTAGATCGCTAATTTGAGCGTAAAACTAGGCAAATGAATGCACAGTGGAGCGTGAAACCTCGAAAGGCTCAAGTAAAGGATAAGGGTTTGGCGGCAGAATCTGGGGATTTCGGGGGTTGGGTCGACATTTGATCTTTGGCTTCGGGCCTAATTTTGAACTAGAGGTAGCCTTCGCAAGTGAAAACGGCCCTCGTAACTGGAATTCTTGGTCAGGATGGGCATCACCTAGCTCCCTTCCTGTATGAAAAGGACTATCGCGTTTGGGGCATGGTCGATGGAACCGAGCCTGAGTTGACCATGGCTTTCCAAGAGAGGTTCCCTCAAGTTGAAATTGTTTTGGGTGATCTGGCGAACACAGATCAGATTTATGAATTAATAAAGAAGATATCTCCTGATGAAATTTACAACTTAGCTGCACAAAGTTTTGTAGCTAAAAGTTTTAATGAAGCAGAGCTGACAGGAAACATTACCGGGCTCGGGCCCCTTCGAATACTAGAGGCCATTAAAAGGATTTCTGATGTCAAGCAGGTGCGCATGTATCAGGCATCAAGTTCTGAAATGTTTGGAGCTGCTCAACACTCACCACAGAATGAACATACCCAGTTCTTCCCTCGATCACCTTATGCAATCGCAAAAGTATTCGCACATTACTCCTGTGTGAATTATCGGCAAGCTTATGGTGTTCATGTTAGTTGCGGAATTTTGTTTAATCATGAAGGCGAATTCAGGCGAGAAGAGTTTGTCTCTCGAAAGATAACTAAATCTGTCGCTCAGATAAAACTAGGAAAGATAAAAAGATTCTCCCTCGGTTCACTTGAGCAACAAAGAGATTGGGGTTATGCCGGTGATTATGTAAAAGCAATGTGGACGATGCTTCAACAAGACACGCCTGATGATTATGTGATTGCAACTGGTGAAAGTCACTCCGTGAGAGAGTTCTTACGGCTAGCACTTAACTTAGCCAAACTTGATGGCGAGATTGAAGATTATGTTGATTTCGATGCTGCGCTTGTACGCCCAGTTGAACCGGCTCACCTGCAAGGCGATGCGACAAAGGCTAAGAGGGTTTTAGGTTGGGAACCCACCGTTTGCTTTGAAAGCCTTGTTGAATTGATGCTAACAAATGATTTAGAACTGGAGGCAAAAACACTTGCCAGATAAGAATTCTTCTAGGGGGCGAGTCAGGTTGAGAGAATTTATTTATAACCATTTCATTAATAAGATCGCGGTTCACTTGTACAGAATGGATCCAGGTGTTTACCATTTTGCCTCAAAAGTTTACGCAAGAATGTATTTTGTGTCTGATTTCTTTGACCGAGTTACGACTAAGTACAATAAAATATCTAAATCAAACTTAAGAACTATCTACTTGGTAACCAATTGCAGTTCGCAGGCAACAATTAAAAGTGGGATAGGCCGAGTCGAGAATTTCTTTTATTCTCAACTCACAACAATGGAACAGTCGAAATTTCGTGTTATTCCAGTGGAGTGGAATGGAAGCACTTTTATCATCAGCGATCAAACGCAGATTTCTAGTAAATCTAAAATATTTTTTAGGAAACATTTAGATACTTGGAATCCGTCAACAAATGATATTTTGTTTTTCCAGGATATTGTTATTTTTGGTGCCAGAGACAAAAGTAAAATTTTTTATTTTAAAGGAAAGTGTAAATTTGCCTTCAGTATTTATGACATATTACCTGTAACGCATCCAGAGTGGTTCAGAGAAAATTTCGCTCTAGTATTCTCGCGATACTTTGATTTAGTCTGGACTCTCGCAGACCTCTCAGTAGTGAATTCCGATAATGTGGAGAGCGATATTGAGTCTTGTATTGCAAAGAAAGATTTGAGTTTCAGAAAAAATCAACCACTAATCAAGAAAGTTAATTTGTGGAGTGTGGCAACTCCTAATGCAAGAGCCAAAAAATCACGGGGTGATGACTCGCGAGACAACTTTAGGATTTTCGCAAACACAGATCCGACACTGCTTCTACTTTCGACAGTTGAGCCGAGAAAAGGCCATAAAGAGTTAATTGACGCCGCGAAGCAAGCTTGGGCTAAAGGAACCAAATTCAACTTATTATTCGTTGGCCAACTTGGATGGATATCTGACTCTTTTAAAACTGAATTCCAGGACTTTCTAAAAAATGAAGCTGGTCGAGCTACTTGGCGTAATTCCGTTAAGGATGCTGAACTCGAAGAATTAATGAACGTTTCAGATATTTTAGTTTCACCTTCTCTTGCTGAAGGATATGGACTACCGCTAGCCGAAGCCATGCAACGTGGGCTTCCCGTATTGGCTAATGGTATTGATACATACAAAGAGCTATTTGGGGGCTATGCCATTTTTTATGGCCCAGATGAAAACTTCCATTCTTTGGAAAATGCCTTAGTAAATATCGAAAGCGTGATTTCAGTTGGAAACAATTTACTAAATTCAATTAGGCTTCCCCACATCGATTCAGTTGCCCAATTACTCAATTCTTTTGAAGATCTTTCACCAAACGTCTAAGTCCCTAACTGACTTTTGTCTGATTGGCTCATATCTATCTAATTTATCAAGCCAAAATCCTATATTTGATTTGCGCTTAAGAAAGTAGGAGTAAAAGCTGGCATGTCTCTAGCCAGATTCCATATTGGATCTAATTCATTAACGTATAATGAATCAGTGACCACACAAAAATGGCTAATCACGGGTGGGGCCGGATATATCGGATCTCATGTTGCCGATACTTTTCTTTCTGATGGCAAAGAAGTGATCATCTATGACTCCATGTACCAAGGTCTTGAATCACGCATCGAATACCTGCGCAAAAAGCACAATAAAGAAATCCCTCTGATTGTCGCCGATATCCGCGACATAATTAAGTTTGAAGAAATTATCTCGAGTTATATGCCAGTTGGCATTATTCACACTGCCGCACTTAAGGCGGTTGGTGAATCCATGGAAAAGCCTGATGAATACTTCGAAGTCAACTTCCATGCCACACAAAAGATACTTGAAGTAATTAGAAGGTATGACATCAAAAACTTTATATTTTCATCCACAGCCGCCGTCTATGGAGCTCCAGATAATGCAAGCCCCATCAAAGAAGATGCACCAAAAAATCCGATCTCTCCATACGGTGCATCAAAGTTTGCTGCGGAAGGTGAAGTAGAAAAGTTTCTTAGTCTTCCAGGAAATCGCGGCACATCCCTTCGCTTTTTCAATGTTATTGGTACCGCAACTCAAGAACTGCTTGATAACTCTGTAGAAAATCTTGTACCGATCGTGATAAACAAATTGAAGATGGGAGAGCCACCGGTCATTTATGGAGCTGATTATCCAACCGCTGATGGAACCTGTATACGTGATTATGTTGATGTACGGGATATCGCTCGTGCACATTTAGCCGTAGCTAAAATGGTTGATGAATTGCCTTTTGCGATGAATGTTGGGACGGGACGGGGGGCGTCTGTGAGAGAAGTAATCGAGCAAATTTGCGCAGCAACTGGGCAAGTAAACGTGATTCCTTCAGAGGTGGACCGACGTGCAGGAGATCCAACCTTTTTATGTGCAGATGTCTCTCTGATCGGGAGTTCAGTTGGGGTTATTGCGGAGTATTCGCTTGAGGCAAGCGTTAAGGGCCTCTTTTAGATATTGCTTAGGTAACTGTAAATACGATAATTCAGTTACGCGACCGAATAAGAATCAGCGCATGGAATTTTCAAATACAAAACTATTTTCCATGCAAAGATTTCAGAAATTAGTGGGCCCAGACGGGCTCGAACCGTCGACCCACGGATTAAAAGTCCGTTGCTCTACCGACTGAGCTATAGGCCCCACTGCTGAATTTGTTATCAGCGAACACGCACTTTAGCACTTTAGATGCCAAGAATGTAAATCCTCAGCTGTAGTAAGCATGAGACTCTGAATCAATCAGGACTATGGGTTTGCTAAACTTAAGACCTACAAATTTCAAGATTCCTAAGACTCCCTAATTCGCTGCTGGCCGGTTGTTGTACAATGTGCACTCTCAATGAATTTTCAGGCTAGAGACGATTAAGAATGATGAGTTTTACTCAAGAATAAATTTCTCGATGTGCCTGATTTACTTAACCAAAATTCGCTTATCTCGCTTAGACTTTTTATGTCTTGCGAAATCGGATTCCAACTAAAATACTCAAAATTTTGAAACATGGTGAGCAAATGAGTCACATCTTGTTCGCTAACTTCAGACAATGCCCATACCTCTATGACTGCTACTTCTGTATTTTGCCATATTGCACCGGGTATTCGTGATAAAATTAATGCATCCATTCCTTGGGTATCACATTTTACTGCATAAATGTCAAACCCTTTCAAACAGTTATCGCAATATTCCCCAACATCGACTAACCGTATTTGGGTGCAAATTTGCTCATCAATAGGTACCACTGATTTTAATAAAGAAGTATTTCCATGATTCGAAGTCTGAGTAAAAATCTCAGAAGTACCATTTACATCGCTTAACGCGAATTCGTTTATGTAAATTTTTGAGAAATCTCTCAAATTATGCTTGATTGCTGCAACATGTCTAGGAATTGGCTCAAACAAAAATACCTCAATATTTGTTTTCGAAAGATTCATAGCTTGAAGAGTTACTAGACCTGTATTTGCTCCAATATCAAGTAGGGCCACCTTCAAGTTTTGAATTTTTCCAACTTTTCTCAAGCCAAAGGCAAGAAATTCACTTTCTTCTAGCTCCCAAGACCCCCTTCTTTTTACAGATTCAAAAATGACTTTGTCCTGCGGAATTTCTAACTCAGTACCTTTGCGGCCAAGGGCGTAATCTCTATTCAGTCGCAACAGAGTGCTTCCGCTAGAAGTTTCACCCACAACTCTCGCGCCAACAAGGTTAAACTTCACTTCAATGGTTCCGACTAAATTGCCGATTATAAAGCGCCATTTTTTGATTAATCTTCTTGGGAAACTTCTGATTGGGGTGGGGGTCGTCAGGGGAATCCAGACCAAAAACCTCATGCTTAAATCCTCCATTTTTCACGAAATTTGCACGAATCAATCGTCTACCAATGGAAAATTATCTCATCCCTATCTTGTACATTTTTTGAATCTAAGGGATTTGGTAACTCGCAGTATCCGGTAGATGAGACTATTCGATCTTTTCTCAAAAAAGTCATCTCAAATACATGCGGGAACTCAAAGTTTCCAAAACGATCTATTCCACAACTGTTATTTCCATGAATATGAACTGGTTCATAATTAGTAAGGATTTTTTCTAAGACTGGCCGGTAGGTGTTATCGAAATATTTAGCAATTCTAAAACTAGCCGTATTGTGAAATTCAATTACTAAAATCGAAAATTTCATAAGAATATTGTCAGGTATTTCTAGAATTGATTCCCATTCGGCTCCCTCAATGTCCATCTGAAGAATGAAATTGTCGTTATGACTGATATTAAAACTATTTACCCAATCACTGAATTTTTTAGTCCCGGGTAAATTTTTTATCCCTAAGAATGCAGGTGTGTATGAGAAGTTGCTTGGAAGGTCTGCTGGACGTTTACTTTCTTCATCAATAATATTGGAGATAATTTTGTACTTCTGATAGAGGTCTCTTTCAAAACTCCACTTCAAATCACATCCAGCTGAAAAGCAAGCTCCTACATTGGCAAGGTCATCCGGGACTAAATAACCTCCATCTCCAGAATCACCTATTCGAACTAGCGAGTATTGAGTCGAAATTGGTCTGAGTTTTAATAGCATTTCCATTATCGCGTGACTCTTCGTGAGCTTTGCAAATGAAAATTTCCTTGAACTACCCGGGCCAGAAAAATTACTTGGGCCGGAAATAAGTATCTCAGTACCAAATCTTTTGGCGACTGAATTACTCGCTCGAAACATTCGTCGCAATAGGTGGTGAACTGCCCTGGGGTACACTTTCTTCTTCATGAATAGTGGCAAGGAGTCTTTCAACATTTTTTCATGAATCTCCTTTGTCGAATTCGTGAAAATCACCCATTAATTTTGTTCTTGACGAAAGAATAGAGCCGGAACGAGTGTTGCATTGAGCGAAAAATGGCAAATCTCAAATACATTTTTCCTTTGAGAATTTTTTGCCAGTCTGTATCGGATTTGATCACAAATTTAGCCCAAGAAGCATATTTATACTCAGCGGGATACTTGATGTATAAATCCAATTTTTCTATATAATTACCGAGGGACCATCTAGTACTTGTCCCTTCATGACGAATACAAAACCCCAAATATGGAAGAAAAGTTAATCGACTTTCTAACTCAAGTCTTTCCATCATCATTAACAAGAATCTTTCAGGATTAATATTTTCGATTCGCTTCTCAGTAAAGTAAATCATTAGTTCTCTTGATTCAAGAAAAATTGGGGAAGCAATCCCTAAGATATGTTCGGCAATATGTCTATGAAAGATTATATGACGGTCGGATATGCCTCCATTTTTCTCTCCATCAAGCAGATAAATCTTTTCTTTATCCAATAATTCAATATTTGGATGTCTAACAAGCCATTGGAAATCAGATCGCGTTATGACAAACCATTCGTACTTGTTTAGAATTTCAGAAGTCAAGTTGTGTCGTAGGATTTCTCTCCAGTACATAATGATGAGTCCTGAACCAACTGTATTTCCATAACCAGTCCCACCTAGAAAATTATCTCCGAAGATGCATAGCTCCCGCCAATTTGATTCCTCAGAGGAAATTTCGTCGCAAGCTGTTGCCCAGTCTGAGGGTTCTGGAAAATTCCAAATATATTTTGATTCGTTAAGAATTTTGTCTTCAAAATTAGGTTCTGCATTTCCACAGAATGCAAGATCACTTTTTAGAGGGCCTAATACGTTTTCTAGCAAAGAAGAGTAATTGAAATTACCTTCTCGAGTTTGGCACAAAACTATAGTCAGAGTTTTGTTATCCACGTTCTAATAGTTTCCGTTGGAAAGCATCTCTTAAATCATCAAGATCTACGGTGGATGCGTACCAATCAATTGTTTCCTTGATCCCCTCAGCAAAACTTACTCGAGGCTGCCAATTCAAGATATTCTTAGAATTTTCTACACTGGCTGCTCTTGCAGCGACGCCTTCTGGTTTTGATGTGTCAAAGAAAAAGCTTGATGGTTCGTATCCGACAATGTCACAAATTACCTTCGCAGCGTCCACAATCGTGGTTATTTCGTCAGTTCCAATGTTTATACTACTTGCATCTGTGATAGTTGCGGCTGCCAAAATCAGACCATCTACCACATCAGAAACATATGTAAAATTTCGATCCTGCTTTCCACTACCCCAAATTTCAAAAGGATCCTGACGCAATAGTGCTTTTGCTATAAACGCAATAATTGCATGGCTCTCATTTTCACGAGGTCCATATACTGTGAATAGTCGGCAAGATACACCTTTGAGCCCAAATTGCTCGAAGTAAGATTTTAATGCAAGTTCTCCCATAAATTTTGCCCAACCATAAACCCCGTCCGCATTTGCGCCTCCGATGAGAAATGGATCCGCCATTTCCTCCGATAAATACCGGCTTTTAGACTTAGCATCTAAGGTTTGAAGATCCGTTGGGTAAACACATGCGGATGAGGCAAAGCAAACTCGATCAACATTATTTTTCTGAGCTGCATAGAAAACATTTCCATCAATCAAAAAATTTTGCGCAATTTCGCCAGGATGAGATTCTATAAATCCCCGTCCGCCATGAATATTTGCTAGGTGAAAAACAACATCTGCACCCTTTAGTGAATTTTGCGCAACAGATTGGTCTCTTAGATCAGCATTTATAAAGTTAACTTGACCTTTAACGGTAGATAGATTTACTTCTAAACCACTGGAAAGGTCGTCGACTACAGTGACTGAAGAACCTAGTGAAACTAGTTTCTCAACAAGATGGCTCCCTATGAAGGATGCTCCACCGGTTACGACCACATTTTTTTTATGGTAATCAAAATTGTTCATCAGAGTATGTTATAAAAGGCGTTGTGCTTTATTGGTATTGTTTGCTGAGTTTCATTGCGCGTGTCGAGATATCTAATCAACCAGAATCATAATTCCTGCATGAGATATCAGTATTTAATCCAATTCTATTTTTTTACGATAAGCCGGCATGTGTAATCTACATAATGCATCCATGGTTTATCCATCTTGAAATACTCATCAACGGCCTTTCGCGCTCCTTCGAAATGCCCGTAGTCGTCAACTATCAAGACTCCTCCTGGCTCTAAAAGCGGATAAAGTGTTTCGAGTTCAATTTTAGTACTTTCATACCAATCTGTGTCTAGTCTCAAAATTGCAATCTTCTGAGGGAGGTTTTCAGGGTTTCGCAACGTTTCTGACACATCTCCCTTAATTAATTTTACATTATTTGATCTATTAACTTCTAAATTTTTTTTAACCAAATCGATGGAAGCAAAAGCATGAATAGAGTTGTCGCCATCAACTTTGCTGGCTTTTTTCATCATCTCACTGGCGCTATTTCCCAAATAATCTAAATCAATAGATTCTGGCTCAACCATTCCTGCGAAAGTATCAAATCCGTAGATTGTCCTAGAAGATCCAATTTGCTCTTGAAGTGAAGCTAGCAATATGAGATTTCCACCTTTCCAGACCCCGCATTCAACTAAATCACCTAGTACATTAGTTTGGCTTATGTGCTCAAATGCCTGAATTAGGGCCCACATTCTTGATGTGCTAGTCATCGAATAATGTTTTGCGTTTAAAATCAATTCTTTATGAAACAAACTTGATTCAACCGGGAACTCGGGAAATGGATTTCCAGTACTACGTATTTCTAATCCATTCCGATTTAACAACTCTTTAATAACTGACTTAATTCTTGCAATCATTCTAAATCCCAATGTGACGCAGAATTAAAAAATTTTGACTTAGATTTTCTAACCATGACTAACTGTACTCCTCGTCACTAGTCATTTGAAGATTACGCCTGTGAATTTACCGCTATCTGATAACAACAATGGAACACGATTTACTATTTTACAAAAATCCAGAAAAGCATTACTCCAATTTATATCATCACTAATAAGAATGCCTTTTTCAGGATTTAGCAACTCCCAAGCAGTCGAATATTCCAACATTTGGTTGCCGTAAGAATGATCAGAGTCATGATAAAAAAGATCAACTGTGCTGATTTCATTCATTGAAGCTACAAAACTATCGGGTGAAGAGACAGTCACAAAGTTAAACTGAGGTGAGCGAGTGAGATCAGGGGAAGCCACCCGAGGATCAATATCGAAGGAATATAGCTCGGACTCAAATAACTTGAACTCTTTGAACGAGGAAAGAATTTTTCTTGTTGAAGCTCCGTTGGCTACCCCCGTCTCAATAACGACATTCGGGCGAGCATCACGAATAAACAATCTTAGAAGTTCCAAGGTTCCAGGATTAGAATTATAAAATAGCGGGTAGAAATCTCCTGCATCCAGCAGATTTTCACTAGGCTCTTTTCCAATCGACTCTAATAGAGTTTCTGGATTATTAAAAAATGAGCTTCCTATCATCACGAAATCGTTCAATTGTACGGGCGCTTCGCGTCGCTTTTTTTCATTTTGATAATTTCGTATTAATCTTAAAAAGGGCAAAATGCGTAAAATGAGTTTCCTAATTCTCATAGTTTTCATCCTTTTTGAATTGAATTGTCATTTCTTACCTATTTTGCCTTTTTCGAATGATGATTAAGTTGTTATCGATAGTTGTGAACTCTGCAGTCATTAAATGATATTCAACAAGATAACCTTTGTTAACAAAAAAATCTGAATAAAGTTGGAGATCAGAATTTGCAACATCTTCAATTATATAAACTCCATCTTCTGCGAGCGCATGTATCGAATTCTCAAAAAGCGTTGAGCCCGCTTTAAACGTATGTAGTCCGTCGTCTAACTTGATGTCAAAATTCGTTTCACTTATCGACTCCCAAAGCGAATTTATCGATTCGGGAGAAAGTTGGTCAACCCAATAAGTCTTTATTCGATCCTCTTTTATCAAAACGCCTGGATCAATATCAGCGCCGTAGATTTCAGCATTTACGAAGTAATCACGCCATGCATATAGTGATGCACCAGGAATACCGGAAAGCCCCATGTTTGATGGAAAGTCTGGTGAATTTGTGCCGATTCCACACTCAAATATTTTTTGGATCTTTTCTCGTGTTTGGTTCCACATTTGGTCATATAAGTCAGAGTAGGTGTGGGGAGGCCAGGGGTATGGATGATCATTTAGCGAAGTGGCACCTTTGTCAGAGCCATATTTTTGAAACAACACTGATAGAACATTGTTTGAGCTAGCTGAGTAATAGATAGTTCTGCTGCGTGGAGCGAGCTTAGGCATAGCCTTAGATCGTGTGCGAATCTTTCTGAAACAATCACGGAAGGTGGTTATTTGAAACAGTCCCATGACTAAACCATACTTGCTCGCCTATGTCATTAGTCTTGCAAAAACCAATCTCTGGCGGTTAATGTTTAACTTGGAAAATACGTAATGTCACAGGATTATGAGCCTAAATGTGAGGGAAACTATGGAATTTGAGCCTCCATTAAAGGTAGTCACTGGGATTGATGACAACTATGTACTTCCCTTTTTAGTAATGGTTTTTTCAGCAAAAATAAATACTACTCGGGAAATTCACGTAACTCTAGGTTTCGATTCAAGAGAATTATCTCCTTGTAACCGAGAAATGTTATCCCAAGCATTGCAGATAATTGACGTTTCCTTCAATTTTGTGGAAGTCAGATTATCCAAAGATATGGAAGCCGTGGCGCACATATCTTCAACTTCATACTCGAGACTACTTCTGGCAGATAAAATGTCGGGTCTGACACTGTGGCTAGATAGTGACTTGATCTGCTTGCCCGGTTGGGATTCCATATTTTCAGATTTAAGCAATCTGCCAAACGGAATGGTGTTGTCGGTAGTGCGTGATGAGATGCTTTCAAACCAAGGGATTAGATTTATCAGTGAATCGAGCAATGAAAGTCTCAAAATTATGGGATCGGATTATTTTAATACAGGGGTGCTATTAATTGATTGTGATACTTGGAAGGCGCTCAACTATCCACAAAAGTGGCCTAAGTTGCTCCAGGAAGCAAAAGTTCGAGGGTTCCAATATGCTGATCAATGCGTTTTGAATTTTCTATGCCAGCGACAAGTTAATTATCTTTCTTCGGCATACAACACACTGGCTTCGGCAAAGAATCATGGCAGAAATTCAAACCCGTTTATATTACATTTTGCAGGTGGAGTTAAGCCGTGGTTTTATGCAATAAAAGACCCACGTATTTTGGTGGGTCGCTTGTTTGCTAAAGATGTGTATAGGTATTTACGATATCAATCACAACTAATTGAAATTATAAAGACTGAAAATCCAGCTCTTGGATTAATCTTGAGTAAAGAGCGCAAACGGATTCGAAGGCTCTTCAGAGAGTCCAGGATAATTGAAATGGTAAAAAGGATTATCAGGTTTATAGCCTCTAGAGATAAAGTTCAAAAAATTAAACAAAGGCTCTCTCCATCATGAGTACGTAAAGCTGAATTTTCAAAACAATCACTTGATAACTTAATTTAGCTAACTTAATCTTGCTGCTCTGGCTAGCCGATCTCTGATCGCAAAAGCAAGGCCGTCTCCAGGTGGCTGTGAGATATAAATTGCGTCTAAATTCAAGTGATCAGCTTTGCGTAAAGCTCCGTATAGAGCTTGAGCAAACTCTTCAACTGATTTTGGTGCGGCAAGACGAATAACTCCCTCTGGAGTCGCTACATTTTCAAACGCTATAAATCCACTGCCATTAACAGGCTGCTGATCAAGTAAGACTGCGGCTTTTGGAGAGTAATGGATATCTAGTGAGCCACTAACGCGAATCTGTGGCTTGTTCGCATTAGCCAGTTCCTCATTTGAAACTCTCGAGAGTTCCAAATTTGTAATTCTTTCAATCATTGCGATCGTTATTGCGCCTGGGCGAAGAATTCTTGGTGAAGTACCTGTGCAATCAATAATCGTAGATTCAAGTCCGACTGCAGATGGTCCACCATCTAAAACTAAGTCTTCTTCATTTAAGTAATCACCTAGCTCTTCTATCACTGCTGAAGCTGTAGTTGGTGACACTTGCCCGAATCTATTCGCGCTAGGTGCCGCTATGCCCGATCCGCCTAATTTGTGAAATGCTTCGAGCAAACCAAGGGCAATTGAATTATTTGGTACACGAACCCCTACCGTCTC
>Ga0114979_10002479_pt1 | contig 12466 bp, 12 predicted proteins | sample S_140625_EF_Meta_FD_87315 | JGI IMG/M metagenome (GOLD analysis project Ga0114979, IMG submission 87315) | Freshwater microbial communities from Lake Simoncouche, Canada to study carbon cycling - S_140625_EF_MetaG | ecosystem: Environmental > Aquatic > Freshwater > Lake | place: Lake... | reverse complement strand
TCTATTCAATAGTTTGACCGATCCGTTATCCAGCCCATACCCTTCCCGCACAGTCCATCCAGCCCTCTGGAGCCCCTTTTTATGTTCACGGCCGACATGCCCGCCACATTTGTGCTTCGCCATCCCATCCGTCGTGTCGTGGGCGACAGCTGTCGGGCCTGGGGAGTTCTGGTGCTACTGGCATCCTGCGGCATGGCCGCCGACTGGCCAACCTTTCGCGGGCCCGATCGGACCGGTGTCGCACCCGACACCGGTCTCCTCGACACCTGGCCGGCCACGGGGCCACACCTCGCCTGGGAGACGGCGGGCGCAGGCCGAGGCTACGCCAGTCCGGCAATCGCCGGCAAGCGGATCTACACGCTCGGCGACGGCCTCTCCACCACCGGCGACAAGGACGAATATCTCTCCTGTTTCGACCGTGACACTGGGAACCAGATCTGGAAGACGAAGACCGGCCAGCCCTGGGCCGATGGCGCAGAGCCGTGGCAGGGTTCGCGGAGCACGCCCACGGTCGACGGTGACACGGTCTACGTGATCACGCCGTTCGGCCAGCTTGTAGCCTGCGCGACAGCCGACGGAAAGGAACGGTTTCGCGTCGACTTGAAGGCCCAGTTCGGTGGCAAGAAAGGGGATGGCTGGGGGTACAGCGAGTCACCGCTCATCGACGACAACCGGCTCGTCTGCACACCGGGTGGCGAACAGGCCACGCTTGTCGCCCTCGACAAGAAGACGGGGCAACCGCTCTGGACCTGCCCCATGAAGGGCGACCGCGGTGCCGGCCACTCCTCGATCGTGGTCAGCCGGCCGCTATCCAGCCAGACGGGAGGCCGGAAGGTCTACGTGCAGACCACGGCCGCCGGGGCCTTCGCGGTCGATGCCGAGACGGGCCGCTTCCAGTGGGCCTATCCGATCGACCAGACGACCGCCGTGGTGCCGACGCCGATCGTCCGCGGCGACCTGGTCTTCTTCTCTGCCGGCTACAAGCGAGGCGGCGCCCTCCTGCGACAGGTTCCCGGCGCCGATGGCGGCGTAACGATCGAGGAGATCTACGGACTCAAAAAAGAGCTGGCCAACAAACATGGCGGCATCGTGCTCGTGGGCAACCATCTCTATGGCGACTCCGACGACGCTGGCATCCCCTTCTGCGCGGAGCTGATGACGGGTAATGTCGTCTGGAAGAAGCGGGGCAGCGGCAAGGGCTCGGCCACCGTGACGGCGGCCGACGGCCATCTCTATGTCCGGTATGCCGACGGCACGCTGGCGCTCGTGAAGGCCGATCCGGCCGACTACGTGGAGGCAGCAACCTTCAAGATTCCCGGCAGCGATGCCCGGCCGAGCTGGTCCCACTCGGTGATCGTCGACGGCCGGCTCTACCTCCGCGAGCAGGACAGGATCCTCTGCTACGACCTGCGGAAGTAAGGGGTCTGCTCTCGTGGCGGCACGTTTTCAACTTGCCGAATCGTTTGTATCCGCCACGGCCTTGTACAACACGCCGCCGAGGATGCCGCCCACGATCGGTGCCACCCAGAAGAGCCAGAGTTGCTGTAGCGCCCAGCCGCCGGCGAAGATCGCTGTAGCGGTGCTGCGGGCCGGATTCACCGAGGTGTTGGTGACCGGGATGCTGATCAGGTGGATCAGCGTCAGGCAGAGGCCGATGGCGATCGGCGCGATCATGCTGCCGGCCTTCTTGTCGGTGGCACCGTGGATCACGAAGAGAAAAACCGCCGTCAGCACGGTCTCGATGATGAAGCAGCTCTGCCAGGGATAGCCGCCGGGGGAGTGTTCGCCGAAGCCGTTGGAGGCAAAGCCGCTCGCCGCCGCATCGAAGCCGGGCAGCCCGCTGGCGACTAGATACAGCACGCCAGCACCCACGATCCCGCCGACCACCTGGGCGAGAATGTATTTCGGCACGTCGCCGATCGGAAACCGGCCGCTGGCGGCGAGGCCGACCGTCACGGCGGGATTCAAATGGCAGCCGGAGATGTGGCCGATCGCCACCGCCATCGTGAGCACCGTCAGGCCGAAGGCGAGCGACACGCCGAGAAAGCCGATGCCGAGGTCGGGATAGGCGGCCGCTAGGACGGCGCTCCCGCAGCCCCCCAGAACCAGCCAGAACGTGCCAATTGCCTCAGCCAACAGTTTTCCCATCATCGCTATGTTCTCCGCGTGTAGAGCCGTACAGAAACCGCAATACCCGGGGGAATCCCGGGAGTGGCAGCGGAAAGCTAGGGGAGTCGAGGGAAAACCGTCAAGAGCAGGGCTGCAGTCTCCCCCTCGTGGCAACATGATTCCATCGTGTTGTGGCCCCCGGCCCTGAATCGCCGATTGAAGAACCTGCAGCTACCCACTCAGGCCACGAGCCAGGCTGCAATCCGTGATCCGAACACGATTGCGCCGACAACGGCAGCCGTGATCGCCGCAACCAGCACGCCGCCGCTGGCCATGTCGAGAGCGTCGCGGAGTCGCGGATGACGTCGGCTGCCGGGCCCACGGGCCAGCGACTCGATGGCGGTATTGAATATCTCCGCCATCAGCACCAGGCCGATCGCACACACGAGCAGACACCATTCCACGGGCGAAACCTGCAGCACGGCTCCGGTGGCCACCACGGCCGTGGCCATCAAGAGGTGCACACCGAAGCTCGACTGGCTCCGCACCGCCCGGGAGAGGCCGCGAAAGGCGTCGGCGAATTTCTGCGACCAACTCCGTGGGCTGGTCGATCGCCACAGGGCCATCGGGCTACCCTCTCTTGCCGGAGGCTTCACGCGGGCTTCACGTAGGGGTCGCCCTTCTTCCAGTTGCAGGGGCAGAGTTCGTCACTCTGCAGGGCGTCGAGCACCCGCATCACCTCGGCCACATTGCGGCCCACGCGGCCCTGATTCACGTCCACCCACTGGATCACGCCATTGGGATCGACGATGAACGTGGCCCGCAGGCAGTAGCCCTCGGTCTGTTCGAGAATCCCCAGTTCAGCCGCAAGCTTTTGGGCCGCGATCAGCGGGAATTTCAGGTCGGTCAGGTCGGGATGGGCCCGCCGCCAGGCGAGGTGGGAATATTCGTTGTCGGTGCTGCCCCCCACGACGCTCGTGTCGCGGTCACCAAATGCCGTCACCTGCTTGTTGAATTCGGCGATCTCCGTCGGGCAGACGAAGGTGAAGTCCTTCGGATAGAAGAAATAGACGACCCACCGGCCGGCGTAGTCGGCGTTGGTGAGCAGTTTGACGTCATCCTTGCCGGTGCCGACGCAGGCCTGGGCAGAGTAGTGGGGAAACGGGTCGCCAACGGTGAGCATGGTAAGGTTCTCCAGGGAAGAAGAGCCGAGTGTACGGGTCAGGATCCATGCGTACAACACACGACCCGCCACACCTCCGACACGATCCGCTCACCGCCCGGACGGTGGTTGTCGCCCCCGGCCGAGCCGATCGACCCAACGAACTGGAGGGCGAAACGGTCCGCTGCCCATTCTGCGCCGGGAACGAGTCGCTCACCCCCCCTGACCTGCTGCGGTCTCCGCGTTCCCCCGTCGAGCCCTGGCAGGCCCGGATCGTCCCCAACCGGTTTCCGATCGCCGTCGATGGCACTGATCGTCAGCCGACCGTCGGCATACTTGCCGACCGGCCACAGCCAGCCCACGGTGTGCATGACGTCGTGATCGAGTCGCCGGCGCACGTGCGGAGCATCCTCGCCATCGACCCCGCCAGCTGGCGGGCGGTCTGGGAACTCTGCCGTGAGCGGCTGGCAATGCTTGCCGACCGTGGCGACATCGCCTGGGCCACGGTCTTCAAAAACTCCGGGGCCAGGGCCGGCGCGTCACTCGAGCATGTCCACAGCCAGCTCGTCGGCCTCGACTTCGTGCCGCCGATGCTGGTCGCCGAGCTGGCAGTCGCGGCGACCGCCGCTGACCCCTTCGGCGATCTCATGCGACAGGCGACGGCCGAGGATCGCATCGTGGCGGCGGCTGGCGATCTTGTGGCCCTTGTGCCCCCAGCCCCACGGCAGCCCTTTGAAGCCTGGATCCTGCCACGATCAGCCGAACCCTTCTTCCATGCCACGAGCCCCGACCGCGTGGCGGCGCTGGCAGAGCTCACGCAATCGCTCATCGGCCGGCTCGACCGGCTCATGCCCGGGGCCGACTACAACTGGTGGCTCCATCAGCTGCCCTCTGCACCTGCTAGCAGCCACACAGCGATTCCCGGCAACTGGCACTGGCATCTGGAGATCCTGCCGCGGATCAATGGCCTAGCCGGCTTCGAACTGGGTACCGGCTGCCACATCACGACGATGACGCCGCACGCATCGGCCCGCCTCCTCCGTGACGCCTGACCGGTCGCCACCACATCCTTGCCTCCGCAGGACGGCCTCTGCCTCCGCAGGACGGCGATTTTCCAGCTTGCCGCCTACGGCCGCCCCGCGAATCAAAAACGCCCCCATCCACTTTCCCCAGTCGGCACGAGCCGCACGAGACGCACCGGAGTTTGTCTGCGGGGAATGGAAAACGGCCAATCACCGTTTGGCGCGGGTGTCGTCAGGCCTGACAATCACAAACCGCTCTCCCCAGCGCCACCCCGGATCTCGCCATGTCGCCCGCCGTCCGGTTCGTCTTCGTCCTCCACGACCATCAGCCCGTCGGCAATTTCGACGGTGTGATCGAACAGGCCTACCGCGACAGCTACCTGCCGCTCCTGGAACTGCTCGAACGCCATCCCGGCATCAGGCTGGCCCTGCACACCAGCGGACCGTTGGCGGAATGGTTGGATCACCACCATCCCGACTACCTCGACCGCGTGGCCCGGCTGGTCGGCGAAGGGCAGATCGAGATCGTCGGCGGCGCCTGCTACGAGCCCGTGCTCGCGATGCTGCCGGCGCGGGACCGCATCGGCCAGATCCGAATGGCAACCGAGTGGCTCGAACGCCGCTTCAAGACCAAGGTGACCGGTATGTGGGTGGCCGAGCGGGTCTGGGATCCCGGCATGACCCGCGACATCGCCGCCGCCGGCATCGAGTGGACGATTCTCGACGACTCCCACTTCAAGGCGGCTGGTCTCACCGAGGACCAGCTCGACCGCCACTGGCTCACCGAGGGGGATGGCTCCACGCTTACCGTCTTTCCAGTGAGCGAGCACCTCCGCTACGTGATCCCGTTCGCGGCGCCCGAGGCCACGATCGACCATCTGCGGTATCTCGCGTCGCGTCGGCCAGGCGCTCTGGCCGTGTTTGGCGACGACGGCGAGAAGTTCGGCGTCTGGCCCGACACCAGGAAGACCTGCTTCGACGAGGGCTGGCTGGAGAAATTCTTCGGATTGCTTGAGGCCAACTCCGACTGGATCCAGATGTCGCTGCCGTCGGAGGTGGTCCGTGAGGTGCCGCCCGCCGGCACGGTATGGCTGCCGGAGTGCAGCTACCGCGAGATGATGGAATGGGTGCTGCCGCCGCAGTCGCAGCTGGCCTGCATCGAGGCCCGCCTGGCCTGCGCCGCCGATGCCAAGCTCGCTGGAGTGGCGGGTTTTCTCCGCGGCGGGTCGTGGCGGAATTTCCGCAGGCGGTATCCGGAAGCCAACGAGATGTACGCCCGCATGATGGCCGTGAGCACGCGGCTGGAGCGACTGGCTTCCGGCAAGCAGGCCGCCGCCAATCCTGCGGCGGTCGCCGAGGCCACGCAGGCTCTCTACCGCGGTCAATGCAACTGTGCCTACTGGCACGGCGCCTTCGGCGGCATCTACCTGCCGCACCTCCGCAACGCCATCTATCGGGAACTGATCGTCGCCGACCGCGCCGCCGACCGGGCGGAAGGGAGGCAGGCCCCGTGGGTCGAGGCGACGACGGACGATTACGACTTCGACGGCCGGACCGAGGTGCGACTCGCAAGCGATGGTCTGGATGCGTGGATCGCGCCGGCGCGGGGCGGCATGCTCTACGAACTCGACCTCCGTGATCAGGAGCACAATCTCCTCGCCACGCTCGATCGCCGGCCCGAGGCCTACCATGCGCAGGTGCTGGCCGGACCGGGCAACGCCCGCAGCGTGGTCGATGCCTCGCAGGTGGCGAAGTTCAAGCAGGAAGGCCTCGAGCGGATGGTTCGCTACGACACCTCGCGGCGGAAGAGTCTCGTCGATCACTTCTGGGATTGCGACGTCGACGCCAATGCAATCGTCGAGGGAACGGCCCTTGAGCGCGGCGATTTTGCCGCCGGTAGCTACGACGCCAGCATCCGCCGCAACCCCGGGCGGATCCAGGTTCTGCTGACCCGGACAGGCAACGCCTGGGGCATTCCGTTCACGCTCTCCAAGGCGGTCACGCTGGAGGCGGGCTCGCGGACCCTGGAGATCGGGTACAAGCTCGAGGGGCTGCCGCAGGGATTCCGTCAGCACCTCGCGGTCGAACTGAATTTTGCAGGCATGCCAGCCGGAGCCGAGGGGCGATTCTTCTATGACCACGAACACCGGAATCTCGGTGAGCTCGGCGGCCGGCTCGATCTCTCGGCCGTGCAGACGCTCGGGCTCGTGGATGATTGGCTGGGCATCGATGCACGGCTCGCCTTCGGCGAGTCGACCAATGGCATGCCGGCCGGTGTCTGGACGTTTCCGATCCAGTCGGTGAGCCAGTCTGAGGGTGGGTTCGAACTGGTACACCAGTCGGTGGTGGTCATGCCCCACTGGATCGTCACGCCCGACACCGACGGCGTCTGGAAGGTGACGATGCGGCTCTCCATCGGCACCCTGAAGGCAGGCGGGGCCGCCCGGCCGCACGTGGGGCGGGATGCGAGCGTGGTCGCGGTCCGTTGATGCCTGCTGTCAGCCGTGGGAAAGCTCGAGCCAGTCGATCGACGGCTCGATCTCAGTCGCCTCATGCCGCAGCACGGCCAGCGGCACTGGATGGATCCGCGCAGCAATGTCGGCCGCGTTTGCACTGGCGATCACTCCGGTCCCGGCCGAGTCGTCGTCGGTAGGACCATGATGCATCGGCTCGACGTGCGAGATCACCACCGCCGCCACGCGGAGTCCCTCGGCACGGGCGGCGCGGACGACGGCCAGCGTGCGGCCGATCGCGCCCAGTCGGCCCGTGTCCACGACGACCAGCGGCAGATCGAGATCGCGGGCCAGATCGGCGTTGAGCGTCGTGTCGCCAAGCGGCGAGAACAGCCCCCCTGCCCCTTCCACGATCACGATGTCGCTCGCCCGCCGCCATGCCTCACATCCGTCGCGGAGAAGCTGTTCATCAACGCAGAGGCCCGCGGCGCGGGCGCTGCGCGGCGGCGAGATCGGGGCAGGAAACGACTGGGGGCAGACCGCCTCCAGGCTGAGCGGGCGACCGGCGGCGTCCCAGAGTTGCAGGGCGTCCCCGTTGGAGTCGTCCGGCTTCCAGCCGCTGGCCACGGGCTTGTAGACGCCCACTCGCAGCCCCGCATGTTGGCTCGTCTGCCGAAGACTCCGCACGATCGCCACGGCCACCGCCGTCTTGCCGACGCCGGTATCGGTGCCCGTGATAAACAGACCGTAGCCAGCCATTTTCGAGCCCATCCACGCCCAGCAGTTGCCCCGGACACGCCTAGGTTCTACACTGATAGAAAGATTGAGACTCAGTCTCAACTTGTCAGTTCAAGATCGGTCCGTGCAGCCAGCGAAGTCGTCCGCTTTCTGAGGAGGTTTCCCGTGTCGCTCGAACAGGTGGCCATCGGCTCTGTCGCCCGCGTGGCCAACGTCTCCGGAAGTGATTCCACGTCGCTGCGACTTTTGGAGATGGGACTGACGCCGGGTGTGAACGTCCGCGTGGTCGGTACGGCGCCCTTGGGCGGACCGCTGGAACTGGAACTCCGCGGGTATCGGCTCTCGATCCGCCGCCATGAGGCGGCCCGCGTCGCCATCGCGAAGTGAGCTCGCGGCACACACCATGAGCCCTCCGCCTGACGGTACCCCTGCGGCCATCGTGGTCGCGCTCGTGGGGAATCCCAATACCGGCAAGAGCACGCTCTTCTCGGCGCTGGCGGGTATTCCGACCCGGATCGGCAACTACCCGGGTGTGACGGTTGAGGAAAAAATCGGCCGCTTCACGCATCGCGGCCAGACCATTGAACTTATCGATCTGCCGGGTACCTACAGCCTCGCGCCGAAGAGCCCTGACGAGCAGGTGGCGGTGGATGTGCTCCGCGGCCGGCTCCCCGGTGTGCCCACGCCCGACTGCGTGGTTGTGGTCGCCGACGCGACCAACCTCGAACGCAACCTCTATCTCGCCACCCAGGCACTCGACCTCGGGCTGCCGACTGTGATCGCCCTGACGCTTTCTGACGTGGCCGCCCAGAAGGGGATCACGATTGACGTCATGGAACTGGGCCGCCGACTGGGCTGCCCGGTGGTCCGCGTGGTGGCGCCGACACGCACCGGCATCGAGGCCCTCGGCGATGCCCTGCTGGCGGTGATGAAGTCGCCCGCGGTGCCGCCACAGGGGCTCGGCACCCATCTGGCGGCCGTGGAAGCCCGCCATGAGCCGGCCGCCCGTGAGGCGATCGCCCGCTACGCCTGGATCGAGGAACTGCTCACTGGAGTCGTGCAGCGGCAGCCGCCGGCTCGCCGGCCGCTCGGCGAGCGGATCGATGATCTGCTCACCCACCGCGTCTGGGGCACGCTCGTGTTTGCGGCCACGATGCTCACGATGTTTTCGTCGATCTTCTGGCTGGCGACGCCACTGATGGATGGCATCTCCGCCGGCATGGACGCGGTCAGCGGCTGGGTCGAGGGTCTCCTGCCGGAGGGGGCGATCCGTTCGCTCGTGGTCGACGGCGTGCTGGCAGGCGTGGGGGGCGTGGTGGTCTTCGTGCCGCAGATCGCCATGCTCTTTCTGTTCGTGGCCATCCTCGAAGGCTGCGGCTATCTCTCTCGGGCGGCCTTCCTGATGGACCGGCTGCTCTGCGGCGTCGGCCTCGGAGGCAAGTCGTTCATCCCGCTGCTCTCGAGCTTCGCCTGCGCGATTCCCGGCATCATGGCCGCGCGGACGATCGAGAATCCACGGGACCGACTACTGACAATCCTGGTCGCACCGCTGATGAGCTGCTCGGCCCGTCTGCCGGTCTATCTCCTGCTCTGCGGCGCGTTCGTCCCCAACATCGCCGTCGGCGTTTCCTGGGTGCGGCTACCGGCCCTGGTGCTCGCCGGCATGTATGCGGTGGGCGTGGTGACGGCGGCACTGGTAGCGCTCGTGCTTTCGCGGACGATCTTTCGCGGACCCCCGCAGCCCTTCGTGATGGAACTGCCCGGCTGGCGGTGGCCGCGATGGGAGGTCGTGCTGGAGCGGGTTCGCGAGGCTGTCTGGTCCTTTCTGCAGAATGCCGGCACGCTGATCGTGGCGGTGAGCATCGTGATCTGGGCGATGGCGAGTTATCCCCGCAGCGAACCGGCCATCGACGCCGAGGTGGCCACCCACCGCACGATGCTGACCACTCGACTGGCCAGTCTGCCGCCAGACGATCCCGACCGGGCCGACGTGGCGGAGGAACTCGCCTCCCTCGACACAGGCGACGGGCTCGCCGTCGCCCGCCGCGGCGCTGCCCAGCGGCAGAGCCTGCTGGGCCGGATGGGCAGGCTCGTGGAGCCGCTCGTCAGGCCGCTCGGCTGGGATTGGCGGCTGGGCTGTGCCGCGATCGCAAGCTTTCCGGCCCGTGAAGTGGTGCTCGGCACGCTGGCGGTGATCTACAACCTCGGCGACATCGATCCCGGCGAGGAGGAGGGGGGTACGGCCCTTGTCCGCCGGCTCCGCGCCGCCACATGGGACGGCACCAACCGTAAGGTGTTCACGTTGCCGGTCGCCCTCTCGATCATGGTGTTCTTCGCGCTGTGTGCGCAATGCGCCAGCACGCTCGTCGTGATCGGCCGCGAAACCAACAGCTGGCTCTGGCCGGTGGTCACGTTCACCTACATGACCGTGCTAGCCTGGCTGGCTGCCTTCGCCACCTACCAGATCGGCACTCTGTTGCTCGGCTGACCGCACCCAACGGAGGTCGAACGGCCCGAGCAGTGAGAACCACGTCCCACGCATGCAGGATCTCATCGCCATCACCGTCGCGACCGCTGCTGCCCTTTGGCTGGCCCGGTCGCTCGTGAAACGGTTCTTCGCACCGCCTTGCCAGCCGCCCTCTGTCCCGGGCGGCGGTGACGGCTTCGTGCCGCTGGAGAGCCTCACGAAGCCCAAACGGTGAACGTCGGACGGAGTCGGCGACGGGGCAAAAAAACCGGGGCGTCCTTGCGGACGCCCCGGCGTTGCATCTGCTCGCTGACGGGCACGCTCGCGCGGCGTGACCAGTCGGCTCAATACATGTCGTAGTCGCCGCCGTGGCCGGCACCACCGGCCTTCGGCTTGGCATCCTTCGGCTTCTCCGCGATCAGGGCATCGCTGGTGAGCAGCAGCGTCGAGACGCTAGTGGCGTTCTGCAACGCCGTCCGTGTCACCTTGGCCGGATCGATCACACCCGCCTTGACGAGGTCTTCATACTCGTTCGTGGCGGCGTTGTAGCCGAAGTTGCCAGTGCCGGCGAGCACCTTCTCGCAGACGATCGAGCCGTCCTGGCCGGCGTTCGACGAGATCATCGTCACCGGAGCCCGGCAGGCACGCACCACGATGTTGAAGCCGACCGTCTCGTCATCAGAGAGTCCCTTCGGCTTCACCAGCGAACTGGCACGCAGGAGGGCCACGCCGCCACCCGGCAGGATGCCTTCCTCGACCGCAGCCCTCGTCGCATGGAGCGCGTCCTCGACGCGGGCCTTCTTCTCCTTCATCTCGCTCTCGGTCGCGGCGCCGACGTTGATCTTCGCCACGCCACCGGCGAGCTTCGCCAGCCGCTCTTCGAGTTTCTCGCGATCGTAGTCGCTGGTTGCCGCGTCGATCTCGTGGCGGATCTGCTCGATCCGCGACTTGATCGCCGCGGTCTTGCCGGCGCCTTCGATGATGGTTGTGTTCTCCTTGTCGACGATCACCTTCTTGGCCCGGCCCAGTTCGGCCAGACCGAGATTTTCGAGCTTCATGCCGAGGTTCTCGAACACGGCAGTGGCACCGGTGATGATGGCGATGTCTTCCATCATCGCCTTGCGGCGGTCGCCATAGCCCGGAGCCTTCACGGCACAGACCTGGAAGGTGCCACGGAGCCGGTTGATGACGAGCGTGGCAAGAGCCTCGCCGTCCACCTCTTCCGAGACGATCAAGAGCGGCTTGCCGGCATTCACGACAGCCTCCAGCAGCGGCACGATGTCCTTGACGCTCGAAATCTTCTTCTCAAACACGAGCACGTAGCAGTCTTCGAGCACGCACTGCATCTGCTGTGGGTTGGTGACGAAGTAGGGGGAGAGGTAACCACGGTCGAACTGCATGCCCTCGACCCACTCCACCTCGGTCTTCAGGCTCTTTCCCTCGTCGACGGTGATCACGCCGTCCTTGCCGACCTTGTCCATGGCCTCGGCGAGCAACTCGCCGATCTCGGGGTCGTTGTTGGCGGCAATCGACGCCACCTGCGCCATCTCCTTCTTGCCCTTCACGGGGATCGACATCTCCTTGAGCTTGGCAGCGATGTCCTCGACGGCCTTCTCGATGCCGGCCTTCATCTGGATCGGGTTCACACCCGCGACCACGGCCCGCAGTCCTTCGTTGAAGACGGCCTCGGCAAGCACGGTCGCGGTCGTGGTGCCGTCACCCGCCACGTCGCTGGTCTTGCTGGCAACTTCCCGCACCATGCGGGCGCCCATGTTCTCGTAGACATCCTCGAGGTCGATTTCCTTGGCGACCGTCACGCCGTCCTTGGTGACCGTGGGCGAGCCGAAGCTCTTCTGCAGGATGACGTTTCGGCCCTTCGGGCCAAGCGTCACCTTCACGGCGCGGGCCAGTTTGGCGACACCGCGACGCATCGCCTCACGCGCTTCCTGATCGAATGCCATCATCTTGGACATGGGTCAAATCTCCTCGGAAAAGGTGCTCTCAAGAAAAGACTGTGTGATCGGTATGGATGGACTGTGGGGAACGATCTCGGCCAGGGCGTTGCGGCCGCGGCTGCTGGGCTGAACGGAACCGCAGATCAGCCGAGCACCGCCAGGATGTCGTCCTCCCGCATCAGCAGCAGTTCGTCGTCGCCCACCTTGAAGGCTTCCCCGGCGTAGCTTGTGAAGACGACCCGGTCGCCAGGCTTGACCTGGAGGGGGTGCCGATGCCCCTTGTCGTCACACTTGCCCTCGCCGACGCTGACGACGGTGCCACGGGCCGGCTTATCCTTGGCCGAATCGGGTAGCAGGATGCCGCCGGCGGTCTTCTGTTCGCTTTCCTCGCGCTCCACGACGACACGGTCACCCAGCGGGATGAGACTCATCTTTTTCTTGGAGGGCTTGCTCGCGGTGGCTGACATGATCGAAACCTTTCTGAAACAGGAGTGTCGATGGAAGCGAGGAGGTGCGTGGAGCCGGACGCCGTCGACCTCGCGAACCTGACGGCCGAATCT
>Ga0114979_10002478_pt1 | contig 12467 bp, 13 predicted proteins | sample S_140625_EF_Meta_FD_87315 | JGI IMG/M metagenome (GOLD analysis project Ga0114979, IMG submission 87315) | Freshwater microbial communities from Lake Simoncouche, Canada to study carbon cycling - S_140625_EF_MetaG | ecosystem: Environmental > Aquatic > Freshwater > Lake | place: Lake... | reverse complement strand
TTTATAATATGAGTTGTATATTATATTATAGTAATTATTGTGAAAATTGTAAAAAATTATTAGTAATATTAGCTAAATCCAGTAGCAAAAATAGTATTCATTATATTTGTATTGACAAGCGAATTGTAAGAAATAATACTACTTATGTTGTATTAGAAAGCAATCAAGAAATTTTACTTCCAAATACTATTAATGCGGTTCCTGCGTTAATGATAATGAATGATAATTATAAGGTTTTATATGGAGACGCTATAATTAATTATTTGAAACCAGTTGAGCAAATAGCTGCTCAAAAAGCTACTAACTATAACGGTGAGCCTTCTGCCTTTAAATTTGATTTATTATCAAGCGGAGTTGTGTCTGATAATTTTAGTTATTTAGACCAAAATAGCGATGAGCTATCAGCAAAAGGAAGTGGTGGATTAAGGCAACTATATAGTTATGCTACAATAGATTATACAGACAAAATAGAAACCCCACCTGACGACTATATTCCTGATAAAATAGGAGAAATGAATGTTAAAAAATTAGAACAAGAGAGAAATGGAGTTTAGTTTCGAGTTTATCTTAATAAATCTATCAATTAATTAATTAATTAATTAATTAATAGTTTTATTATTTAAAGTTATAATATTAATTCTACTATTAATGACAAGTAATATTGATAATATTAATAAATGTTCAATAGAAAAAGAAATAGAAGATTTAAAAAAAGAGCTTAAAGACAAGCCGCAACCTTTTAAATTGAATTATGAGAATGCCGTTACGCTAATTAATTTTTATAAAATTTTTAAGGATTTAATTATTGATTTAAAGACCAGTTTTAATGATAAAGTGGGTTCTGTTATTGATAATAATAAAGATTATCAAAAAATTATCTGTTATAACCTGCCTAATTATAAGGAAAAAATGAATGCGGATGAATATATTAATTCGATTGAATTAAGCAATATTGATATTACTTTTATGATTTCACTCAACAACGTTTATGAATATTGCAAACATACTTTTGCTGTTAGAAGCATTGATATTTTATATCAAAATGAAGATATTTTCTTAAATAAGAAAAATGTAAAATCTGCTAATAGTGCTACTATATCTACTATGTTTTTACCCGATATTGAATTTTCTGAGTTATATTATGATGATACAAGTGAGCAAACAAAACAAACATTATGGAAATATTTACAGCTTATATTATTTAATATAATAACTTCTATTGATGATCCATCATTTTTTGGGGATTCATTAGAGTTACTTAAAATTATTGATAGCGAAAATTTTTCAGCTAAAATTCAAAGCACAGTTGAAGAATTATCCAATATTTTTTCATTTAAGAAAAATAAGCAAGAAGAACGAGGCAAAAAAAGAGGCAACACTAAAGAAGGAGAAGGAGAAGCTGTAGAAGACGATGAGGAAGAAGATGAAGAAGAAGGAGAACAATGCGCGGTTCCAAATATGTCGGGCTTTTTTGACATTTCACAAAATCCCTTTAATATGTTTCAAGATATGTTTAATGATTTATCGGGTAATTTTAGAGAGGCTAACAATGCTTCACAAAACGATTATAATATTCCAGATAAGGAAGAGCTCTTTGCTCATATGAATAATTTAATAAATGGAAAAATTGGTTCATTAGCAAAAGAAATTGCTGAAGAAACTGCTAAAGACTTCGATTTAGAAACCGAAAACATTAGTGATGTAAATGATATGTTAAAAGGTTTTATGAAGAATCCCACAAAGATGTTAGGTCTTATTGATAATATTAATAAGAAAATAAATTCTAAAATGAAAGATGGTTCTATTAAAGAGAGTGAATTATTAGAAGAGGCAACTGCCTTATTCAAAAATATGAAAAATATGCCTGGAATGAACAATTTTAATGATATTTTAAAATCGATGAATCTTGACAAGTTTATGCCTAAAGGTGGAAAGATTAATCCAAATACATTTCAAAATATGATGGAGCAAAATGTTAAAATGTCCAAAATGAAAGAACGTATGAAGAAAAAGGCTGAAACTAATAAACAAGGGATGCGCGCAACCAGCGCATCAACAAATGCTAATAACGATGATTTGCAGAATATTACAGCAAATCTCTCGTCGTTGATGGAACAAATGCAATCAAATACAAGTTTTATTGAAGATATTATTAAAAAAGAGCAGCATAATAAAGGAGCAAATATGAATACGCCTCGATCAAATGATGATAATTCTAAACGCAGCTCTAATAATAAGAAAAAGGCAAATAAGAAAAATAAATAGTATTTATACAATATTATTAATAAAATTTATTATTAAGTTATTATAATATAATATAATAACTTATGGCTAATAGTTTTAGCGAAGCATATATAGGAACGAATAGCGGTCAATTGAAAGACAATATTATATCAAGAGATAATATTACTACTGAAACTATTAATTTAAATAGCAACAATAGCACAAGTAACAATAGCAATAATACAAGTAACAATAGCAATAATACAAGTAACAATAGCAATAATAGCAATAATAGTAACAATAGCAACAATAGTAACAATAGCAACACTAATAGTAACAATAGTAATTGTAACAAGAACTGTGTTCCTAATAGTAATAGCAATAATGAAAATAGTATATTATTTATGAATAATAATAGTGCTAATAGTAGTTATGAAAATACTATATTTTGGATAGATAGTCCAAGTATTTTATTTAGCAAAAATTATATAACAGAACTATGGCCTTTAGATAGTATGACGCGAGAGCAAAAATTAAATGCTATTACAAGATTGGTAATATTATTAACTATAGCAGGATTTGTTGTATCACATAGTTATAAAATTATTGCCACAGGTATTGTATCGATCATTTTTTTAATACTTACATATAAAATTCTAAATAATAATAGTAATAATTTATCTCAAAAAATTAAAGAAACATTTAGCAATGAAAATATATATGAAAACGTAAAGCACAATTTTACTAATCCTACTACTGCTAATCCAATTATGAATATTTTATTACCAGAAATACAAGATAATCCAAATCGTCTTCAAGCAGCACCTTCATATAATAAAGCGGTCGAAAAAGCAATTAATAAAGAAACGCAAGACTTTGTTGTTACAAATTTTAATAATGATGAAACTATTAGAAGAAAGTTATTCGATGATAGAGGAGATAAATTTGATTTTGAGTGCTCAATGAGACAATTTTACACTACTGCCAATACTCGTGTTCCCAATAATCAAAATGAGTTTGCGCGATTTTGCTATGGTAATATGGCTTCTTGTAAAGATGGCGACGTTGAAATGTGTATTAGAAATAGAATATAATACTTATTACTATTTTTTATTTTTATTTTTTATTATAATAATTTTAATAATAATAATTTTAATAATAATAATTTAAATAAAAAATAAAAATATTTTTAATATTATTTTAATAATATTTTTTAAAATAATATATTAAATACATATAAATGACTTCAACAATTGCTTATCCATATACATTTGATTCGATGTCCAGAATCGGCAATGATAATCCAGCAGTAGATCAGCGCAATATTCAGAATATTAATAATGCGAATTACAGGTTAGAAAACTTCTATCCAGCGTGTCCTATGTCAAGTGCTATGGATTTTGCTTTAGCGCAGCCAAATGTTTTCTATAAAGGTTCTCACGAAGGAGGCGTAAAAGGGTGCGAAATAGAGGCAAATAATGATTTAAAATATACTCATATTTCGCGACCAGCTTGCAAATTGTCGCTTGTAACAAGACCATTTGTAACTGTCCCATATTTAGGAAAAGGCTATGGTGACTGCACAATAGAAACACAACTAAGAACCGGACAATTTGATTTAAATAAAAAAACAGTTAATAATATAATGGAGCAGTCCTTTTCAGACCATCAAAACTACCCCTTAATAGATAGTGTAAAAGAAACAGTTTCAAATAGTGCTTATATAATTGAAGACGACGCTATGAAAGGTTGGCAGCGTGGCGGTATGAGTGCTCGTGAATTTGCGCGCAATCAAGATAAGCAATGAGCGGACTTTTTAGAAAAGGTGCGTATATAGTTTGTTAAAGAATGTTTAAGTTGTTTTTTATTGTGTTTTATTTATTTATTATGTTTTATTTTATTTATTTATTATGTTTTATTATTTTATTATTTTCATATAATAATATAACACATATATAATATGGTATTATTTAACATAGTGGCTAAAAAAACCAAAAAATTAAGAAATTTTGGAACTAAAAAATTTAAAGCTCTTAAAAAAAGATTTTTAACAAGAAAAGAGCCGTCTTTAAGCCCAAGAACAAAACTTGTTACACAAATACAAAGAACATACAGAAAAAGATTGAAATCAAAAGAAACATTAAAGAAAAAACTTAAAGAAGCGCAAAAATGGGCTGAACGTGAAAATGATGAAATTGAGAGAGCCAGTACTATTATTGCGAATAATCAAGCACAATTAAAAAATAGAACAGCAATGGACGGGTCAAGCGTAAGAATGACACGGGGTCATAAACAAAAATTAGAACAAGAAATCAGTGATGCACAATGGGTAATAAATAGTCATAATAGGTATAATTATAGAGCACAAGCACGTGAATTGGAGCAACAATTAAGCAGAAAATAGAGAGATGTTTATTTTTTATTTTTTAATATTATTATATTATTATATTATCATATTATATATGACAATATATAACTTTGTAAGAAATAAAACAAGAAAATTAGGAACATTAGGCACCAGATTAGTAACAAGAAAAAACAGAAATACATCTAAGCAAATGTTGCCGTCAAGTCCTAAAACGCAACTTGTTACGCAAATTCAACAATCCTATAGAAAAAAGTTGAAAAGACAAAAAGACATAGCTAATTTCCCTAAAAAACGAGCTACACGAAAAATAATGAGTGCCTATAGAAGTGCGTCAGCAAATCCAAATCTTGAAGAATGTCCTATATGTTTAGGTCCTATGTTAAATCCCGCCGCTACAACAACACTTTACCATTGTAAGCATGTATTTCATACTTCTTGTATTAAAGGTTGGGCCATACCAAAATTTCATCCTCGTTGTCCTCTATGTACAAAACGAATATTATATTATGAAAACCCCACTGTTGTAAGACCAACATTAAATCAACAAGCGTTCATCAGAAAGCTTAAAGCAGTACAAGAACAAGCAGTGCAAGATGTTACCAAAATTAATGAGGCTAACTCTATTATACAGGAGTCTAGAAGAGCATTAAAAAAAAGACGTTCACTCGACGGTTCAAATGCAAAAATGTCGCGGAAAGAAATGGAAAATTTAAAGCAACAAATAGATCAGGCAAATGAAACTATAAATGCTCATAGTATTTATGATTATAGCGCATTTGCTAGCCGATTAGAAAACGAATTAATACAAAATAGAATAAAAGAGCGCGAAAAAGCTGAAGATGATGACGACCAGGAACGTGAATGGGAGAGACATCGTGCTCTACGACGCCAAGCTAGACTACAAAACGGTGGTGGTGGTCATTGTTTAGAGTGCGCAGACCATTAGTTACTAATTCTTTAAATTGTTTTTATAATATTTATATATTGTTATATATAATATGCCATTATATGAATTTATGAAAAGTGTAAAAAATAAAACAACCAAATTATTTACAAAAAAAAGAAAATCCAAATCTAACTCTAATAAAGACGTTGTGTCTCAAAAGAAAAGATTGACTTTAAATCCAAGAGGCACACAAATTCTCGAAACTATTCAAAAATCGTATAAAAAGAAATTAAAAAATAAACAAGACATAGCTGATTTTACTAAAAAACGAGCTACACGCAAAATTATGAGTGCCTATAGAAGCGCAATAGTAAAGCCAAATATTAATGAATGTGCTATATGTTTAGGCCCAATGTTAAACCCTTCATTAACAACAACCTTGTACCATTGTAAGCATATTTTTCATACTTCTTGCATTAAGAAGTGGGCTGCTAATAAATTAATACCTCGCTGTCCATTATGTAAGACGCAAATATTATATTATGAAAATCCTACTATTGTCAAACCAAAAAAAACAGAACAAGATTTTATGGATAGGCTTATAAATACACGTATTTGGGCTAAATATGAAGCAGAACAAATAGCAAAAGCAAGTGCTTATATAGCAAAAAGACAAGAACAATTAATAAATAGAACAGCACGCGACGGATCAAGCGTTAGAATGACAAGGGGTCATAAACAAATGTTAGAAGACCAAATTAGTAAGTCGCAAACTAAGATAAATATGCATAATAGTATTAATTATAGAGCAAAATTAATTGAATTGGAGCAACAATTAGCAGCTAATATAATAAGAGAACGACAGATTGCTACACGCACAGATGCAGCACTGCTAGAACTGGAGGATGATAATGATAGCGACAGCGACACTGATAGTCCTCATAATGGTGGCGGTACCCATTGTGCTAACTGTGTGCATTAATATTTAATGTCTTTAAATCCTTTTATAATAAAATATAATATAGATTGCTTTATATTATTAACAGTTTTTCAATATAAAAATTGTTTTATATATTATATAATATGTTATCTAATGCTGTTAGCAGTTATTATAATAACATAAATAATATAAATTATGATAATACATTTTTAACTACATATAAATTGCATAGCGATGACGATGATAGAAATTTATGCTATCAGCTACAATTATTACAGGCACTCAACATTTCTAATTATGATAGTATGATATTGGCTACGCATATTGATAAAATAAGTTTGTTTTTGCAAAACAACTCAGAGTTAGAGGCTATTTTAAAATTATTAAAAGAAAAATATAAAGACACTAATATTGCTTTTATGCTTGATGGTCATAATACTAATGCACTATTTCAGCTTCTATTTAGCTATGAATATTTTGATGTATTTCATAAATGTTTATGTAAATATTTAAGCGAAAAAAAGCAAAATAAAGAACTTGCAAATACTGAAGTTGTTAAGAATGAAGTTGTAAAAGCTTATTTTGATGAAGTTAAGAATTTAATTTTATTATAGTCAAAGTCATTATAGTCAAAGTCATTATTTGTCATTATTTCTAAAAATATAATCACAAATAATCAATAATCAATAATCAATAATCATTCTTTTATGTAAATGCTTGTACATAATTTCTTTATTATTTTATCTTCATTATTTTCCTTATTATTTGCTATTGCGACTAATGTATGAGTATAATAGTCTTGCTTATTTTCATTATTTTGAAAATCAGGATTTTCTTTTGTCCATTTGCTTAGAGCAAAAAATTGCTTTGTTGATACATCTTTTATTGCTCGTTTTATCTTTTCCTTATTTATATCTTTTTCCCAGCTGTCAGCTTCCTTAATATATAATGACTCTCGTTTTATATCCGTACAATAAATAGGTCGTTGATAAAATCCTAATTTGTTTATGTTTTCAATTATTACATTGCTCAATCCATTCACTAAACCATTATGTTTTGTATAATCAAGCTGCTGTAAACTAACCTCTATTGATTTAATAAAATCACTCATAGTAATTGCATCTTTGCATTTTTCATTCAAAAATACTTGAATATTAAACTTTTGATTAGTTGTAGTAATGTTATTTCCTACTTTTGGAATTAGTTCTTTTATTGTATCTGTCAATTCTTTGATCTGATTTTGTTGCTCTTTTACAACATTCATTATTAATTCTTTCGATAAAGCTAACTGATTATTCAAAATATCATTCGAACTTATATGTATGCTTTCATCGACATTGCACCTCTTTTTATGTCTATAAAGTCCTGAGCTATATTTATATGACTTATTACATATTTTACACTCGTAGCACATCTGGGGTTTTTGGTGGGGTTTTTTTGTATCATTTATATCTTTTTGTCGGGTTTTATGCTTTTGGGTTGATAAATGTCTGCCGTAATCTTTTTTATTAGACGATATAAAGTCACAAAAGGCGCAACAATAATTTCGGGGTTTTTGGGGTAAAATATTTGTACCCATTTATACCATATAAATGATACATAAAAAATCCCTAAATGATTTTTGCAAAATAATATGTTTTTTTTGAAAAATTATGATGCGAAAAAAAAACGGGAAAAAAATGTTTTAAGAGCTTAATGGTCTGAACCCGTTTTTTTATAAAAAATACTATAAAGGGTTGATATATATGAAATTGGACATTTATAAATGTCCTTTTTTGAAAAAAATCGTGAAAATATTTTTCATGAAAAAAGCACATATAAAAACTTTATTAATTTCCACACCATATAAGGTCACAAACCTTTTTTAAGCAAAAAAGAGGCATGCAAAACCTTCGCTATATTAATATAACAAAAGAACTTAAAGAAAAATGCAGAATTAATATTTTTATCAAATAATAAACAATAAAAAATAATAAATAAAAAATAATAAATAATTAATAATAAATAATAAATAATAATAGTTAATAATAATAATATGACATCAACAAGAAATAAAAATAGTCAATTAAATTATGATTTAGAAAAATCGAATAAAGAAAAATTGCTGCGGGAAAAGTTATATTTACATTCAGCCAGTGGAAGACCAGTTAGTGAATGCATTCCTGCTATAGGTTATACACCAAGTCACTTATCGAGAGATGCATTAGCAAATAACTCAATAGACATAGAGTCTCAATTATTAGGTATAGGGTCAACAAATTTAGAAACTCCTTGCGAAGTGGTTGTTCCAAGCATTAGAACGCTCGATTTAACAGAATTTTTTGAGCGACAAAAAAGTGTAGTTATGCCTTATCCAATGGTATATGAAAATAATCAAAGACCTGTCCTTGGTTAAAAATAAAGATGAAGTAATAAATTTTTGTTAATAATTTATTAAAACTTAATAAATTATTAATATATTAAGTTTTAATAAAGTATTAAGTTTTAATAAATTATTAATATATTTAATATATATATTAAGATGAGTGAAGAGAATAATATAGAAAAAGCTCAATCAAAATGTAAGGATAGCATAAGCATTTTTGCTGATAAAATTATTGATGCCGCAGCATCTGTTACATCAATAAATAAAGATCAAATTACAATAAAGGATAGAGATAATATTATTGCTTGGCTAACAAATGGTGAAATTGCTCTAAATACTGAGGATGCTAAAGAAAAAAAATTGAAAGATAAATTAGATTACTTCTTTGACCCTCAAGACATTCCTGCCTCTGATGAAACACCTAAAATTCTTAGCACAGCTTTAATTATACCAATATGGTGGTCTGGATTTCATACTGAACAGACAGGTACAGGGGCACCTATACATGATATGAGACAAGCTGCTATAGATATAGGCGGATTTAGTACGATGAGTATAAAACTTGCTAATACTAGCATTTTTAACGCGCAAGCAAATTATTGGACGGAGTGTACAGCATTAATTGCAGCAAGAAAGGCAGCAAGAAAGGCAGCAGTTCAATCAGAAAAAGTTGATGACTCTACTCCTAATAGGTGGGGATCAGCATATTCAAGTCAATACACATCACGATCTTTAGAAAGAAAACCTCAAAATCTTGTGTATTTTTTTAATAAAAAAAACCCTGAAGCTGTAGAAACTACGTTTTTTTTTAACAGCGAATTTCCATTAATTCTAAGGTATGCTGCAGGTCACTATCATACTGATAAAAAAAACCCAATTAGGTTATATATTTTTGATACACAAAACAAGGAAGGCCAGGAAGGCCACTGTGAGAAAGTTAAAAAATGTTTAGAAGCCAAAATGAATGGAAGATATATGACTAAAGGTGTTCTAAAAATTCATTGTATTACAGGCAATTCATTAACTGAATGTGCTAAACAGTTTAAGGTTTTGCCTGTTATAACGTTTGGGGAACAGAGAGAAAAAATTATAAGGGACGCACAAATTAATACAGCTCCAACTCCGCCGCCGCCGCAGCGGAAAAGCTGGATGTCTCCATTTTATGGTGGTAAATTGAAATATCATATTAGAGATTATATAATTAAACAAAGAACTAAAGAAAAAAGTAAACAACGATCAAGAAAAAGACATATTGAAAAAAGAGGCAAACAAAAAAGAAAATCTCATAAAAATAAACCACGTATAAAAAATAAATTTTATAAAACTTATAAAATAAGATAAATCTAATTTTTATTATAATTGAAATTAATTATAATAAAGATATTATATTAATATAGGTTAATTATGACAAACAGTAATAGCTTTATTATTAGCATCTATAATTCACGCAAAATTTTATTAGAAATTTTGCAAGAGCGAGGATTTAATGTAACTAAATATTCTAATTTTGGTATTACTGAGATCGGTATTTTGCTTGAAAATAACCAGTTGGATATGTTATTAGAAAATGAGAATACAAAAAAAAAGATATATGTAAAATTTTATATTAATAAGCTAATTAAGCCACAAAATATATATGATATTGTAGAGGACCTATTTCACATTGAGACTATATTAGAAAAAAAAGATGATTTAATGATTATTATAAAAGATGAACCAAATGATACAATGATGGAAAATATTAAAGATATATGGGTTTCTGAAAATATTTATGTCTCTTTATTAAATATTAAACGTCTTCAATTTAATATACTAAAACATACATTAGTCCCAAAGCATACACTTTTAACATTAAGCGAAAAAGAACAATTTATGAAAAAATATAATGTAATGGAAACTTCTCAAATACCGGACATATCGTTTTTCAGTCCTGTATCACTTGTTTTAGGAATTCGCCCCGAAGATGTTGTTAAAATAGAGAGAAATAGTAGAACAGCCATTCAATCAGATTTTTACAGAGTATGTAAGCTATATTAAAATATTACAAAATATTACAAATATTACAAATATTACAAATATTGCAAATATTACAAATATTACAAATATTGCAAAATATATTATATAGTATTATAATAACTATATATAGTATTATTTAAATGGACAATCAAGATTTGTTTATGTTTGATCATTGTTATGCAAAACCTGATACATTAGCGGAAGTGAGCTTTAATGCAATATTACGGACTTCATATGATAAACATTTAGCAACAAGCGTGAGGGATTGCGAAATGAAAGCTTTACAAAATAATAGCGAGTTTTTTTTAATTAATGATATATCAAACGGAATTAACAATACTAAATATACTAATTGCTATTTACCCAAACAAGATAATGTACGACCCACAGCAATTGGTGATAATTCCATTATAGAAAGAGCATTTAATTTATTTAACAGCACTTTTAGCCCCGCTAAAAAACAACCTGAAGCAATAGATGTATGTAATAATTTACTATATAATAGTGGAGCTAATAATCCTGATAGATGCTTTAAATACTTGATAGACGATAAAGTTTACGCACCTCAGAAGTATTATGCATTTTATAAGAAACCTATAATTAATGAAAGTAATCGCAACATAACTCTACAGGATCCACGCATATATAGAAATGCTATTGCGTCAATAAAAACATACGAAGAATTACTAGAAATAGACGACGCGGCATTTATAAATAATGGTCCTTTAGCGGCAGCATTTAAAGATTATATATGTCGCCCATCAGTTAGTAACGAAGTTCATTTAGATGGACAAATTATTAAATTAAAAGAAAAATATGAAATATTATTTAACCAATTAGACGCAATTAGTATAGATATATCATCACTTAATTATTTGAATAGTTTTGACGATGAAACAATAATTGCTTTGAATGTAAGAATATCGAATAGAACTAAAGAACTTAATAACTTATTGGGCTATGGTGGAGCTAATAATGGGAGATTAAATGATACAACCTTTTTAACTCAATTTAAGATTGTTGAAAATAGTATTTTATTATTAATTATTATTACGGCAGTATTTTTTTATACTAAAATGAATAAAAAATAATATATTCAGAAAAAAATATTATATTATTATTATAATATTAATAATAATATGGTTAATAATATGGTAAGTGAAAATAATATATTATTTTATAGCGAAGAATTGAACGAAGATGTTAGACAAAATAATAATTTATTAACTACAAAAGAAGTACTAACACAAAATAAGATTAAGGAACAAATACACAATAATTCATATACTTATAGTTCTATAGTTGATACGAGAGATTATTTAGGATGTATTAACGGCAATTGTAGTAAAATAAAGTGCGATTGTAAGGACTCTAATTGTGATTGTAAGCATAGTAATACGAATGTTGGCACTAATACAAATGTTGGCACTAATACGAATGTTGGCACTAATACGAATGTTGGCACTAATACAAATACTAACAGCATAAGCAGTAGTACCAACAATGCTATATCAAATTTTGTAGATTTTATATTTACATTGTTCATTGCTATATTTTTATTTCATATTCTATATAACAGAAAATCTGAACAATTAATATATGTTTTAGGAATAACTATTATATTTGTATTTTATAAAATATACATTGTAAGTAATTAGAGCATTAAGGA
>Ga0114979_10002476_pt1 | contig 12470 bp, 9 predicted proteins | sample S_140625_EF_Meta_FD_87315 | JGI IMG/M metagenome (GOLD analysis project Ga0114979, IMG submission 87315) | Freshwater microbial communities from Lake Simoncouche, Canada to study carbon cycling - S_140625_EF_MetaG | ecosystem: Environmental > Aquatic > Freshwater > Lake | place: Lake... | reverse complement strand
ATGCCCGCTCTTGGCAGCCTCAACCGCGTCCATCGAGAGGGTGCGAATTGTGTCGATCGCGAGGCGGTCGATGTCGGTGGTATGGGGCGGGCGGGCCGCGGGGGCGGAAGCTGCAGCCATGGAACGATCTTCTCCAAGATTGAATCGGTAAGCGAATCGATGGGCGAATCGACGGTACGTCGGGGGAAGTGTAGAAGCGGGTGTGAATCGCCGTCAACGCGTGCGTTACCTCGCCATGTGCCGTCGGTACTCGTCGTCTAGTTCCGCATAGCTTTTTCGGCAGAGACGCGACAGCGTGTCCGCATCGACCGTGCCGGTGTAGATGCGCACGAGATACTCGACGAAGGCCTGGCGGTACCTCGCTCGCTGCCCGTTCATGAAGAAGTCGGCGAGGCCGGCAATTTCGCTGTAGATTTGCGGCAGCCGTTCGTCGGCCTGAAAGGCCCGCCGGCCCATCGCGGTGAGTTCCGCCAACGGCACATGGAAGCCGTTCTCGATCAGCTGCTGCTGCGCCAGGGGAGCCCGCCCCGCGTCGCGGCCGCCCACCGTCCAGCCCCAGTCGGCCGGCACCATGCTCTCCATGTAGCAGGCCGTCGCCTCGACCGCCCAGAAGCCGCAGCGCTCGCCGGCGAGCGAGCTGGTGCGACGCGTCTCGGCAAAGAGTTGGTGGGTGGCCTCGTGGTGTACCGTGGCCGGTTCCTGCCCCTCGCCCGCGAAGAACCAGGCGGTGTTCGTGGGCGTCCAATAGATGCCGAGCGTACGCACGACGCTGGGCTCGAGCGGTTCGAGAGCGGCGATGTAGTCCCGACGGTCGGCCGTGAGCTTGGCGACGAACGGATCGAGGGGCTTTGGCCGCCCTCGGCCCTCCAGCCGCCGCTCCCACTCCGCCGGCTCGCATTGAAAACCGCCAAACACCTGAACCCAGGCGGTGTGGGCGTCTTCCACGTGCAACGCCAGGTTCGCAGCCGCCTCCATGTCGGCCGTGGTGGTGATCTGCCAGTGGTCGGAGGTGAACTTCCAGCCCAGCCTATCGATGTCGGCGAGCGTGCTCGTCGGAGGACGGGAAGGGGGTGTTCGTTCGTTTTCGTCGACGCCGGGCTTCGTCCATCGGCCATTCGCGTAGCGTTCCCCCGCCTTGTAGCGATTGAGTCGGCCGCGTGGCAGCCAGCCAAACTCAGGCGAGTATTCCTCCCCCTTATCGAGTCGCCGCGCTGCCTCGGGCCAGACCCATCGATCCTCTCGCTTCACCCAGCCGCCCGCCTCCCGCGCCCGCTCGTGGTCGGGGTCGTCGCGGAGCGAACGGTAGAGGAGTCGGATCGCCTCGGTCGCGTCGTGATCGAGCAACGGCACCTTGGAATCGGAGGCTCCCGCCGTGCGGCGTGATGAAGGCGGCGGCTGCAGTTGGCTCGCGGCTACCGCCAGCGCAAAAGTGCCGGCGGCCCGGGCTCGCCGTGCGGCTAGAAAATCATCCCAGATCGCCTGCTCGAAGGGGGTGTCGATCGAATCGGGCTGCATGGTCTGCGGCGGGGTGGCTGGGATGGCCAGAATGAACTGACGGTCGGCTTCGTCCGGCAGTTGCCAGTTCCGAATGATTGCGGCCAGTGCGTCGTGGCCCCCGACCTGGCAGCGGCGCAGCAGACCGTCGACGGTGGCGTTCCAGTCCTTGTCGAGCTGGTCACCACCGGCTGTCTGCTTGGTTGTCACGATGCCCGGACCTGACGCAGCGGCAGGGTCGGCAGCAGCCACCGCCCGCACCAAAGCGATCACGAACACCGCGGCGAGCAGCAGCGCGACGGCGCGTCGATGATCCGGGATGCGCATGATCGGGTCTGGTTCAACTCTCCTCGGCAAAGGCTGAGTCGAATTGCCGCTTGCTCGGCGCGAAGTCGAGTTGCTGCACGAACTCGCAGGCCTCGGCCGCGCCGTGCTCGCGGTCCATGCCACAATCCTCCCACTCCACCGACAGCGGTCCCTCGTACCCGATCTGGTTGAGGGCCCGGATGATCTCTTCGAAATCCACGCCACCGCGGCCCGGCGATCGGAAGTCCCAGCCCCGGCGGGGATCGCCGAAGTTGAGATGACTGCCGAGAATGCCGTTGCGGCCGTTCAGGAGCGTGACGGCATCCTTCATGTGAACGTGATAGATCCGGTCGTGGAAGGTGCGGATGAATTCCACCGAATCAACGCCCTGCCAGTGGAGGTGGCTGGGATCGAAGTTGAAGCCGAACTCCTCACGGCGGCCGATCGCCTCGAGGGCCCGCTGCGCCGTGATCGTGTCGAAGGCGATTTCCGTCGGATGCACTTCGAGCGCAAACCGCACGCCGCACTCTGCAAAGACGTCGAGGATAGGGTGCCAACGGTCGGCAAACTCCTGGAAGCCGGCGTTCAGCATCGAGTCGGGCACCGGTGGGAACGAATAGAGCAGATGCCAGATGCTCGAGCCCGTGAAGCCGTTGACGACCGAGACGCCCAGTTTCTGGGCGGCGCGGGCAGTGCGTTTCATCTCCTCAGCGGCCCGTTTGTTGACGCCCGCAGGATCGCCGTCGCCCCAGACGTGCGGCGGGAGGATCGTCTTGTGCCGTTCGTCGATGCGGTCGCAGACGGCTTGCCCGACGAGATGGTTTGAGATGGCGTACACGGAGAGGTCGTGCCGCTCGAGCGTATCGCGTTTTGCGGCGCAGTAGCCGCTCTCCTCCAGAGCCCGGGTCACGTCGAAGTGATCGCCCCAGCAGGCGAGTTCGAGGCCGCCATAGCCAAACTCGCGGGCCTTTCGGGCCAGGTCTTCCAGCGGCAGGTCGGCCCACTGGCCGGTAAACAGCGTGACGGGACGGGGCATGAGACAACTCCTTGTGAACGGGGATTGCTTCAAATTCTGCCAGAAATCGTGCGGATGGAAAAGGAGCGACAGAACCTTTCCCGATCCCGGCGGCGGACCACCAGCGCGTCTCGGGTCACCTGCGGATGACGCTGCGGAGCAGCCAGAGTCCCCAGAGTGCGACGAGCACGTTGCCCATCCAGACGGCCGGGGCGGGCAGTGAGCCCGATTTCACCCGGGAGACGCCCAGCATGAATACCGGATAGTAGACGAGCAGGATTGGCAGGAAGCAGAGAAAGAAGCTGGTCAGGAAGTCGGCATTCCGCATCCGGATCGCCATCGGTGCCCCGACCAGCACGAAACAGAGGCAACTGAATCCATTGGCCCATCGCCGCCAGGGCTCCATGATGATGCGGGTGAGCCGGGACTTCGCCCAGGTGGCCTGCTGTCGGTCAACTTCCACGGCGGCCGGCGACGTCTGTTCCATGCGGCCAGTCACGATCCCCATGGCGATCTTCCCCGATGCCACCTGCTCGAACTGGTCGATCGTGGCAAGCTGTTCGGTGCGGGCCCGCTGGAAATCGGCCATGGCGATTTCGGAGGGACTCGTCGAGTTGCTGCCCTTCCGGCTGACGGCGTCGAGCGGCACGACACGTTCGATCGTGTCGGGAAACACCGCCTTCACATCGCCCACATGCACGGTGCCGTCGCGGCAGGTGATCGTCAGCGTGCCGGCGGTGGCGTCGGCACGGAGGGATGCCTCGGCGGCCGATACCGTCACGGGTGGGCTCGAGCCGCCCGGCTGGAAGGAGAGCGTCGGGCGGAGGAGCCGTCGGCCATCGACTCCCTTGACGTTGATCGAGAGCTGCGACGTGCTGTACGACCGCTGCTGCCGGAGCCGGCCGTAGATGATGTCCTCCACGCTGCTGATGACCACCCGTCGGACGCCGTCGCGACCCCACGACACGGCGATATCGTTGAGCCATACCGACACGAGACTCACGACGATAGCCAGCATGGCTGCAGGCCAGATGACAGCCATGGGTGTGATGCCCGCGGCCTTGAGTGCCGTAATTTCATTGGATGCAGACATCCGTCCAAACACGCTTGCCACGGCAAACAGCATCGTACCCGGCACGGCGAATCGCATCGCTTCCGGGAGCACGTAGGGGACGAGCGCGAGAATCTGCATCATTCCCAGTCCCTGCTGCTGCGCCTCCTTCACCAGGCCGATGACGAGCATGAAGAGCGTGAGGGCAGAGAGCGCCACCAGAAAAACCTGCAGCAGTTCGCTCAGCACGTAGCGGGTGATGATCTTCATGGTGACTCGTGCTCGGGGCTCGGCCCACGCTCAGGCGGGATCGTGCGGAAGGGGCGGCACATGATCGGCGGTGCGGATCGTTTCGTCACTCCGTGAGGCCTCGATGGCGTTGGAGTGAATCGTGATGGCCTCGGCGGCCGCCGTCACCGCCTCGTGGAAGGCTCCGCAGGCGGCCTGCTGTCGCGCTCGGGCCACGATCGACAGCGTGCGGTCGCGCTCGGAAGTGGCCAGATGCTCGGCCGACTGTTCGACGCTCGTCAGGATTCCCTCCATCAGCTGCTCCGTCGGGGTGCAGTCGTCGCGGCGATAGGGGCCCTTGCCGAGAACCTCTCCGGGGAGGAGCACCCGACCTCGCGTCCGTCTGGCAAGAAAACCCGAAAAAGCGAATAGAACCGCGGCGATCGCCGCCATCAGGGCCCCGATGCTTCCGAACAGACAGACGGCACTCACCGTCTCGGAGGCCAGGCAGGCGTCCTTGGTGAGCATGCTCTGTGGATTGAACATCAATGCTGCGAGCAGGCAGACAGCCGAAACGGTCAGGGCTCTCCATGATTGGTGTGTCTGCTGTTGGTTGATGGTGGCGTCTTCGCTGAGCGGCCAGACGTCATCACTGCGGGATTGCTTCGAGTCCTCCTCCTCCCCCGCGCGGGCCACAATCACCGTGACATTATCCGGAGCGCCGCGCACCAAGGCGAGACCGATCAGGGCTGCCGTCGCCTCCGGCGGCTCCAACTCGGCGGCGAGCAGGCCGATCTCGTTGTCGGCAACCTGTCCCGAGAGGCCGTCACTGCAGAGCAGGAACACGTCGCCTGCCGTGACCGGGAATGGTCCCTCCAAATCAGCCTCAACGTCGGCATGCGGGCCCATTGAACGGGTGATGATGTTTTTCGGCACACGGTCGGCTGCTTGTTCGCGCGACAGGCCCCCGGCCGATTCCAATTCCCAGACAAGCGAATGGTCCCGCGACAACTGTTCGATCCGGTGGCCTCGGATGCGGTAGCAGCGGCTGTCACCGATGTGGCCAATGATCGCGCCGCGTGGGTGGAGCACGAGGATCGTGCACGTTGTGCCCATTCCCCGGAATTCGAAGCCGCTCTCACCCTTGGCATTGATCTCGGCGTTGACCTGCTCGATGCTTCGTTCCAGGGCGAGCGGCGGGGAGAACTGGGAGTGTTGCTCGTAGATCTTCGGCACGCGGTCGGCGGCCATGGCGCTGGCGAGTTCTCCCGCGGCATGGGCCCCCATGCCGTCGGCCACCAGGAACAACCAGCCGCGGTGGCGAAATTGCGACGGGTTCGCCGGCAGCACGGCCTTGGCGTCTTGGTTGCTCGAGCGGCGGCGGCCGATGTCGGTGCGGTCGCTGGAGACCAGGCTCGTGACTTTTCCCACGCGTCGACATGCCTCGGGCGGGTAGCGGAAAAGAGCGAAGTCTAGCCGGATGGCGCGGCCCGGGCGAGACAGGATTGCCCCGGCGGACTACGCAAGGCCCGGCTGGTCTGGCGACGGGCGGGGCCACCACCTATGGTTTCCCCCGCTCGGTTCCGGCCGCGAAGGACCATTTCATGCCTATCAAACCACGGTTTTTACGCGGGCTTTCCGCGACGTTCTGTGGCTGTCTCGTGGGGGTGGCCACGCTGGTTTCGGCCGCGGGCTGCGTGCAGCGACGGATGACGATCCGGAGCAACCCGCCAGGAGCGCTCGTCTACGTCGACGACTATCAGATCGGCACCACGCCGGTCTCCACCGACTTCATCTATTACGGCACCCGGAAGATTCGGCTGGTCAAGGACGGCTACGAGACGCTGACGGTCCGGCAGCCATTTCCGGTTCCGTGGTACGAAATCTTTCCGCTCGACTTCGTCACGGAAAACCTCTGGCCGTGGGAGATTCGCGACGAGCGGATCGTCGATCTCGCCATGACAAACACCGTCGCCATTCCACCGGAGACGGTCGTGGCCCGGGCAGAACAGGTCCGGTTGGCGGCTGGCAGTCTGCCGGCACCGCCGCCAGTGCCCGTCGTGCAGCAGCCGGTGGCTCCCCGGCCGATTCCGGCGCCACCGCCCCAGTCGATTCCGGCACCGCAACAGTTGCCGCCACAAAACGGTGGGCTGGTGCTGCCGCCTCCGTCGCCTGCTCCATTTCAGGGCCTGCAGCCGCCGCTGCAAAACGCGCCGACCCAGGGCATCCCCGGACTGTAGGGGCGTCAACTGGCGCGCACCGCCGGGACGGCAGAAGTCTCGTCGCGGTGGATTTTTCTCCTTCCACGACCTACGGCAGCGCATTCCCCAGAAGGTCGAAAAATCCAAAAGCTCCTCGAGCTTCCGCCGATCCCGGCTACGGTGAGGGGGTGTCCCTACCGTGGAGCCGGCGTTGCTGACCAGCGTCGCCATGGATGGCGGAGCGCAGTCAGCATCGAGTGAGCGAAGGACAGGATGTCCGCAGCGAACGTCCGGCGACGCGGTAGGGGCAACCCCGGCCAGCACAGTTCGCCCACATGCTATCTGTGCCATGGCATAATGCCTCCATGACAGTCCCGTCATCCTTTTCAGAGTCGCCCTCCCGCGAGCAGCTCGATGCCCTCAAGCTCGAGCGGCTCCGGGGTCTTGTACGCGAGATCCTGCCGCACAACCGTTTCTACGCTGCCAAGCTTGCGCGGGTGCCAACCGAACTACCGTCACTCGCGGCCCTCGAAGACTGGCCGTTTACGTTCAAAGAGGAGTTGGTCGCTGCGGCCGCTGCGACGGGCGTGCCCGGAAATCTCACCTGGTCGTCCGATCGCTACGTGCGGTTCCACCAGACCAGCGGCACCCACGGTCGGCCGCTGCCCGTCTTCGACACGGCCGATGACTGGGCGTGGTGGATGGACTGCTGGCAAGCGATCCTCGATCGCGGCGGCGTGCGGCCTGGCGATCGGGTGCTCGTGGCTTCCTCGTTCGGTCCCTACGCGGGCTTCTGGAGCTGTTTCGACGCGGCGCTCACGCGGCAGGCGATGGCGATTCCCACGGGTGGCATGACGTCGCTGGCGCGGCTGGAACTGGCACGGTCCCTGGGTGCGACGGTGCTCGTGGCCACGCCCAGCTACAGCCTGCATCTCGCCGAGGTCGCGTCGGAACACAAGTTCGATCTGGAGCAGCTGCGTGTTCGCCTGGTGATCGTGGCGGGAGAGCCGGGTGGCTCGGTGCCAGCAGTGCGGGCTCGCATCGGCGAAGCCTGGGGAGCGAACGTGCTGGATCATGCCGGCGCGACGGAGGTGGGGCCGTGGGGCGTCGGCGATCTGGAAGGCCGTGGACTCGCCGTGATCGAACCCTGGTTTCACGCCGAGTTTCTCAGCGTTGAAACAGGCCGGGCGGCTGGACCGGGCGAACTCTCCGAACTGGTGCTGACGACGCTCGGCCGCGCGGGAGCGCCCGTGATCCGCTACCGCACCGGCGACCTCGTGCGGCCCTGCTGGCCCAGCGTGGGCGGGGGCACGGCAGGGGAGTGTCCGTGGGTCTGGCTCGAAGGGGGAGTCGTCGGACGCGCCGACGACATGCTCGTGGTTCGCGGCGTGAATATTTTTCCCGGTGCGATCGACGGCATCGTTCGCAGCTTTCCCGAAGTCGTTGAATACAGGCTCACGGTATCCACTCGGGAAAGCCTCGATGTGTTGCATCTTGAAATTGAGGATCATCTTGCTGATCCGGGCCGCGTCGCCCACGAATTGCAACTGCGGCTGGGGTTGCGGGTGGAGGTGACTGCGGTTCCCACCGGCAGCCTGCCACGATTCGAGGGCAAGGGTCGACGGATCGTCGATCATCGTAGAGTGACACCATCAGGCCAGCAGCCATCAGAAAGGCAGTCATGACACAGCCCATTCCGCAGAGCATCCGGCGGCTTGACCGCGGTGGTATTGAGATCGCCTGGAGCGACGGCGCAAAGGCGGATTACTCGCCGCGTCTCCTCAGGGACGCCTGTCCGTGCGCGACCTGCCGCGAGCGGCGGGCACAGCCAGCGGCACCTGTGCTGCTGCCGGTGCTCGCGCCCGAGGAGGTTGAGCCGCTGGCGATCGCGGGCATGAAGCCCGTGGGGCAGTATGCCTACTCGATCGAGTTCTCCGACGGCCACTCCAGCGGCATCTACACGCTGGACTATCTGCGGGAACTCGGCGGGTGAACCGGCTTCATGGGAACCATGGCATTCTTTGGCTAGAGCGCATCTGGGATAACTGCTGCGTCTTATTCGACTCGTAGAGGGAGCCGGGGGTCGGGGGAAGCCGAAGCGAGTAGGGCTATCCTGCCCCCGAGTCGGAGGCTTTCACCGCCCCCGGCGGATTGGGCCGCCAGACATATGCCAAATGCGATTCTGTCACGCCGGCAAGCCACAGGCGACGGCATTGATCACGGCGGCGATGCGGACGGCGTCGTGGCAGGCGTCCTCGCTCACCCCCAGTTTCACGAGGCTCGCCTCGTGGTTCTTGATGCAGAGTTCGCAGCCGGCGAGCGCCGCGCAGCCGAGGCTCATCAGTTCGAAGTCGGCCTTGGAGGTGGCTGGCTGGGCCATGCGGCTCATGCGGAGCCGAGGGGAGCGGGCCTCGTAGCTCTCCTTGCCGAGCATGTGGCGGAAGCGGTAGTAGACGGTATTCATCGCCATCAGGCCGGCCGCGGCGATCCCGTCGGAGACAATCGCGGCTGCTGCGGCAGCGCCCGAGGCCCGTAGGTCGGTCTCGATCGCCTGACTGAGCGGGCGGCACCGCACGAAGGCGGCGGCCGCGAGCGCCACGCCGATGGCCTGCTCAGGCTGAAGGTTTTCGCCTGCCAAGACGCTCGACAGATTGAGACGGATGTCTTTCAGTTCGTCCGGAAGCGTGTCGCGGAGGGCGTCAAGCGAGGGGGTGGCGATGGCCATAGGAGAAGGATTCCGTGGAAAGGGGACGGCAAGGGGTGAAATGATGCGGACTGCGAGGATTGTAGCTGTTCGTTGAAGCCGAGGCGGTCGGGATGCTAACCTCTGGAAGTTTTGCGCGCACCTCAGGTTTTTCCATGCCCCGCCGCGACGATCTCCACACGATTCTGCTCATCGGCTCCGGCCCCATCGTCATCGGGCAGGCCTGCGAATTCGACTATTCGGGCACCCAGGCCTGCAAGGCACTTCGCGAGGACGGCTACCGCGTCGTGCTGGTGAATTCAAACCCGGCCACGATCATGACCGATCCGGGGACGGCCGACCGCACCTACATCGAGCCGCTCACCTGGCAGATGCTGGAGAAGGTGATCGAGGCCGAGAAGCCCGATGCGGTCCTGCCAACGCTCGGCGGACAGACGGCACTCAATCTCGCCCTCGAACTGGAGCGGCACGGCGTGCTCGCCAAGCATGGTGTGGAGATGATCGGTGCCCGGGCCGAGGCGATCCGCCGCGGCGAGGACCGCGAGATCTTCAAGGAGACGATGCGGAAGATCGGCCTCGAGACCTGCCGGGGTCGGATCGTGAAGACGTTGGCGGAAGCCCGCGAGGTGCTCGCCGAGATCGGCCTGCCCGCCGTCATCCGTCCCAGCTTCACCCTCGGCGGCTCCGGCTCCGGAATCGCGTTCAACCGCGAGGAGTTCGACCAGAAGGTGCAGCGTGGCCTCGACCTCTCGCCGGTGGGTGAGGTGCTCGTCGAGGAGTCGATCCTCGGCTGGAAGGAATACGAAATGGAGGTGATGCGCGACGCGGACGACAACGCCGTCGTGATCTGCTCCATCGAAAACTTCGACCCGTGTGGCGTGCATACCGGTGATTCCATCACGGTCGCTCCCGCTCTGACGCTCACCGACAGGCAGTATCAGCGGATGCGCGATGCCAGTTTTGCCGTCATCCGCGCGATCGGCGTCGAGACCGGCGGCTCAAACATTCAGTTTGCCGTGCATCCCGAGACCGGCCGCATGATCGTGATCGAGATGAATCCTCGCGTCAGCCGGTCGAGTGCGTTGGCGAGCAAGGCCACCGGCTTCCCGATCGCCAAGATCGCCGCCAAGCTGGCGGTGGGCTGGCGGCTGCACGAGCTTCCCAACGACATCACGCGGCGGACGAAGGCCTGCTTCGAGCCCTCGATCGACTATGTCGTCGTGAAAGTGCCGCGGTTCGCCTTCGAGAAATTTCCTGAGGCCGACAGCCGCCTCACCACGCAGATGAAAAGCGTGGGCGAGACGATGGCGATCGGCCGCACGTTCAAGGAGGCCTTCCAAAAGGCGCTGCGTGGCCTGGAAGTCGGCAGCTTCGGCTTCGGCTGCGATGGCAAGGATCTCTGGGGCACCGCGGCGGAGCCAGCCATCGACGACATCCGCGCCCGCGTGGCGACGGCCGATCCCGACCGGGTCTGGTATCTGCGGTACGCGTTCAAGGCGGGCATGACCGTCGAGGAAGTCCACGAACTGACGGCCATCGACCGCTGGTTTCTCGACCAGCTCCAGCAGATCGTGGAGATCGAGAGCCTGATCCGCACCGTCGGCACGCTCACGTCGATCGACGATGGCCTGTTGCGGCACGCCAAGCAGGCAGGCTTCTCCGACCGTCAGCTGGCGGTGATGCTCGGCGCCTCCGAGATGGAGATCCGCGACGACCGCAAGCGACGGGGAATCGTCGCCACCTATAAGTCGGTCGACACCTGTGCAGCCGAGTTCGAGGCCCAGACTCCCTACTACTACTCCACATGGGAGGATGAGGACGAGGCCCGTCCCAAGGAGCCGGGGAAGAAACGGGTGATGATCCTCGGTGGCGGCCCCAATCGCATCGGGCAGGGCATCGAGTTCGATTACTGCTGCTGCCACGCCAGCTTCGCACTCCGCGAGATGGGGATCGAGAGCGTGATGGTCAACTCGAATCCCGAGACCGTGAGCACCGACTACGACACGAGCGACATGCTCTTCTTCGAGCCGCTCACCTGCGAGGACGTGCTCAACATCGCCGACCGCATCCAGCCCGACGGCGTGATCGTGCAGCTCGGCGGACAGACGCCACTGAACTTGGCCAGAGCCCTCTTTGCGGCCGGCCTGCCGATCATCGGCACCAGCGTCGATACGATCGAGATGGCGGAGGACCGGGAGAAGTTTCGGGAACTGCTCGACCGGCTGGGACTCAAGCAGCCCGCCAGCGGCATCGCGAGGACGCTCGAGCAGGCCCGACGGGAGGTGGCACGGATCGGCTTCCCGTCGCTCGTGCGGCCCAGCTTCGTGCTCGGCGGGCGGGCGATGGAGATCTGCTACGACCATGTGCAGTTCGAGCGGTATGTCGCCGAGGCCTTTGCCGTGGCCCAGGGGCAGCCGGTGCTGATCGACCGGTTTCTCGAGGATGCCATCGAGGTCGACGTCGACTGCATCTGTGACGGCCGTGACGTGATCGTCGCCGGAGTCATGGAGCATATCGAGGAGGCTGGTGTGCACTCCGGCGACTCGGCCTGCTGCATCCCGCCGCACAGTCTGTCAGCGGAGGTGGTCGACGAGATCAAGCAGGCCGCCGCCAAGATGGCGAGGGCTCTGGGTGTGGTTGGCCTCATGAACGTGCAGTTCGCGGTCAAGAAGGAAGATGGCCGGCCGACGCTGTATGTGATCGAAGTGAACCCACGGGCGAGTCGCACCGTGCCGTTTGTCGCCAAGGCGACGGGCCTGCCGGTGGCGAAGGTGGCGGTGAAGGTGATGGCGGGAATGACGCTCGCGGAGCAGGGGATCGACGTCGATCCGGTGCCGGCGCACGTGAGCGTGAAGGAGAGCGTGTTTCCCTTCGTGAAGTTCGCCGGCGTCGACATCGCGCTCGGACCCGAGATGCGGAGCACCGGTGAGGTGATGGGGGTGAGCGACCGCTTCAGCATTGCCTTCGCAAAGAGCCAGATCGCGGCCGGCATCCTGCTGCCGCAGCAGGGGCGAATCTTCCTGAGCGTCGCGAGTCCGCAGGCCAAGGAGATAATGGTGGGATTGGCCCGCCGGCTCGTCGCACTGGGCTTTGAGCTGATCGCGACGTCGGGTACCGCTCGGGCGCTCGCCGAGGCTGGCATCGCCGTTGAGATCGTGAAGAAACTGCAGGAGGGGCACCCGAACCTGCTCGATTCGCTGATCGACGGACGCGTGCAGCTGATCTTCAATACCCCGCGGGGCAAGGGGGCGAGGACCGACGAGGGCCGCATCCGTGCTGCGAGCGTGCTCTACGGCGTGCCCTGCATCACGACGCTGCCGGCCGCGGAGGCCTGCGTGCTGGCAATGGAGGCGCTGCGCACCGAGCAGTTGGAAGTGCAGGCGATCCAAGATCGCTTTCCGGAGAGCGTCGCGGCCCGGTAACCACCCTCGTGGCGGCACGTTTTCCAGCGTGCCGGATGTGACGGCGGCT
>Ga0114979_10002475_pt1 | contig 12471 bp, 19 predicted proteins | sample S_140625_EF_Meta_FD_87315 | JGI IMG/M metagenome (GOLD analysis project Ga0114979, IMG submission 87315) | Freshwater microbial communities from Lake Simoncouche, Canada to study carbon cycling - S_140625_EF_MetaG | ecosystem: Environmental > Aquatic > Freshwater > Lake | place: Lake... | reverse complement strand
GAAAGCAATTATCAACGCCCGTGTAGATGAGGTGATCTATCTTGAAAAGTATCGTGACACTTCAGGACTAGATCTTCTGACAAGCGCGGGCATAAAGGTCAGACAATCATCTTCAGAGCGTGATAATTAAACTACGCACGTTAGGAATCTCTACATGAAAGTTGATAAGATGCAGAAGAAAAGCTCTGTCACGTTGGCCGAGCTGTCGCTGCACGGGCATAACATGAGTTTTCTCTTGGAGGCCTCGGCAGATCGATCAGCTCTCGACCTTGCAACAAAGTCGATAGAGCCGCTGTCTAAAATCGAGAGCGCAATCGGTGATAAGATGCCAAAGACGGCAGCTGGCATCAGAAAGTCGATAAACCTAATAAACGGTAAGATGTCAGAGACTCCGGGGCTAGCCAGCTCTGTCATGTCAGCAGTCGGCCTAACATCCAAGCACAAAGATTTGATCGACACGATCACCAAGACCGAGGTCTTAAAGTTCTCCATACTGAACTCGATGGATGCTGTGCGACTTCTGCTTCTCTCTGATTACAACAAGGTAGACAAGTTCTACACTGATCAGGCGATATCACTTCAGATAATACCTCCGCCGGCTGTTCCCACCGGCGTGGCCACGCCTGTAGCACGTTTTGGTCCGGCGAGAACCGTTCCATTCGCTGATGTGAAATCGCTGGGCGATAACTACGCGATCTACATCAGGGAGACAAGATTCATGCTAATTGGTCCTGAGGCGGCAGCACCATTGGTTACGGCGAGGCTCGACCTCCGCGGTGCCCCTCCGATGTTTGCCAGGGTTCCAACTGGTAAATTGTTCTTCGTTCAACGCGACGGTGAGGGAGATCCTGCACCCGTGGACGGAGCTCTAAAGCTCAGCTTTCTCAACATCCCTGCAGCTCCTTCTCCGGGAATTCTGAATAAGACGGTCAGGGAAAGAGAGAGGGACAAGAAATTTAGCACGAACAATGTTGTCAGGGACAATTTCAAAGTCTCAACGGCTGCGGCGGGTAAGATAGAGAACGCGTTTCGTATTTTCAAGCAGAAACCGCCAGATCTCAAGCCCGATCCTTCTTTCCTCGCACCGAGCACTCTGGCTAACGAAATAAAAGATTTGACCCTCAAAGATTTCAAGGAGATGTTTGCGGCATTCACCGAGAACACCACCAGCGATACGGGTGACATGTCGAGCTATGACCTCGCCGATACCCTGGTTCTTACTGGTCTAGGCGCGATTACTGCGATGTTCACCGGGACAAGAGCGCCCGGGGTTCCAGGCGGCGGACCGGGATCCGGTGGCGCTCCTGCAGGTGGAGTCGCCGGGGGATCGGCAGGTTCTGGCGGCGGTGCTTCTGCAGCCGGCGGTTCTGGCGGAGGAACCCCTGGCGGAGGAACCCCTGGCGGAGGAACCCCCAGGTCACAATCATTCGACAATTTCATTAGAACGACTTCGATAGTTAAGGGAGCTACTCCCGCTGAACGCAACTCCAACCTTAGCAATCTGATGGGTCTAATCGACCAGGCTGCGATGCGTCGAGAGCTCAATCGAGTCGTCGGTCCAAACTTTGTATTCACTGAGGGAAGTGTTGATAGATGGTCTCAGCTCGCTGGAATTAAGGAGGAAAAATGAGACGCAAGAAAGACGGAATCATCGAGATCATGCGTGAGCAGTACGAGAGCAGGATCTACTCCACACTTCTAGAGATGGAGCTTAGCAAATCAGGAAAGGAAATACTGAACGCAGCTGGTCTAGAGGTCACTGAGAAGTCCACGGGTGACAAGTACACGATACACAGTGTGGTTCCCACGGAGCACGGGCTGAAGATCAGCGTGATGTCTGCCACGGATGTAACTGGCCCGATGGTCGGCACACCCACGAAGTCCTACTCTCTCGAAGAGTTCGAAGCAAAATTTAAGTAAAGGATCACGCCCAAATGAAAAAGCTGAGCAACATCGAAGGAATAACTGATCAGGACATCGTTTCGATAATCAGAGAATCCTTGACGCTACCTAAAAAGAACGAGTCTCAACCCGCCCGCCTCAATGAGGCGTATGTTCTCTCCAACAACAAGTACGATCTCTCTACAGAAAAACTCAGTGAGGAGAACAAGGCCGCTCATCAGGAGCTTATGGACGGGTACGTCAAAGCTGCGAATGAGATCTCTGCTGCTCTAGACACTGCAGATCGCGAGAATTCGAACCCTAACAACTCCACCTTCAGGAGCCTGAAGATGGACGAGGTTCACAACGTCAACGCAGCGTTCTTACATGGAATGTTCTTCGAAAACATTTCCGATGTGAGATCGAATATCGCGATGGACTCCCTGACTTACATGCGTCTTGAGCGTGATTTCGGCGGCTTCGACGCGTGGCAAAGAGATTTCATCGCCTGCGCTCTCGCTTCGAGAAATGGGTGGGTCGTAACGTCCTATAACTTTCTTCTTAAGCGCTACGTCAACGTTGTCGTTGATCTTCATAACGTTGGAATTCCTTTCTCTTCTCATCCCGTTATCGTACTCGACTGCTGGGAGCACTCATACTATCGAGACTACCTCAAGGATCGTCGCTCCTACGTCTTTTCGATGATGAAGGAGCTTCGCTGGTCGTTGATAGAAGAAAGAGTTCGTAGGGTCGAAAGAATGCTGGAGGCTGCTAAATGAACTGGAATAGAAAGTCTCTGCGGAAGCAGATTATAAAGGAGATGTACGGAACCAGCATGCGGTTTCTGCTTGAGGCCGAGGGCGACCCTCCCGCAGATCCTGCCACCACTCCAGCACCGGACCCAACAGCTCCAGCACCGGACCCAGCGGCAGGTGCCGCTCCAGCCGCTCCAGCACCGGACCCAACAGCTCCAGCACCGGACCCAGCGGCAGGTGCCGCTCCAGCCGCTCCTGATCCTCTTGCTGGTCTTGCCGCCACTCCAGCCACTCCTGGGGCTGCCCCCGCTCCAGGAGCTCCAGCCGCCACACCAGTTCAAGGAATTAAAACTCCAAACGCTGACGATCCAATTGAGAAGTTTCTGGTGAAAGCTGATGACCTGGCTATCAAGAAAGCTTCAAGCAAAACACAGACAGAGAGCCTCAGAAGACATCGTCTCTCATTCCTCATGGAAGCAGAAGGCGACGAGCCTGATATCGATATGGATTCCTTCGCTGGCGATGTCGCGCGTCTTATCAAAAACTACACCTCTCTTGTAGATGTCAAGGGAAGCGTAGTAACGAAAGCACAAAAATATCTTAAAGAGAAGTACCCGAAAAAAGGCCAGGGCTATTCAGATGAGCTTGTCAGTTTACTTGGAAAAGACTACGACATAAGGTTGGAACCGAAGGAAGAGCCACCTGACTCATATGCAACGGGCGCGAAAAGCAGCGGTGGAGCTGCAAGCTAAAGAGCTGGAGCACATTTTAACTCCTAGAAGATGTGTGCACATAAAGATGCCATCTGAGCTGCACGCCAGCATGAGAGTTTTGGGATTTCAGAAGAAGCTCTCTTTGCAAGAGATGTTCGTTGAGTTCGCGAGATTGTTGACGGACGGAGATTCGTATCTCAATAAAAAGATGGATGATCTCACTCGACTGAAGCGCGAGAAAAAAATAAAGAAGCTAACAGTTCAAGACTCAGAGGACATCTACGAGTTTATTTCTAAGAGCGGAGGAGATCTTTGAATCCGTTCTCTAAAATGATAGGTTTCCTTCAGCAAGAAAAAGATCTTCAAGAACTTCGCGCCCGCCTTGAAGAAAATGACAAAAAACTTGAACAGCTAGCAGAAGTGATTAATATCTTAGGTAAGTTCAGCGAGCAGATGGCGAGGGACATACGAACCGTGGCATCACACATCACTCTCCTCGAAATCTCTCAGAAGAACTCTCGAAAGACATTCACAGTGAAAAAGTCTGACGATGATTTGATCAATTAAAAAAAGGAAGAAAAAATGAAGAACGTTACCGCTATCGCAGCTATCTGCGCCATGTCTCTCCTCACAGCTTGCAGCAAGGAAGAGGCCGCTCCCGCCGCTCCTGCCGTTGAGGCTCCCGTCACACCCGTCGTCACCGAGGCTGCTTCCGTGACCACGACGACTGACGCGACCACGAACGCCACTAGCACCACGACCGATGCCGCGAACGTCAACGGGTCCGTGAACGTTAACGGCTCTACGAACGTCAATAGCACGACCACGACCACCGAGACGAAGACGAACTGATTATATCGTCTCAGACGGGGGAAAAGCCGTCCACGTGGCGGCTTTTTCTGTTTCCGGAAATACTTAAAGAAGAAATTCTATTAGAGAGTGTGACATGCCAGGCGTTAAAGTAAGAAAGTCGGTCCTACAGAGCATCATCAAAAAGCATCTCTTCGAGTCACCGGCACCCGATAGCGGAGTTTCTCGTAGATTGACGGTCGGTCCTGATAGTTCTCCCCTTCCGCGGGGTCTTCCTCTTTCTCCGACAGACAGGATGTCGGTCCAGCTTGATACAGAGCGCCCGCCAGTCGAAGATCCGGACTACATACCCGAGAATTCGCGCGAGCTTGGATACGCAGTCCAAGCTCTCGCCGAAATGGTTCCCGCCGACTTGGTGGAAAAGGCGTACCATGAGTTTCAGAAAGTCCTCGAAAATCTAGAGGAGGATGAGGACGGCGAGGAGGATTCTGACGAAAATGTCGACCTCCTCAAGAAGTTCGAGAACTTCTATCGCAGAAGTCGTAAGTTGATGCGCGAAGCATCGGACGATGACGATTTCGAGGAGGACGAGGAAGAGTTGGCGCGCCTTGATCGTGAGATGGGGGCTGATCTTAAGCGTCAGGCAGACATCGAGTTCGCACGCCCGAAAGACACGAACGTTTCTCTCGGTAGGCTTCAGGACGCCCTGAGCGCTATTGGGATCAAGAATCGTAACCTCGTGGATTACATTGTTAGGCAGATCCGGAGCAACTCCGAGGTTGAGAGCCCAAGCGACGTAAGCGGTCTCACTATGCAGGAGTTCAACGAATTTTTTGATCTTATGATACGAAACATGGGAGATAGGGGGGTCGTGAAAGCTTTCGAGAAAGCCCAGCGCGATTCTAATTCTCACAGAGACGAGAGCAAGTGGGACATCATGGTGGACTTCATCCAGCAGTTCCCAAGATTCATCTCGAATCGTGAGAGCGAACTCCTCGCTCACAAGCGCGACCCGAACGAGATCAAGCAGTCTGAGTACCAGACGATAGCAAAGCCTTTCGGTTACGCAGCAGCCTCAGGGATTCGCCAGGCATTCATCAGAGACGTTATGGCCGTCAGAGCATTGAGCACGTTCGTCATCTCGAGGAGCACCTCAGCGTACGTGAACAACTCCATAAAGGAAGCTTTCGAAGACGCTCTCTCGATGCCGGAAAACAAGGAGTTCCTCGCGACGCTGTTCGATGAAGAGGGTCTTGAGGAGTACCGCGAGATGATGAAGAACCCACGCGCTCTTGAGCAGTCGGATCTTTTCAAGAATTTCGCCGGCGCGGTCACGTACGAAGCTCTAGCTTCGGTCGCTGAGATGAACTTTAAGCCCTACAACGGAAAGCCGGGCAGGTCCATCGGCGCTGCGTTTATGTCTGAGTTCGGAAACGAGAACCTAAAGCTCCAACCCAACGAAGAGATGCAGCTTCGAAAGATGGCGGATCGCGGTCTAAGGGGTGACTACGTCCAGTTCGTGGAAGAGATCCTTGAGACCTCGGAAGAGAACGGGCATCGCGGGCTTCTCACCGCTGCTGCGGCGATGACAGCTGATGACGCCGACAAGGACGAGTACGGCAGCTACGCATCGCCCGCATTCTCGACAATGAAGAAGGCTGCTTCTGTTTCCAAACCTCCTGAGCTTCATGTCGCAGACTACGCTGGAAAGGATGACCCTCTCGTCGACAAGATTAAGTCAGCTGATCGCGCAGCTCGTAAGGCATCGAAGCAGGCTGGGCGTAATAAATGAAGTCGCAGCGGGTCTCGAGCCTGCTGCGGGAGTACTTCGAGAATGAAATTCAGCCGCAGCAATTTCATCGTGAATTTTCGCTTGACATCCGCTCTCTTCCTGTTGTTCCGCGAAGCACCAACAAATGGCAGTTTGAGAAGGGTCCCGAGCGTCTCTGCAGGACGTACGAGTTCTCTGATCGAGCGACGATGAGATCATTTCTGGACCAGCTGATGGATTACGAAGATCACTGCAATCATCATGGTCAAATCCAGGTTGCAGGATCGACGATTCACATAGAGGTCAGGACACATGATCTTGATCGTGTGACAGAGCTTGACAAGGAGTACGCGAACGAATGCGACATGATGCACGAAGATATGGGACTCAACTGGCGGTAGACGATTCGAAATCTTACGTTCTGATGTCCAGCGGGCTGGACGTCGATTTCGGAGAAACTAGCGAAAGCGTTCCTGCTTCTATCGAACAACCTCTAAGCGCGTACGTCGAATCCGAGTTGTTCTCATCAGATGAGCAGCTGGTTTCAATCGAAAGATCGAAAGACGGACTGAGCATATGCCTTGGCGTTGCCGGAAATCGTGTCCAGTTCGCGAAAGCTCTGATACAGGACTCTCAATTGAAAGTTCTGATGCTGGGAGAGCAGTTTAACGCTCGAATTTTCAAGCTAGAGTTCGATCGGGCATATTTAAGTCTACTGAGGTAATCATGACAGAGTACGATTTCGATAAGTTCATGCAGGACATTGTTCGTCGCGAAGAGGAACAGCACGCTCGTGTGAAGCACTACGCAGACCATCACGCTGATACACCCGCTCGCCAGCAAAACGCAAGGTACCGTGAGCATCAGCACAATCGTATTGTTTACAACACGGGCGGTGGCGAATGAGAAGAATAAAGAGCGAGAGGGAGCTCGTCAACTATCTTCGTATGCTCCGAGAAGCCGATGAGCCAGCTGCTGATCCCGCTGCAGTCGCACCCGCGCCCGAGGCTTCTGCCGAGGCCCCTCCACCCGCCGGAGAGGAAAAAAAGCCCATCACGGTTGACGACATCGTTGACAAGTTAAACGTTGTTCGCTCTGGAAGATCCACGAAGGATCTCGATGTGAAGCGAGAGCTTGAGGAGTACGTTAATCAGTTCGACGAGGACGAGAAAACGGCTTTGTTGGCATTCCTCCAGGGCTTGGGGCAGATACTGACAAGCGGAATTGATTCACAGGACGCTGCTGATCCGATGGATCCCTACGCTCTGCAGATCAAGAAATCGCTTGGTGCGAAGGCTGCGAACGCAGCCCAAGCTCCCACACCTTCGGCTGCAGCAGCCCCCGCTCCCACGCCGGGTCCAGTCCCGATTAAGGTAGGCGGATGATGAAAGACGAGAGGGAGTTGCTTAATGAAAGGATAGTCGGCTATCCCAGCTATATGACCTTGTCGGGTGAAGCTGCAAGCAAAATCCTCTCGTCTTTCGGTGCTATATTCACGTCTTCGTGGAAGTCTTTGAAGCTGCTCGGTCATACTCTCGCTTTAAATGCCAAGGTCATCGCGAATTCTTTTAAAGGTGATCAGGCAGCTATCAATAAAAATTTCGAAGACTTTAAGACAAAACGTGATGAAATACATGCTGGTATGAGAGAGGATTTGAAGTACTTCAGAAGCGCTGTCGGTGATAGCCCGCTGGAGAAAGGCATAGCGATGTCTGTCGCTTTTGCCGCAAATCCGTTTTTGGGAGCATCGATGATGATGTCATCCACCAGCAGCCCTAGCAGCTTGAGAGGACCATCAGAAAAATCTGGAAAGCAGGATGCTGGGGCGAAGGCTGCTGCGCAAGGAGCATCTGGTGCGATCAGCAATCGATTGGCTTCGGCCATGCAGTTCTTTGGATATCGATCCGATTCTAGTCTTAGCGAAGCTGCGGCTCCGCCCGTAGCTGCTCCCGCACCAGCTGCTCCGGTTTTAAGTCAAGAGCAGCAGGAGGCTGCGGTCCGTCTCCAGCAGAAAGCGAAAGAATTTTTTACCGCGCAGATTACCAGGGCAAATCAGCTCATGGCGTCCATGGTTCCACAGATCGAGGCGGTGAACGCTGTTCTTCGCGCCGAGGATTATCAGCAGCTCGTTGCTGCAGCCTCCGCCCCAGCTTTGAAAGATTTCGGGATAAACGTGGGCCCAATAGCTGGAGTAGAGACTTCGATTACGTCAGATGTTCAAAAACGACAGCAAGAAGAGCCAGAGAAGTTTGCCAAAGAAGCAGCTGAGATTAGAAAGAAATTTCCAAAGCTCCAGGCCAAAGATGACGTTGATCTTCTCAAGAAAGCTTCGTTCATCTTGGTGAAGTCACCGGCGCAGCAGTCGCTGATGAAGATGGTAGAGGAAAGATCTCAGAAGATTCTCGAATCTATGGATCTTCCGCTGGACCCAGAGGCCAGAAAGTTGCTCGTTCAAACCCCAGAGGGTAAGCAGTACGTTGACACGATGGACGCGTTGTTCAACAAAATTCAAACGACCGCGCAGCAAATCGGAAAATAAACGATTCTCCATTTATGTTGTAACATCGAAGTCTAAAATCTTCGTATGAACAATCGAAACAACAAGCAGTGGATACCAGAGATCGTTTACGAAGAGGGTGAGGGACAGCTTCCTTTCATTCACGTTCCTCCCGACCAGGAGGACCCAAAGCTTCTTTTCATCTTCATTTCCCGCCCTACGGGCGAGTTTGAGCCAGGGTCGGAAGGTGAAGAAGTTCCAGTCATCGAGATGGACCTGCGCCAGTTCGTAGATCTTGGAATTCTCAAGGCTGGACTGACCGAGGAAGAGTACGATAGGTGTCGCGATCTTCTCGGCCTTGAGCCTCTACGCGCTGCCTCGAAAAAGGGCGCTGCGATTACGAAAAATATTCGAGGCAACGTTGGGGGCTGAAAAGCTCGGGGCTCTTGCTTAAGATCGCGTATGATCGATATCACAAAGCAAGAAGTATCTCAGGCGCTAATGTCCATGCAGAGCTTTATGGTAGACCTCAGAGAGTTGCATCACAAGCACAGCATGGACTTCGACAGCAACATCGGACGTCGTAACATTATGATGTCCGCAGCTCAAGAGCATTTCTTCGTTGAGGCATTCAGAAGGTCATTCCCCGAGGCTGTTTCGGACGGAAAGACGGGTCGACCCGACATATATCTCTCCGATAATCGAGAGCTTGAATGCAAGCTTACCTCTCCGTCCAAAAATGGCGGAATAAACCTCCAGACGGATTGGGACACGTTGCAGAAGAAATCGAATCTCGACTATCTTTACGTCGTCGCTGATCAAGAGTTTCAGAAATTCAATGTTCTTTATTTCGAATCACTGGATGCTAGCGATTATTACCCGCCATCTACGACTTCGCGGGGACGAGCAAAAATGAAGAAGTACAGCGCCATGAAAAAGTGTCATGTGCTGTGGGGCGATGTGATCGATGGTCGCGAACGCGATCTCGCCTCTATGAGGGCGGCGCTGCAGGCGGCGTCCCCTCGCGCGCAAAAGACAAGAAAGAAGCTCGAAGAGAGAACAGTTAAACTTGAGCAGTCTGATTCATATTACACTTTCGTTCTAGAGACAGTTTGCTGATTGCTTAATATTTAAGTGCGGAGGATTCCAAAAAATGATTTTCAACAGAGACAGAATTGCAAAGCTCTCTGGCCTCATGGTCGAGAGCAAGGACGGCAGCGATAAGGCGAAGGCAAAGGCCAGCGACTTCGGCGGCGGCAAGATCGAGGACGAGCTTTTCCTCAACGGCGAGGTCACGACTGAGGGCGCTCACGAAGACGAAGCCGATATGGCCGAAGCCCACGAAGACGAGATGTCCGAGGCCGACGAGGAGAAGGCTGTTCGCGAGATGATCCAGGCTGAGCTCTCGGCCGCGAAGATGGAGATGGAAGATGAGATGAAGGAAGAGCAGGCTGTCCGTGAGGCTGTCCGCAAGGAGATCCGCTCGGTGCTCCGCGGCCGTGGTGTCCCGGCACGTGGTTCCCGCGGCGTTGCCCTCGGCGGAACCGGCTTCGGCTTCAAGCGCTAATCGCACGTTTTCGTGCAATAGCAGGTTGACCGACTTATAATGATGGTATGAGAGCAGAAACTCTACCATCATTTAAAGTCGGTCAAATCGTTTACCTGATCCCCAGCGGAGAGCGTCGGGTTATCCCTGCGCAGATCACCGAGGAGATCCTACGTCGCACGATCTCGGGCCAGGAGACGGTGTGGATGATTCAGCTCGCAGGAAGCCAGAAGAGTGTACCTCTCGATCCTGACGCTGCTGAGTATTTCACGAGCGTAGAAATTCTACGAGACATTCTCGTCGATCGTACAAGGGCACAGGTCGTTGCGATGCTAGATCGAGCCGAGACGCTAGCGATCGAGACCTTCAGTCCCAGGGACGAAGAAAGCGACATTCTAGAAGAGCCAACCACCGTTCTCCTACCTGACGGCACTCGTGCGAAGGTGAAGATCTAATGCGACACGTTCTAATCATCGACGGTTTGAATCTCATTCACCGCGCGAGGGTGGCGATGGGAGAATCCGAGAACGGCTGCACTTTTGCCGCTCTTCGATCGGTAAGATCTCTTGTCGAGCGGTTCAAGCCCGACTTCGCGTATTTCGTTCTGGAGGGTACGCCTCGCAGGCGCATCGAGGCCTCCGAGGGCACCTACAAGGCACAGCGTTCCTCGATGGATGACTCATTCTGGAATCAGAAGCGACAGATCACAGACCTCATCTCGCGCCACCTACCGGTCATCGTGACGAGGCATGCGGATTATGAAGCTGACGATGTCATCGCGCACCTTGCTGAGAAGCATCACATCGAAGATCGAGTGACGATCGTGTCCACCGACACGGACTTCACACAGCTCCTACGAGCTGATGACCGCCGGATCGCTCTCTACTCTCCGATCAAGGACATTTTCGTCGAGGCACCGCCCTATGATTACGTTCAGTGGAAGGCTCTCCGGGGCGACGGCGCCGATAACATTCCAGGCATTCCAGGCATCGGTGATAAGAGGGCTACGGTCCTGGTGACAGAGGGTGGTGCGCTTGAAGCTTTCTTCAAGAAGAAACCCGAGACTCGAGCAATCTTCGAGCACAATCTTTCGATGATCGGCTTCGAAGATCTTACCGAGACGTGGAAGCAAACAACCTTCAGCGATCCCCTTCGTAAGAACGAAGAGCTCCGATCTACGATGCAAGGACTCGGAATCTTCTCGCTTACCAATGACAAGACATGGCCGAAGTGGATCGCTTCGTTCGATCGTCTCTGGATGCAGTTTCTTTCTCAAGCAGCGTGATTACAATATTTCAAAGAGGTAGCAAATGGAAAACAACGGTCTTTCTTTCGATCAGCCGCTCAGCGGCGATGAGCAGCGCAACCTTCGTTCCCGCGGCGTGATCCAGGAGTCTGAGGTTGCAGTTCGGGTTGGTGATCTTCTCGTCGCTGTTAACTCATTGACGGGTTCTCGTCGGCAGATCGCCAGCGAGGGTCTTGTCGCAGAGGGTCGTCGTCAGGTTCTAAAGGATTGACATGACTGAGGGCTTCAAGTCTCTTGTATTTGATGATGATGCCCGTGATTGCCTGCGTAAGGGTGTCGATACTCTAGCGCAGGCAGTTCGCGTTACTATGGGTCCTTCTGGTCAAAATGTGATTATCGAAGTTCCGGGAGCTCCTCCGATCGTCACAAAGGATGGAGTGACGGTTGCAAAATCGATAGATCTCAGGGATCGAAACATGAATCTGGGAGCCCAGATAGTGAAAGAGGCTGCCAGCAGAACGTGCGACACTGCGGGAGATGGCACGACAACAGCCACGGTTCTTGCTCACGCGATTTTCAATGGCGGACTACGTGTGCTTTCGGGTGATCACAGCAGTCCCGAGATGCGCGCAGGAATGTCGTGGGCTGTGTCGTCAGTGATATCAGCCCTTCGTGATATTGCGAAGCCCATCACCTCAGACGAAGAGATCGTCCAGGTTGGAACGATTTCTGCTAATGGAGAGCGAGAGATTGGAGAGCTCCTGTCTCAAGCGATGCGAGCCGTGGGTCGTGATGGTACGATCACCGTTGAGGAGGCAAAAGGGTTTTCAACGAGCCTACAGGTCGTTGAAGGCGCTGAGATCGATCGAGGCTATCTTTCGCCCTACTTCGTCACGGACAGCGAGAGGATGGTCTCTTCGCTTGAGTCTCCGTATGTCCTCCTAACTAACAGCAGAATCTCGACCCTGAAGGAGATACTTCCTGTACTCGAGAAGATTCACTCATCGCAGAAGCCTCTGCTGATTATTGCTGACGATGTCGAGGGCGAGGCTATGCAGGGTCTTGTTGTCAATCGGACGAAGGGAATCTTGCAAGTCTGCGCTATTAAGGGCCCCGAGTTCGGTGAAAATAGACTGCACGCAATGCAGGATCTAGCGGTTCTTCTCAACACGAAGGTTCTCTCCAGCGACTCCGAAATCGCGGGCGTACGACTTGACGAGCTAGGAAAATGCAAGAAGGCGGTCATTGGAAG
>Ga0114979_10002472_pt1 | contig 12483 bp, 9 predicted proteins | sample S_140625_EF_Meta_FD_87315 | JGI IMG/M metagenome (GOLD analysis project Ga0114979, IMG submission 87315) | Freshwater microbial communities from Lake Simoncouche, Canada to study carbon cycling - S_140625_EF_MetaG | ecosystem: Environmental > Aquatic > Freshwater > Lake | place: Lake... | reverse complement strand
GCTATGCTGCTCCTTCAAGTTATGCTGCTCCTTCAAGCTATGCTGCTCCTTTAAGCTATGCTGCTCCTTCAAGTTATGCTGCTCCTTCAAGCTATGCTGCTCCTTTAAGCTATGCTGCTCCTTTAAGCTATGCTGCTGCTTCTTCAAGACATAGCGGCTCTTATGGTCCTTTTTCTGGATCTCCTGCTTCCTCAAGTCGTCCTAGTCCTTATTCCAGACCTACTGCTTTTTCAAGACCTCGTAGTGGAGGATCCTTTAAAAGTAGAAAAAGAAGAAAAATAAATAAGAAAAACTATTCGCAAAAACATAAAACAACAATAAAAGCACATAGAAAATATAGTAAAAAACATAGAACATATAAAAAACAAAAAAATAGTTAATAAAGTATTATTTAGAATAAAAATGTAATAATATTATAGTTTATAGTTTATAATTTTTATAAAAAATATTAGTATATTATAGTATATTATAATAATATTATGAAAATTAATAATAACATTAGAAATTTAATCAAAATAGCTATTTTAATATTTATAATACTTTCGTGTATTTATGTATTATATATTTTTAACAATGAATATAGAATTATAGAAAATTTGGCTAATGTGAGAGATTGTTCTAATTGTACAGTAAAACCGTCTTCTGGAAACTGTGTTCCAATATATGATATTAGTTATAAATATATACCTCTTGGTGGAGACAGATATAAATTAGACATTTCTAATGTTATAACAAATAATGTTTTTTGCGGATGGGAATCTCAATGTATGTTTGACAATGTTACATCTATAGATGAACGATCGGCATTATCAAATAGAAATATAGGTGAAGGCATAAATGATATTACTTGTTGCTCTGGAAGTTCATTTTATGATAATAGTAATATAAATTTCAATTACAGCGTTATTCAAGATAACACCGACAATATATCAGATTGCTTAAATATAAAAAATTATATAAGTCAACCCTCTGCATTATCAGGAGCGTTAGATGTTTCAAGAACAGTATTAGCTCAAACATTGCGAATATGTAACACATTGGAACCATCTGGTTCATTGTTTAATAAGAGAGGTATGTTATTTTCTAAAAGAGAAGCAAGTTTTAATATTTTTACTGATCCAAAAAGTATGCCACGAGATATTCTAAATTTTATTTCATTTAGTAATATCAGAAATGGAATTAGAGCAATACTTGGAGGACCTACTCCAGGAAATTTAAATGGTTTTAGTGAGATATCATTGAATAATATTATAACTCAACTTGAACAAATTGATGATAGTATAGCTACAACATCAAATACAACACAGCGACAACTACAACGATCGGATTTAACACCCAGTCAAATTAATAGTCTTACTCCTATTTTGAATAACTTACGCAATGGTTATACGAGTGCTTTACCCAATATACCTTTATCTATAAGGACTGATATTAGTTACTCGCTTGTTACTAATGTTAAAAATGCACAAAACTACACACCATATGTCCCACTATTAGGAAATTCATATTTATTAAATCCTGAACAGTTTTTTAATTGTATGGGAGAAGTAAAGACTGATTTCAGCGGCTCATTTACGGCAGATCAATTAGCGGACTTTAGCAACAATGATTATTTTGGAACATCAGGACAGCCTATTTCTTTAGGTGGACTTGGTGATGCTTCTTATAGTGCTTTAGGTTCATTACGAGATACTTCATACCCAAGTAATAATGACTTAGAAATGGAATTAAGAAGATTAGAAACTATTCCTTCATCAGGAAATGCTCCTGTTAGTGTAATAACTTCCTATTTGAGTGCTATTAATAGTTTCTATGAAAAACAGCTTCAAAATATATCAGGACCGAGAGAACACACCTATAATCAACAAATGGTTTTTGATAACAATAGTATCCAAACAACAGCTCCTACATTTTTTACATACAATAAAGATGAAAACAATGTTTATGATTGCCAAGAAAGTATAACAGGTAATTCTACATTTAAATATTGTGGTCCAGAAGCATATTATGAAATTCCTAATTTTTAAAATTTACTTTGCGAAAATATTTTTATGTTAAATAATTAATATAAAAATATTGCTAAATGCTAATTGCTAAATGCTAAATAACTTTATTTAGTATAAGTGTGATATAAAAAGGCACAGGTTCCTCCCAATAGCTGAGCAATTACAAATACAATAAATTTAGTAACATCCATTTTCTTTGATAATAACATCATAAAACTTACAGCAGGATTGAAATTGCCGCCCGAAACTTTACCACCAAAATAAATAACAGCAGCAAGAGCAATACCTATTGCTAAAGCATCGCCTGTTTTTAATATTACTGCTAAGAAAATAAAGGTGCCTATAAATTCTGTGAAAAATTCTAACAACATTTTATATAAATATAAAATATTATATAAAATATTATATAAAATATTATATTAAATATTATATAAAATATTATATAAAATATTATATTCACCATAAATAAATATGACTTAGAATTTTTGCATTATAAAAACCTTGCGATTTCTTTTTTTCTAAAGCTATAGCCGGAGCTCGTTTTTTGGTTCCAGAATGTCTGCTAAAATAGTTTTGCATGCGTTTGCGATTATTATGATTTTTATATGAATATAATTTTAGCGGAGTTCTATCTTTATATTGCTCATAGTCCGAAGCACCAAAATGTATTTTACGTATTTTTTTTGTTGCCTTATTTTGAACATAGGCGGTATATTTTTTACCCTTGATTTTACTCTTTTCAAATTTAATCAGCTTTTCTTTCATTTATATATATATGAAAGAAATATAAAGAATTAGCTACAAATAATATTTTTATTGCTATATATATAATTATATATATAATTATGAATATACCTATAAAATATTTACCAAAACGCCTTAATTTGAAAGACAAAAAGCAGCAACTTAGTCAACTTAAGAAATCAAGAAATGCGTACAATAAGAATATTTATATTACACGCAAAAAAGTTAAATCATATAAATCGCAAAAATCGAAACATTTATTAAAAGCACAAAAAATATACAAGTTAAATAATATTGTTGTTAACGCAAATCTCTCTAAAAAGACAGGATGCTCTATAAATTCGTTGCGTAAAATCGTGAATAAAGGACAAGGAGCGTATTTTTCATCGGGTTCAAGACCTAATCAGACAGCGCAAAGCTGGGGACTTGCCCGTTTAGCAAGCTCAATAAGTGGTGGAAAAGCTGCAGCAGTTGATTATAATATTCTTGAGGAAGGTTGCTCTAATAATTCTAAGGCACTAAAATTAGCAAAACAAGCTAAGAAGCAACACGGACATGGAACACGACGAGTAGCTAAAATAAAACTATAGTATATTAACTGCTCCACATTAGTCCTGCTAATCCATTTTGAAATGTTAAAACATTATATTTTTCTTCAATAACATATAAATTATAGTGATATTTATAAATATTTGTTGGGTCTTTTATTGTTCCAATAATTACATTTGATGATGCTTCGCAAATAGTTCTAAAACTTGCACTTAGATCAAATGGAGGATTACTATAATTACTATACTCAAATTCAATTGTTTTGAAAAAATTTGTATTGAATGCTCCATTAGGTTGATGCTTAAATGGATCTGTTGTTAATGAAAAATTATAACTATATAAACCGATTTTGGAGCATGAACCGTTAGATTTGGTATATTTCTCTATTTTACTATATATTGAGCTATCAAAATTATATTCCCTATATTTACCATCACAAATTATAGCAAAAGTTCTCATTATTTCGCATTGATTTGTTTGTTCGCTTGTAGAAGGGGTGTTGCCTGTTATATAAATGTTTTTTGAAATGTCACCACCATAGCTAAAATGCGGAGTGTAATATTTATACCTATTTATACCACTACCAAATTCTAATTTTAGCAAGTCATTTGGTATCTTGTCCTCATATAACCAGTTTGTATAATTAGACCATTCATTACGATAATTAACATCGCTTCTTTGAAAATACCACATCCAATTTTTAACTAATCCATTTGATTCCACTTTAATTTTACGAGATCTAATAACTTCTTTAAAGCTAAATTCAGACACTTCAGTTATTAAATAATTTTGACTATTTTTTGCAAAATATGTTCGCTCTTCTTCTCCTAAAAAACATTGCGTACATATTAAATGAATATCGCTATTAATTGTTGATTTTAAGTCTTGATAAGTATCAACAGCTTTCAGCAAATCGCGCTGCGGAGGAGGATTAACAAATCTTTTAAATTGATATGCAATAGTATTTTGATTTGCTTGTATTTGAGGAAAATTATTATATGGTATAAGATTATCTGAGTTATCATACAATACATCTTTAATTGTAAATAATTCCATTAGAGGTCGCAATCTAAAATTAATAACTAATTCACTATATTGTAAGCAAATTAACGGAAAGGCCATAATTGAAGACATTGTAAACCAAGAATTGATCGGTATATATAAATTTAATTCACGTATTGATGGTTCAATTCCGCTTATATCGGGACTAATATTTGAAGGATTAAATGCACTTGGATAGTTATTATTTCTATTATTAAAATTTGCGGGATCATTAAATTCAGCGGTGTTGCCCGTCATAATATCAAATAGCGCTTTTTTATGCGCATCAAAATCTCGCTCTACAATATTCTGCAAATAGTGTCCGCTAAATTTTTGAATTGTTGATCCGTTAATGGTTATATTCACGCTCTCAATAATTTGACATCCTATTTGTTTTATCCATTTAAACTCATAAGGTCTATAGTCATTATTATATTTCAATATTGGACTCCATATTCTCGGTAATTTAACGACTAAATATGTATCCATTAATAAATCACCATAACGTTGTATTTTAAAACTATAATTCGATTTTTTGGTTACATCTAATTCCATTTGTCCTGTTTGGTCTATTCTGAACTTTTGTAACCCAAAATTTGTATATTTATAATACGTGGATTTGAAGAAGGTCTTTGTTGGATTACCCGTCAAAACTATATTTTGATTTCCAATTGCTATTAAATTTAATAGTCCTCCTGCCATTATATTAATATACTAATTAATATATTAATATATTATTTATGTTATTAATATTATTTATGTTATTAATATTAAATTGTAAGTTAAATAATATAATATTATATAATATTATTTAATATTATTTAATATTATTTAATATTATATGGATACATTTAGCGTAAAAACTTTAAATACAAGTCAATATTTCTATATAACACTGGTAATAATAATATTTGTATTATTGTTACTATTTAGTTGGGTATTTAATAGATTAGGTTTGAAAGATAGATCGTGCAACAAATTAAGATTAGCTTGGCCAACTCTTACAAATACTTCTTATCTAATATCATATAATAACGTAAAAACAGACTCAGCAAATACATTTGATGGATCTAACTGTAAATTTGTAAACTATCATGTTAAAAGCGCATATAATTGCTGCTGTGGAGATGGCTATAAAAATAATTTTGTAGCACTATGCGCTTTAGAAAAATGTATTGTTAATGGTTGCCGTTTTTTAGATTTTGAGATTTATTCATATAATAATGACCCTATTATTGCGGCATCAACCGCTAACAATAATTATATTAAAGAAACTTATAATTCGCTATTGTTAGAAGTAGTATTAGAAACAATTAAAGAAAAAGGCTTTAATCAAACAGCAACAAATTGCGCTAATGATCCACTTATACTAAATTTTAGAATTATGAGCACAAATATTAATATGCTTAAAAAGATCGGCGAACTAATTCAAAAATATTTACATACCAGCAACCAGAACTTTACAATTGAAACCAGAAAAGGTGCTGTACTTTTAGGTGTTGAAATGCGTGAATTATATAGAAAACTTATTATTATTTGTGAGTTTAATCCACAACCTAATATTGTTGAGAATAGTGAATTAGTAAAATTGAAAAATTATATAAATTTACAGGCTCGAGGACCAGAATGTAACACCTTTAGATATAATCAAATAGTTTCTAAAAAAGGGTCTGTCTCGTTTATTAATGAGACAAAGCAAAAATATGTAATTGTATTGCCTAATTTAGATAATTCTGTAATAAACTTTGATCCTAAAACCTCGTTTGATACAGGCTGTCAAGCTATTTGTATGAAGCATCAAAATGTAGATAATAATTTACTTGGATATAATGCGCTATTTAAAGCAAATTTCAACTATTCGTGGCTCAAAAAGAAGTTATTGTTATTAAATATAAATGCACCTGTTTTACCCGTTTATAATGGAGGTGTTAATTTACCATCCACTAGATAATAATAAGATTATTAATTAGTCTATTAGTAATCTCTCTTTTTTTATTTTTATATCTTTATATATTATTGTATTATAAAGAACAACTATGAAAGAAACATTTGAAGAAAAAGAGTTACAAATATTAAGAACAGCTATAGATAATGCTACAACAATAAGTGGTAGAAAACTGGTTCAATCTGACTCCGTTAAAAAGATTATAGAAATCTTAGAAAATTTCTTAAGAACACATAAAACACTTTGCTATGGCGGTACAGCTATAAATAATATTTTACCGGAACAATATAGATTTTATAATAAAGATATTGAAATACCTGATTACGATTTTTTTTCACCATACGCAATGGAATATGCGAGAGATTTAGCAAACATTTATTATAAAGCGGGTTATGAGGAAGTAGAAGCTAAGTCAGGAGTGCATAGCGGAACATATAAGGTTTATGTAAATTTTATGCCTATAGCAGATATCACATATTTAGAATTAAATTTATTCAAAAATATATACAAAAAGGCAATAAAAATTAATGCAATAACTTATTGTCCGCCAAATTTTTTACGAATGGCTATGTACCTTGAATTATCACGTCCTATGGGTGACGTTTCAAGATGGGAAAAAGTTCTTAAACGTATTATATTATTAAATAATCATTTCCCTCTTCGTGGAGTATCTTGTAAAAATCAAGATTTTCAAAGACGTTATGAAGGAAATTCCAACGAACAAGAGAGAATTTACGAGGTTACTAAAGATTGTTTCATAAATCAAGGCGTGGTTTTTTTTGGTGGTTACGCCAGTGCCTTATATAGTAAATATATGCCATATAAAGAACGGAAGCAAGTCTCTAATATTCCCGATTTTGATGTTATAAGTGAAAACCCTGACTCGTGTTCAAGAATATTAAAAGAACAATTGAATTACGAAGGGTTTAAAAATGTTAAAATTAATAAAAAACCACCAATAGGTGAATATATTGCTGTTCATTATGAAATTGTTGTAAATAATGATGTAATAGCATTTATTTATAAATCAACTGCTTGTCATAGTTATAATATTATAGCTATTAATGGACAAAAAATAAAAGTCGCAACAATAGACACAATATTGAGCTTTTACCTAATATTTATATATGCTAATAGACCATATTATGATGAAAATAGATTATTATGTATAGCTGAATATTTATTCAAAGTTCAACTAAACAATCGCCTTCAACAAAAAGGTTTATTAAAAAGGTTCAGTGTATTATGTTATGGTAAGCAAAACACATTAGAAGATATGAGAGAAGAGAAATCCAAAATTTATTCGCAAGTTAAAGAAAATTTAATCTCTCGAGATTCGAAATTATATAATAGTAATTTCTTTAGATATATACCTAAAGAGTTAGTTGAAAAGTCATTATTAGAATCTAAACTATCTAATAGCGAAAAGTTATTACATAGCGAAAAATTATTACATAGCGAAAAAAAGACCACTAAAAAAACTTTACACAAGAAGGCAAAGCGTAAAGCAACGCGTAAAGCAACACGCAAAGCGACACGCAAAGCAAGACGCAAAAATAAATTAATTAAAATTAATAGCAAAAAGCATAAAAATTTATATATTAAATAAATTATATCATATTATAATAATAATATAATATAATAATCTTAAAATATCCACCTATATTAGCAGTCAAAAATACATTTAACCTATTGCTGGGAAACCAACTAAGTTAGCACCTATACCAAAACCGGCTCCACTTCTTGCACTTACTCCCATGCTAGGAATAAATGTGTCTAAAATAGAGAATGTCGCAGCAGCCATTAAAGCAATAATGGCAATTTCTTCCATCTTTAATGGTTTTTGCGGAATAACAAAAGCAACAACCGCAACCATCAAACCTTCTACTAAATATTTAATAGCTCTTTTTACTATTTCTCCCATATTGAAATTCATTTTTTGTTTATATTAATAAATAAGAAAAAAATATAATTTTTTACTTAATTATATAAATAATTAAATTTTTTACTAAATATATTAATACTTAAAAATTAATGCTAAAAATTAATATTAAAAAATATTAATACTAAAAAATTAATACTAAAAATATTAATACTAAAAAATTAATACTAAAAATATTAATATTAATAAAATAAATACTTAAAATTATATTAATATAACATTTATATATTATATGTCAACCAAAAAATCTTCTAAATCTAAATCTAAATTAGCGGACAAGTCAGACTCTAAAGAATACGTTGATTTATTAGATGAGGACAAACCTATTAGTGGGCAAAAATACGTATGTTTAAGTTTTATATCACCTGAAGACCATATTAAAAATAAGAATTTATTTTATTTTGAGAAGTTCTTAGCTAATTTTGAATTTAAAAAAACATTTGAGAAATATACACAATTCTTAAATTTTTTATCCTATAAATATAGTTTGGATTTTAATCAACTCACTAAAGATATGGAAGAATTTGTTGAAGAAGAAAAAGAGAAATTATTTTTAACAAGTCTTGATGATGAATATAAATCATTTTTAGATATTAAAGAAGAAGACTTACAAAAAGAATATAATAAACAGCACGAGTTTCAAACTAATACAAGAGGTATTAAAGTACGTGGTGTATTTGGTTCTCAAGAAGAAGCAGAATTGCGGTGCAAATTTTTGAGAGATGCCGACCCCAATCACGACGTATATGTTGGAGGAGTTGGAATATGGATGCCTTTCCACCCCGAAGCGTACAAAACAGGTCGTGTAGAATATTTGGAGAAAGATTTGAATGAATTGATGGCACAAAAAAAGAAGAATGATGAGATCTCTAAAGAACAATTTAAAGAGCGAGTAAAAGAAAGCAAGAAAAAGGCTATTCAAGAAAATATTGCCAAAGCTCAAAAAGAAGGAAATAAATTAATGCAAACTATTGACGAAGAAGGAAATCTCGTAAATGCGGATAGAATGGATATTCCAGGAAAGAATTTACTATTTGGTGATGGAGATGGTGATGACGTATCAACTGCAGATTTACGTAAAGAATTATTTGAAGCCGATGACGTTATTGTTGGAAAACAGGAAAATAATGATCACGGGCTTTCACAAATTTTAGAACGACAAAAAGAACTTGCCAAGCAATTAGCTGATAAAACAGAAATAGAATAAATATAATCTTAGTAACATATTTTAACCTCCTAAAATATGTTATATAAAATAAAAATAAAAATAATAATAAAAATAAAATGTTACGTTTATTTTTCTTCAAGTGCCTCTATTGCCTCTATTCTTTTAGTTATATTTTTAAGCATAGCATTTTGCTCTTGTAAAGATTTTATTAATATAGCATCAAAACTGCTATAATTAACTGCCTTATACTTAATAGTCCTACCATCCTCAATATCTTTTGGACTTGGTTCTAATTCTGTTACCAAATTAGGAAACAGGCCTTCTAATTCTTGCGCTAATACACCAATATATTTAGTATTAGTAGAACCCTTCATAGTATAATCAACAACTCTAACTTTTAGCAAATCTGCTAATTTAGGACCACTTGTAACAATATTTTCTTTTAATCTGCTATCACTAAACGCCTTATACGAATTAGTTCTGTTTGTTATAGCACCATTTCCAGTAATTTGAACCTTTAAATTCCTTGTTGATATTACATCACTATAATATTCTTTCATAATTGCGCTACTTAGGTCAGAATCAAACATTTTATAACTATAACCATCACTCCTATAAATATGATTAGATATATCTCTATAATTAGCTATAGCTCTTGATATAACTAATGAATTAACACTAATATTGCCCATTAGAATTAAATTACCGCTAATTGTTGTCGTTGGCGCATTAACTGCTAATGTTTTATTTATTCCATATACAGTATTATAAGTATTGTTGCTTTGGATTAATGTTGTCCCATCTCCAGATAATGCGTGTATTCCTGCTTTAGAAGTTGCGGTTTTACCACTAAGAACATTGCTTACTTGATTCCAATAATTATTAGCATATGCAAAAACTCTTACATGTCCTCTATTATTACTATTATTGTCCGAACCTATAGAAATAATTGTGCCGTCGTTTGATATAGCTACACTGGCACCGAATTCATCGCCTCCTGATATTCCTACCAGGGTTTGACCTAATTGGGTCCAAGTTGTTTCACCTTGATACCTATAAACTTGTCCGCTATTATTTCCAGGAGCACCAACAACAATAGTATTTCCATTAGCAGATAATTTTAAAGCTCTTCCAAAGTATAAATAACTTATATCGGCTCCTTGAATAGTACCTTTATTTTCCCAAGTTGTGCCTGACCAAGTAAAAGTTTTGACTTTTCCAGCATTAATTATATTATTAGCATTATTAACATTTAAACATCCTGTAGCAAGTGTTAGTCCATCTAATGATAAAGCAGTTGCATAGCCTTCATAAGACCCAGAATCACCTAATAATGTTTGCCCTTGCTGTCTCCAATCACTTACACTAGAGCTAAAATCATATACTCTAACAGCTCCTGCATTATTTCCATTTAAATTATCTTTCCACGCACCAATAGCAATCCTATTTCCATTTCCTGCTAAACTTATGCTGTATCCGCTTTCACCAGCAAGTGTTTGTCCATTAATAGCAAACCCTCTTTGGGTCCATTTATTAGTATTGTTACTAAGCTCAAATAGCTTAACTTGACCATTGTTAATTCCTGATTCGTCGCTAGCTATTGAACTGCCAGCAACAACTCTTCCATTACTTGATAAAGCTAAATCCCATCCAAATTGGTCATCATTACTTAGACCGACAAGAATTTCACTGCTTAATCCTAGTTGGTTCCAACTGTAAGGCGCTTGATTATATGACAATTCATAAACATAAATTCGCCCTTTTGAAATGTCGCTTTGATAAGAAGAAGACAACGCAACTACTTTTCCATCATTTGAAATAGCTACTTTTTTATTAGTTAATGGTGGTCCGTTAGGTGTTACTATATTAGATTCACCATACGCGGTCGAAGAACCTATTATATTTGTTGCTATTACTCTAAAAGTATAAGATATGTCGTTAGTTAATCCACTAATTGTTGCTGTTCTTGTTAAGCCATTTGCAGTCGTTACTTGGAAACTACCCGAACTGCTTGTTACAGAATAACTTGTTATTGGTCTACCGCCATCATTTGTAGGAGGGCTCCAATTTATAGTGGCTTCAGCATTACGTGATGTTGCTGTTACATTTATGGGTGCTTCAGGTTCTCCAATAGGTGTTGCATTTACTATAGAAGATGGAGGTGAATTACCCGCATTACTACTTATTGTAATTACTCTAAAATAATATGGTGTACCATTAGTTAATGGAGATACTAATTTATAAGTTACTCCACTAGAAACTGTTGCAAAAGTAGCCCAAGTTGATAAATTTCCACTTATTTCAATTCTATAATTGGTAATAGTACTGCCGTTACTTATTGCACTATTCCAACTTAAATCAACTTTAGCATTACCTGCAGTTGCTAATATACCAGTAGGCGCGCTTGGAGTAGTAAATGGTATTACTCCATTATATATAGCTGGTGTTTGTGAATTTCCTACAGCAGTTATTGCTACTAAACTAAAATCATAACTTTTATTAGTTAATCCACTTACAGTTGCACTTACCGCCGTTAGAAAAGTTACTGTTCCTTCCGAATAATTATTTGTTATGGAATAACTTGTTATTGGAGAACCACCATTAGATAATGGTGCAGTCCAAGTTAGTGTAACAAGACCATTACCTGGGATTGCACTTAAATCTCTAGGTTGCCCAGGAAAATTAAAGGTTGTTGTATCTACAAGACTAGGGTCTACAGTTGGACCAGCAATATTTATTGCATATATTCTAAAATAATAACGTGTATTATTTCCTAATTCAGTTACTCGAAAAGTATTTATTGAAGCATTAGTTGAAATATCACTACCCCAAGCATTAATACCATTATTACTTCTTTGAATTAAATAACTACTAATATCTCTTCCACCATTAAACAGTGGAGGACTCCAAGATAAATCTACCAAACGAACACCTGCGACCGCTGTAAAATTTCTTGGTGTATTAGGTACAGTAAATGGTGTTTCTGTAATTGAAGCAGATGAGGTAAAATTTGCTCCATTAGTTGCTGTTACAGTAAAAGTATAAAGGGTACCATTAGTTAATCCTGAAGCGGTTGCTGTTCTTGTTG
>Ga0114979_10002471_pt1 | contig 12483 bp, 12 predicted proteins | sample S_140625_EF_Meta_FD_87315 | JGI IMG/M metagenome (GOLD analysis project Ga0114979, IMG submission 87315) | Freshwater microbial communities from Lake Simoncouche, Canada to study carbon cycling - S_140625_EF_MetaG | ecosystem: Environmental > Aquatic > Freshwater > Lake | place: Lake... | reverse complement strand
TGGTGAAAAGCTGTCTAAGCAAAATGGCGCCAAAGCTTTGGACTTAAGCTCACCCGCAGCCATCGCCCAAGCGCTTCAAAGTGCTGCCAGTACCTTAGGTTTGAGTCACATCAAGCAACTGGATGGGCAATCAGCAAGCTTGGAAGATGCCTTGGCCATATGGACCCAAGATTGGGCAACCAAGTACTTGAGGGTCACCCCTTAAAATAGGCCCATGACTTCTGACGCATCCCAACAAGCACCGGCCTCGGTTGCCTTTCCGAAAAATATCAAAAGCTTTGTGAAACGCGCTGGCCGAACGACCACGGGTCAAGCCAAAGCCTTTGAAGTTTGGGGTCCCCAGTTTTTACTTCAGTACGCACCCGAACCCTTGAACATGGCCAAAGCATTTGCGTTGAATGGTCAAGACGCCGTCCCCGCCCCCGTCATTTTGGAAATTGGTTTTGGCATGGGCGAAGCCACCGCCCACATCGCCAAGGTGCGTCCCAACGATCGCTTCTTGTGCTGCGAAGTGCACGAGCCTGGCGTGGGTGCATTGCTCAAGCGCATCGGCGAGCAAGATATTCACAATATTCGCATCTTGCAACACGATGCGGTGGAAGTGATTGACCACATGTTGCCCTTGGTTTCATTAGATGGCGTGCACATTTTCTTTCCCGATCCTTGGCACAAGTCACGTCACAACAAACGTCGGCTCATTCAGACTCCTTTGATTGCCAAGTTGGCAGCACGCCTAAAGCCTGGCGCTTACATTCATTGCGCCACCGATTGGGAACCCTATGCCGTGCAAATATTGGAAGTGCTCAGTGCAGAGCCTTTGCTACAAAATACCGCAGCCACGGGTCAAGGCGGCTTTGCCGTCAAGCCCGACTACCGGCCACTCACCAAGTTTGAAAATCGTGGCTTGAAATTGGGGCATGGTGTGTGGGATGTCGTCTTCAAACGTGCCTAAGCATTTGTTGCAAAACGGCGTTAGCGCCAGCAAAGTGGGCATTCCCGCCAACACGGATCTTTCGGCCATTGATTTTTTAACGCAGCGATATCCAGCCATCTCACGCGAAGTGTGGTTTCAGCGATTTTTAGCGGGCACTGTATACAATGCACTGGGACAATGCATTTCACCTGATCATGGTCTGTTCAATGAGTCCCATCTGCTGTACTTTCGACACGTAGCGGATGAACCCAATTTACCCTTCAAAGCACAGATCATTTATCAAGACGCACACTTGGTGGTGGCCGACAAACCGCACTTCATGCCGGTGACACCAGGCGGTCAATATGTGCAGCAAAGTTTGTTGGTGCAACTAAAGCAAGAATTGAATTTGCCGGAGTTATCGCCTTTGCATCGCATTGACCGCGAAACTGCAGGCTTGGTGATGTTCAGCATTCGTGCGGAGGATCGCAACGCCTACCAAGCCTTGTTCAGACTTCGCCAGGTTGAAAAAATCTACGAAGCCATTGCGGGTGCACCAGAAACCTCATCTCAGCACCTCACTTTTCCACTGACTCACCAAAGTAAGCTGGTAGAGGACTCACAATTTTTCAGAATGCGCGAGCTGAGCCCTGATGAGTTTTCAGAAGCTAGCTCTTACAACAGTGAGACTTGGATCGATTGCGTTGAACGCATTCCCGCTAGCGAGACCTCCACACAAAAAGACTCGCCTTCCAGAGAATTGGCGCGATACCAACTGAAACCCGTCACGGGCCTACGACATCAATTGCGCGTTCACATGAACGCGCTTGGCTTGCCATTGGTGGGCGACCAGTTTTATCCGATCGTTAAACGCTCACCAATGGACAAGGATGATTTCAAACAAGCTTTGCAATTGCTTGCAAAATCCATTTCATTCTCAGACCCTCTCACAGGCGGCACACGCGAATTTACGAGTGAATTAAAGCTCACTCACTAAAATAAAACTTAAGAATTCAAAATAGATTGCCAAAACAGCCGAAACAGCCATAATATCTACTAACTGCCCGAAAGGAAACTTCATGCTCACAATGACATCGCTGGCGGCACAAAACCAGTTTGGCACCTTAATCGATACGTCGCAGCGTCAGCCTGTCGCCGTTACCCGGCGCGGACGTCCTGTAGCGGTCGTACTTTCATACGAAGACTACAAAGCTGTAACTCAAACCATCCCCCTGCATGTTGCAGAACTGATCAGTGAAAACTATGCGTTGCGGGGAAAAGAAGCATCCAATGCAATGACTCAACATCTTTCAAAAATGAGCACGCAAGCCGAAAAAGATGGGCTTAGTGAGGCAGATGTTGCGCGCATGCTCAATGACAAGTAAAACAGCTTATATCGTCATTGACACCAATGTACTTATTAGCGCTGGTTTACTCCCTCACTCCAAATCAGCCCAAGTACTTTCCATAGCTGTAGAGCGGTTTGTGATTGCACAAAATCACGCAACTTGGCATGAATTGGAAACAAGAATTGCAAGACAAAAATTCGATCGATACTTTGAAAAAGATGGACGCCTCAGACACTTGATACAAATTGCCAAGTCGATCAAAAAATTTGAACCCATTTCAAAAATCAAAATCAGCATTGATGAAACTGACAATAAATTCATCGGTCTCGCTATTGATTCTCAAGCAAGCATCATCATTTCAGGCGACCCAGACTTGAAGAAAATTCAACGCTACGAAGGGATTGAAATCGTTTCACCTTCCATTTTCTTTGAAAGATTCAGTCAGTAACAGCCCATGAAAAAAGCCCCTCACGGGGCTTTCTTTAAACTCAAACTTCTGACGACAACATCGTCATCCCATCTGAAACATCACAAACGCTCAGTCACCCAAGCCTGCACACTGCCCAAAGCCGCATTCAGGTGAGTGGCATCCGTACCACCTGCCATGGCCATGTCAGGCTTGCCGCCGCCTTTGCCGCCCACTTGCTGAGCCACAAAGTTAACCAACTCACCCGCCTTCACTTTGCCAGTGGTGTCTGACGTCACACCTGCGGCCAATTGAACCTTGTCGCCATCCACAGCTGCCAACACAAGCACAGCCGTTTTCAGTTTGTCTTTCAACTTGTCCATGGTGTCGCGCAATGTTTTGGCATCTGCGCCTGGCAACAGTGCGGCCAGCACTTTGACGCCCTTCACATCGGCCGCTTGCGTCATGAGCTCATCGCCTTGTGATGAAGCCAATTTACCTTTGAGCGCCGCCATTTCTTTTTCCAAAGATTTCACTTGGTCCAAGACTTGGGCAATGCGGCTGTTCAACTCGGCAGGCGATGCTTTGAGGCTGCCAGCCGCTTTGGACACTGTCGCTTCCAAGGTTTGCAAATAAGCCAAGGCATTACCGCCAGTGACGGCTTCAATGCGTCGCACGCCAGCGGCCACGCCGCTTTCAGCCACCACCTTGAACAAGCCAATATCGCCAGTGCGATGCACGTGAACGCCACCACACAACTCGCGGCTTGAGCCGATGTCGAGCACGCGAACGGTTTCGCCGTACTTTTCACCAAACAACATCATGGCGCCGGTTTTCTGAGCAGACTCAATGTCCATCAAGCGTGCTTGGGTGGCGGGGTTGGCCCAAATTTCTTGGTTCACTTTGGCTTCGATGGCCAAAATTTGCTCGTCGGTAATGGGGGCATTGTGGGCAAAGTCAAAGCGCGTGCGCTCGGCATTCACCAAAGAACCTTTTTGCTGCACATGGTCACCCAGTACTTCGCGCAAAGCTTTGTGCATCAGGTGCGTGGCTGAGTGGTTGCGAACGGTAGCGGTACGCAATTCAGTGTTGACTTGTGCTTGAACAGCGTCACCCACTTGAAGACTGCCTTCTGTCAATGCGCCGTGATGTCCAAACACATCGGCTTTGATTTTCAAAGTGTCTTCCACTTCAAATTTGGCGCCTGCGGTTTGCAGCAAGCCTTGATCGCCTACTTGGCCACCAGACTCTGCGTAGAAGGGGGTGGTGTCGAGGACCACCACGCCGTTTTGTCCTGCCTTGAGTTCTGTGACCGGTGTGCCATCCACATACAGCGCCAAGACTTTGGCAGTGGCTTGCAGTTCGTCATACCCCACGAAGGTATTGCTCGCACCGGTGTATTCCAGCGCGCGGTCCATTTTGAATTTGCCTGCTGCACGGGCTTGGGCTTTTTGGCGTTCCATGGCTGTGGCAAAGCCCGCTTCGTCCACACTCAAATCTCGCTCGCGACAAACGTCGGCTGACAAGTCCAAAGGAAAACCATAAGTGTCGTGCAATTTAAATGCGACTTCACCAGGCAACACTTTGACGCCCCCTTCAAGGGCAGCATCCAAAATTTGCATGCCGACTTCAAGCGTTTCAAAGAAGCGCTCTTCCTCGGCTTTCAAAATATCGGTGATGCGTTTTTCTTGGGATGCCAAGCTGGGATAGGCGGCGCCCATCAGCTTGACCAAATCGGGCACCAACTTATGGAAGAACGGCGTCTTTTGGCCTAATTTGTAACCATGGCGAATGGCTCGGCGCACAATGCGGCGCTGAACATAGCCACGGCCTTCGTTGCTGGGCACCACACCATCGCTCACCAAGAATGCGGTCGCTCGAATGTGGTCTGCAATCACCCGCAAAGACTTGTTTTGCAAATCGGTGCAACCGGTTTCGCGCGAAGCTGCTTGAATCAGTGAGTCAAAAATATCGATTTCGTAGTTGCTGTGCACATGCTGAAGAATGGCGGCAAGGCGCTCAAGACCCATGCCGGTGTCTACGCAAGGTGCAGGCAAGTTCTTCACGCTGCCGTCGGGCTGCATGTCAAACTGCATGAACACGTTGTTCCAAATTTCAATGTAACGATCGCCGTCTTGCTCGGGGCTACCAGGCGGGCCGCCTGCGATCTCGGGTCCATGGTCGTAAAAAATTTCTGAGCAAGGACCACAAGGACCGGTGTCGGCCATCATCCAGAAATTGTCGGACATGTAGCGTCCGCCTTTGTTGTCGCCAATGCGCACCACGCGCTCAGGTGGCAAGCCAATTTCTTTCGTCCAAATGTCATAGGCTTCGTCGTCTTCAATGTAGACGGTGGCCCACAGTTTGTCGGCGGGCAACTTGTAAACTTGCGTCAAAAGTTCCCACGCCCATTTCAAGCTGTCACGCTTGAAGTAATCGCCAAAGCTCCAGTTGCCCAACATTTCAAAAAAGGTGTGATGACGCGCGGTGTAACCCACATTTTCCAAATCGTTGTGCTTGCCGCCTGCGCGCAAACAAGCCTGAACGGAAGCGGCGCGCACATAACTGCGTTTGTCTGTCCCCAAGAACACATCTTTGAACTGAACCATGCCCGAGTTGGTGAACATCAAGGTGGGATCGTTGCCAGGTACCAAGGGGCTAGAGGCCACCACAGTGTGGCCTTTGGACGCAAAAAAGTCTAAGAATGTTTTGCGAATTTCAGCAACGGAAATAACAGGTGTGCTCATGACAGGGGTATCTTTAAGAAAGCCAAACTGGGCTCAACTTTCCATTATAAGATTGCAAGCACAGCTTCCAAGCTTTCAAAATTACCCCTAGGAGACACCATGGACATGAAAACCTCCCCTTTGGCCTTGCTCAAAGACCCCTCACTCCTTAAAACAGACGCTCTGGTCAATGGCCAGTGGGTCAAAGGCAACAGCCGTTTTGACATCAATGACCCCGCCACAGGCGCCAAATTAGCCGATGTGGCCAACTTAGGCGCGGCTGAGGCCGAGCAAGCCATTGCGGCCGCCAATGCAGCCCTGCCCGCTTGGCGCGGCAAAACTGGCAAAGAACGCAGCATTTTGCTGCGCAAGTGGTACGACCTGCTGATGGCCAACGTTGAAGACTTGGGCCGCATCATGACAGCCGAGCAAGGCAAGCCCTTTGCAGAAGCCAAAGGCGAAGTGATGTACGGCGCCAGCTTTGTAGAGTGGTATGCCGAAGAAGCCAAACGCGTCAATGGCGAAACATTGCCCCAGTTTGACAACACCCGTCGCCTGACGGTCATTAAGCAACCCATCGGTGTGTGCGCCGCCATCACACCCTGGAATTTTCCTCTGGCCATGATCACCCGCAAAGTGGCTCCCGCTTTGGCGGCTGGTTGTACGGTGGTCATCAAACCCGCCGAGCTCACACCGCTCACGGCCTTGGCTGCTGGCGAATTGGCTTTGCGTGCTGGCATCCCTGCGGGTGTCATCAACCTGCTCACCGCCGATTCAGACAACAGCATTGCCGCAGGCAAAGTCTTCTGCGCAAGCGACATTGTTCGCCACATTAGCTTTACCGGCAGCACCGAAGTGGGCCGCATCTTGATGGCGCAATCGGCACCCACTGTGAAAAAATTGTCGCTTGAATTGGGCGGCAATGCCCCCTTCATTGTGTTTGACGATGCCGACATTGACAGCGCCGTAGAGGGTGCCATGGCCAGCAAGTACCGCAACGCCGGTCAGACTTGCGTGTGCGCCAACCGCATTTATGTGCAAGAGTCGGTGTACGACACGTTTGTGCAAAAGTTTGCCGCCAAAGTGAAAGCTTTGAAAGTGGGCAACGGCTTTGAAGATGGCGTGGTTCAGGGCCCGCTCATTGAACCGGCTGCTTTGGAAAAAGTGACGCGCCACGTGGAAGACGCCAAGGCCAAGGGCGGTGTGGTGTTGGCTGGCGGCAAAGCCTTGAATGGCCAGTTCTTTGAACCCACCGTCATTGGCAATGCCACGTCAGACATGTTGTGTGCACGTGAAGAAACCTTTGGTCCCTTCGCACCCGTGTTCAAGTTCAAAACAGAACAAGAAGCCATTGATGCAGCCAACAACACCGAGTTTGGTTTGGCCAGCTATTTTTACAGTCGCGACATAGGCCGCATTTACCGCGTGAGCGAAGCATTGGAATATGGCATGGTGGGCATCAACGTGGGCATCATTGCCACCGAGCATGTGCCTTTCGGTGGCGTGAAGCAATCGGGCTTGGGCCGCGAAGGCTCACACCACGGCATGGAAGAGTACCTCGAGATGAAGTACCTGTGCATGGGCGATATTTTGAAATAATTACTTCTTACCCAAGCCCAATCGCTTGGCGCCTTCAATGTAAAGCGCAATGCGCTCTTTCATGAAGGCGTCCATTTGATCGGTGCCAATGTTGACCAACTCAAAGCCACTCTTGGCAGCCAGCTCTTTCATTTCAGGATCGTTGTTCAGGGCCAGCCACATGTCTGACAATTTTTTGCGGGCCTCGGGTGAGGTTGATTTGGGAACGCCGACACCACGGTAAGCGCCGTCAATCCAATCGACACCCAACTCTCTGAAGGTGGGCACCGTGGGCATGAGGGGGTGGCGTTTTTCCATGGCCACCGCCAAGGCGCGCACTTTGCCGCGATTGGCAATGGCGAAGGGTGTGTAGGTGACCGCGCCATCAATTTGGGCCCCCACCACAGCCATCGACATGTCGCCTGTGCCTTTGTAGGGCACATAGGTACTCTTGATGCCAAAGGCCGCATTCAAACGTTCATGCGCAGCATGGTTGGCAGAGTTCAAGCCAGAGCCGCCCAGGTTCATTTTGCCGGGTGATTGTTTGGCCGCAGCAATGAACTCTGCGAAGTTTTTGATGGGGCTGCTTTCAGGCACCACCAACACGTCGGGGGTGTAATGAAACCAAAAGACGGGGGTGATGTCGGCCGTTTTGTATTGAACTTCACCTTCGATGGGCTGAAACACAATGTGCGGCAAATTGATGCCCACCACATTGAGGCCATCACCTGGCAGATTGTTCATTTGGGCCCACATCAAACCGCCGCCTGCACCGGCTTTGTATTGAATGATGGTATCGATGGCGCTGCATTTCTTTTTGAGCACCACTTGCTGGTGCCTGGCCGACAAATCAGATTCACCACCGGGAGGGAACGCCTGCCAATACATGACGTTTTTCTCAGGGCACGCTGGCATGGCTTGCGCCGTTGCTTGTTGGGGCAACAAACTTGCCAAACTCAGACCCACTGCACTCAACCAAAACTTTGTTTTCTTTGCCATTTTGTCTCCTGCATCACGGTGATGTTGAAATTTTCTAATGCTTAAGCATGTGGCACACCGCCTCAGTCACTTGTTGCATGTTGGCGTTTCCGCCTAAGTCGCGGGTGTGCAACTTGGGGTTGGCAGTCACAGCCTCAATGGCCTGCATCAGACGCTGGGCCTGCTGATCCAAACCGATGTGTTCCAACATCATCACACAACTCCAAAAACTGCCAATAGGGTTTGCGAGACCTTTTCCCATAATGTCAAAGGCAGAGCCATGGATGGGCTCAAACATCGAGGGGAAGCGTCGTTCAGGGTCAATGTTGCCAGTGGGTGCAATGCCCAAGCTACCAGCCAAAGCGGCAGCCAAGTCGCTCAAAATATCTGCATGCAAGTTGGTCGCCACCAAGGTATCTAAGCTTGCAGGCCGGTTCACCATGCGCGCCGTACAGGCGTCTACCAGTTCTTTGTCCCAATGCACATCTGGAAACTCGGCACTCACCTCTTTGGCAATTTCATCCCACATGACCATGGCATGACGCTGAGCGTTAGATTTGGTCACCACAGTCAGTAACTTGCGTGGCCTAGATTGAGCCAACTTGAAGGCATATCGCATGATGCGCTGAACGCCCACACGGGTCATCATGGACACATCGGTGGCCACTTCAATGGGATGACCTTGGTGCGCCCTTCCGCCGACACCCGCATATTCACCTTCGGAATTTTCACGAACAATGACCCAGTTCAGTTGCTCTGGTGTACATCGCTTTAAGGGTGCATCAATGCCGGGCAAAATTCGCGTGGGTCGCACATTGGCATACTGATCGAAGCCTTGGCAAATTTTCAGACGCAGTCCCCACAGCGTGATGTGATCGGGAATTTGTGGGTCGCCTGCTGAACCAAACAAAATGGCATCCATGGGACGCAAGGCTTCAAGCCCATCGGCGGGCATCATCACACCCTGTTGGCGGTAGTAATCACCCCCCCAATCAAACGAAGTGAATTCAAAATCAAACTCATTGTGGCCTTGCGCCAACGCCTCAAGCACAACTTGGGATGCAGGGATGACTTCTTTGCCAATGCCATCGCCAGGGATGCATGCAATTTTGAATTGTTTCATCAGAAGACCAGGGGGCAGCCTGTTTTGCTTTGCAAAAATTCTTGCGTCACGCCCGGGGCCAACTCAATGACCTTCAAGCCTTCAGGCACCACATCCATGACAGCCAAATCGGTGATGATTCGATCGACAACGCCCACACCTGTTAAAGGCAATGTGCACTGCTTCAAAATTTTCAAATCTTCGGTGCCGTCTTTTTTCTTGGCCACGTGTTCCATCAAAATAATGACACGCTTCACACCCGCCACCAAATCCATGGCGCCGCCCATGCCCTTGACCATCTTGCCCGGAATCATCCAGTTGGCCAGATCGCCCTTTTCGCTCACTTGCATGGCGCCCAAAATGGACAAATTGATTTTGCCGCCCCGAATCATGGCGAAGCTGTCGTGGCTGCCAAAAATAGAGGTGCCCTTGATGGTGGTCACGGTTTGCTTGCCCGCGTTGATCAGGTCGGCGTCGACTTCATCTTCAGTAGGAAACGGACCAATGCCCAGCATGCCGTTTTCTGACTGCAGCCACACTTCAATGTTGCTGGGCACGTGGTTGGCCACCAAAGTGGGAATACCAATGCCCAGATTCACATAGAAGCCGTCTTGCAATTCGTGTGCGGCACGTGCCGCCATTTGGTCTTGACTCCAGCTCATGCTTAGACTCCTGCTTTCTCTGTGATGGTGCGTTTTTCAATGCGTTTTTCAGGGTGCTTGTTAAGCACCAAACGGTGCACATAAATTCCTGGCAAATGAATTTGATCGGGAATCATGTCGCCTGTCTCGACAATCTCCTCAACTTCCACAATGCACAACTTGCCCGCCATGGCCACAGCGGGGTTGAAGTTGCGCGCCGTGAGGCGGAATTGCAAGTTGCCAGATTTGTCGGCACGCCAAGCTTTGACCAAAGAAACGTCAGGCACCAATGCGCGCTCCATGACATAGGTTTCGCCATCGAACTCACGCAACTCTTTGCCATCGGCCACCACCGTTCCCACACCCGTTTTGGTAAAGAAAGCCGGAATGCCTGAACCGCCTGCACGAAGCTTCTCTGCCAAAGTGCCTTGGGGTGTAAATTCAAGCTCAAGCTCGCCCGCCAAAAACTGGCGCTCAAATTCTTTGTTCTCACCCACGTAAGAAGAAATCATTTTTTTGATTTGACGCGTTTCAAGCAACTTGCCTAAACCAAAGCCATCAACGCCGGCATTGTTAGAGATGGCGGTGAGGTTCTTCACACCTGAATCACGCAATGCATCGATCAGGGCTTCGGGAATGCCGCAGAGGCCAAAGCCACCAACAGCCAGCAATTGACCGTCAGCCACTGCGCCTTTCAGCGCCTCGGCAGCAGAGGGGAAAATCTTGTTCACAGGGCGCTCCTAAGAGGGAATTTCTTAAAAGTAAGTAGTGTAATAGGTGATTAGAATCAGCAAACTGACAAGGATTGCCATGAACACCCCCGACACATCAAGCACCAAAACCACGCGCTACCCTGCGCCAGAGCTCAAAGATGTGCCAGAAGACATTCGGGCCAAGATTTTGGAAGTTCAAGAAAAAGCGGGCTTTGTACCCCAAGTTTTTTTGGCTTTTGCTCGCAGACCCGCTGAATGGCGCGCCTTCTTTGCCTATCACGACGCGCTCATGCTGCCTGAATCAGTGGGCCGCAACAGCCACCTGACCAAAGGCGACCGCGAAATGATCGTCACGGCCACCAGCGCCGCCAACAATTGTTTGTATTGTGTGGTGGCCCATGGGGCTATTTTGCGAATTTATGAAAAGAAGCCTTTGGTGGCCGATCAAGTGGCCGTGAACTATCGCAAAGCCGATATTTCACCGCGGCAACGTGCCATGCTCGATTTCGCCTTGAAGGTTTGTCTTCAAAGCGACCAAATTGATGAAGCCGACTTCGCACCTTTGCATGCCCATGGTTTTGACGACGAAGACATCTGGGACATCGCAGCCATCACAGCATTCTTTGGCTTGTCTAACCGCATGGCCAGCTTCAGCAACATGATGCCCAACCCTGAGTTTTACCTCATGGGCCGCGTGCCGAAACAAAAAACCTAAGCTTTAAGGCGTGACGCGCGCCCTCATGTCATCCGGCAAAGTGACCGCTTTTTGCTGCGGAAAATCAACCCAAATGGTGGTGGCGCCGCCTGCCGCGTAAATCACACCTGGCTGTTCGACCAATTCCAAAGTACACCACGACTCAAAGGTGGTGCGTGCAGGGTCGCTGACATACATCTTGGCCAGCACGTTGCCGGGATACTCCAACTGTTTGTAAAAATTGCAAAAAGCATTCACGATCACAGGGCCTTGTCCCTGGGGATTGGGCTCACAACCAATCGACTGAAAATAATCAATTCGAACCGTTTCCAAATACCTGAAGTACACCGTGTTGTTGACATGCCCCATGGCGTCCATGTCGCCCCATCGAATGGGAATGATCATTTCATGAACTTTTTTCTTGATTTCAGGAATTTCAAATTTCATAAGTCTTGTCTGTCTGCTGAGTCCATGAGGCGGTGCTGGATTTCACAGGGATTATTAGGCGAATTCTGCCTGTTCCGAGCTTAAAATGGGTTGTGAGGCCATCAATTGGCCAAAGTATGACAACTTAATGCGAGTCACTTCATGACACCCGAAGAAATTTTGAGCACACACGGCCCCCGTGAATCGATGGCATACGACGTGGTCGTTGTAGGGGGTGGCCCCGCTGGTTTGTCTACGGCCATTCGCCTAAAGCAACTGGCCCAAGAAAAAGGCACCGAGGTGTCGGTCGTGGTTTTGGAAAAAGGCTCAGAGCCAGGCGCGCACATTTTGTCGGGCGCCATCATGGACCCTATTGCACTGACTGAACTCTTTCCCAAATGGAAAGAGATGGGTGCGCCATTGAACCAAGCGGTCACAGAAGACATCTTCTTGATGACCACAGAAACAGGTGCCACACGGGTTCCCAACTTCACATTGCCACCTTGCTTTCACAACGATGGCAACTACATCATCAGCTTGGGCAACTTCACCCGTTGGCTTGGGGAACAAGCAGAAGCCTTGGGCGTCGAAATCTTCCCTGGCTTCACAGCCGCAGAAGTTTTGTACAACGACGATGGCTCGGTCAAAGGGGTGGCCACCGGCAACATGGGCATCGGCAAAGATGGCGAGCCCACAGAAAGTTTCCAATTGGGCATGGAATTGCATGCCAAATACACTGTCTTTGCAGAAGGCGCGCGTGGCCATTTGGGCAAGCAAGTCATTGCTCGCTTCAAACTAGATGCCCACTCCGATCCTCAAAGCTACGGCATTGGCATCAAAGAGTTGTGGGAAATTGACCCTGCGCGCCACAAAGCGGGCTTGGCCTTGCACAGCGCTGGTTGGCCGCTGGACGAAAACACCTATGGCGGCTCTTTTTTGTACCACATGGAAGACAAC
>Ga0114979_10002469_pt1 | contig 12487 bp, 12 predicted proteins | sample S_140625_EF_Meta_FD_87315 | JGI IMG/M metagenome (GOLD analysis project Ga0114979, IMG submission 87315) | Freshwater microbial communities from Lake Simoncouche, Canada to study carbon cycling - S_140625_EF_MetaG | ecosystem: Environmental > Aquatic > Freshwater > Lake | place: Lake... | reverse complement strand
TCGCGCACGCTTGACCCACACCATTTCCACAGCGATACACAAAGCTGTGACACCGAAGCTACCCCAAACATAAAGACCATAGCCACCCATGGCCCAAAAATCGTTCCAGCTGTTCCAAATCATGCGTTGACACCCCCTGCAAGTTTTTTGGCCATTTGAGCCTTCACTTCTGGCAGATCGGCCACCCACTGAGCATGTCGTTCGCGGACCAAAATAATGCTACGAACCCGGTAAAGGGCCATGGCCACTGCAAACATCCAAAAAGCAACGCCCATGATGAGCATGGCCTCGAGCATCACTTGCGCCATGCTTGAGCCTTTGGTAAGTGACACAGAAGCGCCTTGATGCAAAGTGTTCCACCATTTCACAGAAAAATAGATGACCGGCACATTGAGGGCACCCACCAAGGCCAAGACACCGCCCGCTTTGTCTGCCCGTCGTGGATCATCAATGGCACTGGTCAGCGCAATGTGACCCAAATACAAGAAGAACAAAATAAGCTCAGAGGTAAGCCGCGCATCCCATACCCACCAAGCGCCCCACATGGGCTTGCCCCAAAGTGCACCCGTCCAAAGCGACAAGAAAGCAAAAATAGCACCCGTTGGTGCCAACGCTTGGGTCATCATCCCCGACAAGCGCGTATTGAAAGTGAGGCCAAGTAAAGCCCAAAATGCCATGGCCAAATAAATGACCATGGACATCCATGAAACTGGCACATGGACAAAAATGATGCGGTAGCCCTCGCCCTGTTGGAAATCGGTGGGCGCTACAAACATGCCCAACCACAAACCCCAAACCGAAAGGGCTGTTGCTAACAATGCAAACAACGGCCAAAGCCTTCCTGCCAAGGGATAAAAGTTCTGAGGCGAAGCGTAAATAAATAGTTTTTGAATCATTGAAAAATACTTAGGATTCAAGTGCAATGCGAAGCGAAGCGGCGCTGGCCCAAGGGCTGAACACTGCCGCTACCAAAACGAGTGCAGCCAATACAGACAAATGGGCCGAAGCACCCAAACCACTGATTTCTGCTTGAACGGCGCCAGCACCAAACACTAGCGCAGGCACATACAAAGGCAAAACCAGCAAAGAAAGCAGCACATCGCCGCCACGAACACCCAAGGTGAGCGCAGCGCCTACAGCACCTATCAATGAAAGCACGGGCGTTCCAAGAAGCAAACTCAAAGTCAAAACCCAAAGCGCGTTGGTGGAAAGGTCAAATTGCAAACCCAAAATGGGGGCCAATAAAACCAAAGGTAGTCCAGAGAGTAACCAGTGTGCCAATATTTTGGCGCCCACAAGCAAAGATAAACTGTTGGGCGATAAGGCCATTTGCTCTAAAGTGCCATCTGCGTAGTCGGTGGCAAACATTCGACCCAATGACAACATACTGGCCAACAAAGCCCCCACCCACAAAATACCGGGTGCCACCAGTCGGAGCGTGTTCAGTTCAGGGCCAATGCCCAAAGGGAAAAGGGCGGCCACCACCACAAAGAAAAAGACCGACGTGATGACCTCGTTTTTGCGCCTGAAAGCCAAGACCAAATCACGCTTCACGATGGCCACAAAAGCACTCATGCAGACAACCTGTAGGATCGGCCGTCGCCTTGAAGTGCAACCGTCTGGTGGCTGGTTAGCAAGACCATGCCTTGATTGTTCAGGTGGGTATTCAGTACGCCCGATAGCACTTGCTGGGCGGCAAGGTCGAGTGCCACAAAGGGTTCATCCAAAATCCAGAATTTGGCTTTGCTGATGATCAGACGCGCTAAAGCTGCGCGTCTTTTTTGACCTTGTGACAAAACCCGCACAGGCAGATGCTCTCTGCCTCGCAATCCCAATTGAGAGAGTGCTGCCAAGGCCTCAGCCGAGGGCAATTGCTGACCTGAAATGGCGGCACTGACACGCAGGTTTTCAAGGGGACTTAAGTCTTCTTTGAGGGCCAGTTGATGGCCCAAGTAAGCCACATCTAGTCGAAAGTCGTCTGGGTTTTGGGCCACAGATTGGTTCTTCCAGGTGATTGCACCCTGTTCTAGAGCGCTAAGGCCACACAAAATTCGAAGCAAACTGGTCTTTCCAACCCCATTGCCGCCTTCTAAATGCAACCACTGCCCTGGCGCCAGTGTGAAAGATACGCCTTCAAAAAGGCGCCTGTCACCGCGAGAGCACGAAAGGTTGGAAACACAGAACATGAAAAAGAATATTAGCTGAACAGGCCCATTCAAATTTGATTCAGGTCAATCAAGAAGGGGCAAAAAGAACACAGTTAGACCATTCTATCTGCGTCAGATCAGGCACCCCTAAAAAGATCCAAGGTTCCTGAAAGTTGAATTTCAATCAAGCTGATGGTGAATTGGCAGAAATTTTTTCGGACTGATTGGTCAATGCCAACTCATTGTCTGGGGTCATTTCAAGGGCTGTTTTTTCAGCTTCTGCCTTGCGATACAAGGCCAAAAGGATAGGCAAACGATCGAGCATCTCGGCCCATTCGTATTCAAATGGCATACCAACCCAGTCCCCGTTGGCCTTCAGACCCGCAATGCTTGTCTTTATTTGGTGGCGTGACACGTCGAATGTTTTGATTTCCTCTTCGGTCAGAGATTCACGCGGGGTTTTGGCAAGATCCGCCTCCAAAACCACCAACTTATCGTGGAATGAGGCCAAAGTTCTCTTAAGGGTGTCGCTGTGACGTGAACGCTTTGGGGGATGCTGAATTTCTTCTAATTTTTTTGCAATGTCTTGAAAATTTTGTTGTGTTTGAAAATAAAAAACCAAAAAGGCTGCCAGCAAAATAAAAAGTACACCAATGACCAACAGAAAAAAATTGTTCATCTCTGACCCAGCATTGTCAACATGGATCCTCATCCTACCCAACTGTCACACATGCGGCAACTCAATCCATGGCTTAGCAACCAAGATTGTGCAGAAAATCGACATCAAAGCTACACTTTCACCATAGGAGAAATTGTCTGTGAACTCACCATCTGCCACCCTTTTGAATGCAAGCCCCCAAGAAAACACTCGTTTTGGCAGTGGAAAATCAGTCAAACGGCTTGAGGATCAACAACTGCTCATTGGTGCAGGTGTCTACACCAACGACGTCTCGCTGGCCGATCAAACCCATCTGGTTTTTTTACGCTCGCCATACCCCCACGCCAAATTGATCAGCATCGATGTGTCTGCTGCCAAGGGCTTGCCTGGCGTCAGAGGGGTTTTCACGGGCGCCGATTTGCAGGCAGCTGGTGTCAAACCGATGGCCCGGGCCATGAACTTCAAACGAGCTGATGGCAGTCCCCTGTCGAGCACCACCCGATTTCCTTTGGCCATAGACACTGTGAGGTTTGTGGGTGAACCCATTGTTGCGGTCATTGCAGATACAGAAATGCAAGCACGTGATGCTGCAGAGGCTATCCAAATTGACTTTGACGCACTGCCCAGCGCCACCAACCTCACCGATGCATTGGCTCTCAACGCCCCGCTGTTCACAGAAGCTCCAGACAACCGAGTGGCCGAGACCCGCTACGGCGATGCCAATGCAACCCAAGAGGCCTTCGCAAAAGCAGCGCATGTGGTCCATTTGGACATTGTGAACCAACGTGTGGCGGCCCTTTCTATTGAACCTCGAAGCGTTTTGGCCTACCCAGAACATGGTCGATTGACCATTCGGATGAGCAGTCAAATGCCGACGGGCGTTCGCAACACGGTCTCAGATTTGATCGGCATTGACAAAGAAAAGATCCGCGTCATTGTGGGCGATGTCGGTGGTGGTTTTGGCATGAAAACGGGTGCCTACGCTGAAGATGTGGTCACCGCTTTTTGCGCCCACACACTAAGCCGTCCCGTGAAGTGGATTGCCGACCGCGGCGAAGAATTTTTGAGCAGCTCGCATGGCCGCGACATTCAAACCAAAGCGGCTTTGGCCTTGGCCCAAGACGGCAAAATTTTGGGCTTGCGCATCGAAACTTTGGCCAATGTGGGCGCGTACCCCACCATGACCGGTTTGGCCATCCAAATGCTCATCGGCCCATGGGTGCAAAGCAGTGTTTACGATATTCAAACCATTGATTACCATTTCACGGGAGTCATGACCAACACTGCCAGCACAGGCGCTTATCGCGGAGCAGGCCGTCCCGAAGCCATCTACAACATGGAACGCTTGATGGACGAGGCTGCACGCGTGAGCGGTATTGACCGCGTTGAACTGCGCCGCAAAAACTTCATCAAGCCAGATCAAATGCCCTACAAAAATCCAATGGGCCAGGTCTATGACACTGGCGCCTTTGAGATGATCATGAATGAGGCCTTGGAAAAGGCCGACTGGCAAGGCTTTGCCAAACGCGAAGCACAGTCCAAAGCAAATGGCTTGTGGCGCGGTCTTGGCATCGCCACCTTCTTGGAGTGGACGGGCGGCAATGCACTAGAAGAAAACGTACAGGTCCAAATTTTGCCCGATGGCATGATTGAAGTGGCCTCGGCAGTCAATGCCATGGGACAAGGCATTGCCACTTCCCTTGCGCAATTGGTGGTCGATGTGTTTGGCGTCGACATTTCCCAAGTGCGTGTCATTTTGGGCGACACCGACCGCGCCAATGGTTTTGGAAGTGCTGGCTCTAGGTCGCTCTTCACAGGCGGTTCAGCCATGCGCGTAGGCGCAGAAAAAACCTTGGACAAAGCCCGCGACTTGGCGGGTCAGGCCCTGGAAGCCTCTCCGGCAGATTTGGCTTACCAAGGAGGCACTTTCAGCGTCAAAGGAACTGACCTGCAAATTTCACTGGCCGAATTGGCCAAGCGCCAACCCGATGCACGCATCGAAGTGCAGTCCAGCACCACCGCCAGCGGGCCCACTTGGCCCAATGGCTGCCATATTTGCGAAGTTGAAGTTAATCCCGCCACAGGCGAAACCAAGGTGGTGTCCTATACCTCCATGAACGACGCCGGTCGCATTGTGAACCCCATGATTGTAGAAGGGCAACTCGACGGCGGTGCTGTGCAAGGATTGGGTCAAGCCTTGTTAGAAGGTTTGGTTTACGACGCAGAAAGCGGCCAATTGCTCACAGGCAGTTTGATGGACTACGCCGCGCCCCGCGCCGACATCATGCCGGAAATGTTCCAAACATTCACCAACCAAACGGTTCCAAGCACCAACAATGTGCTGGGCGTGAAAGGTGTGGGCGAGTTGGGCACCATTGGCGCAACACCTTGCGTGGTCAATGCCGTAGCAGATGCATTAGCTAGAAACGGTAAAGCCGACAAATCTGTGAATATTCAGATGCCGATGACACCGTTCCGCCTATGGGAATTGCTTCACGCAGCGTGAAAAAACCTCTTAAGCTTTACAAATAAAACAAGCCTCATTTTCAAATCAAGGCATAGAATTGGGCGATGGATTATCAATGCAAATCAGCGACGGCCAGCGCATACATGCGCTTCTTACAGTTGGCCAAGTCAGTCCAACAATTACCTGATGCGCCGCAGTTAGACGCCAATGAGAAAGCTTTGCTTGAAGAAATTGCTTTGCGTTGGTTTGAAAACCGTGTCATGACAGTCCGCGAAGCCATTGGCTTGTCCCAATTAGGCTCTCCCGCCACTTTGCACAAGCGAATCACTCGCTTGCGCCAAAAAGATTTGCTGAAAACTTTTAACCAGCCAGAAGACAAACGCGCCAAATACCTCATTCCTACCGACAAAACAATCGCCATGTTTGGCAATTTCGGAAAGAGAATGAGTTCGGCCATTGCCACGCCCACCTAAAAAAACTTGGCCCTGTTCTGGCCTTTGTTCTTGGGCCCGAATGTTGGTCCATTTTCAGATTTAAGCGTTCAGCGTTCAGCTAGAAATAGTTCTTGCAGATCGCTCAAAAAATCAAAGCCTCTCTCTGTTGGCCAAACTTTGGCAAGATCCCTGCCGATCAGGCCTTTGACCTCAGCTTGCAATAAACCCTTCTGAATAGAAGTCATGGCCAATCCGGTTCGGGCCATGTAATCCGTCAAGCTAAAGCCTTCCCTCAAACGCAATGCATTGAGCATGAACTCAAAGGGCAACTCTTCGCGCGATACTTCTTCATGTTGCGTGACAGGCTCTCCCTTGAGTGCCTGCATCATGTAGAGCTGCGGCTCCCTAAAACGCACCTGACGGGTAATGCGATGCGCAAAGCTCAACTTGCTGTGAGCGCCAGCACCAATGCCCAAATAATCACCAAATTGCCAATAGTTAAGGTTGTGCCAACATCTGTGTCCGGGCTTGGCATAAGCAGACACTTCGTACCTTTGCAAACCCTCGGTACCCGTCATTTCTGTGATCAAGTCCATCATGGCGTAGGCATCATCGTCCTCCGGTAACACGGGTGGGTGTTTGGCAAACATCGTGTTGGGCTCGATGGTGAGGTGGTAGATGGAAATATGAGGTGGCTTGAAACTCAAAGCCGTTTCAACATCTTGCTTCAAATCTGCAAGGCTCTGACCCGGCAAGGCATACATCAAATCCAAATTGAAAGTCTCAAACGCAGTCAGGGCCTCTTGAACAGCCGCCATGGCTTGATCTCGGTTGTGCACACGACCAAGCGCCTTCAAGTGCTCATCATTGAAACTCTGCACCCCAATAGACAAGCGGGTCACTCCGGCCGCATGAAAGGCTTTAAAGCGATCTTTTTCGAAGGTGCCGGGGTTGGCTTCCAGCGTAATTTCAGCCTCGGCCTCCAAGGGCAACCGCGCCCTGATACCGCTGATCAACCGATCGATGCTGCTGGGTGTGAACAAGCTTGGAGTTCCACCGCCAATGAAAACACTGTGAACAGGCCGACCCCAGACTAAGGGCAAGCTGGTTTCTAAATCGGCCATCAGAGCATCGATGTAGCGCTGCTCTGGCATGGCCTGTGAGTTGTCACGCCATTCGTGTGAATTGAAATCGCAATAAGGGCATTTTTGAATGCACCAAGGCAAGTGCACATACAAAGAAAGCGGAGGCAAGGCTTGCAATTGCAGCAAGCCAGGCCGCATGGCATGCACCACATCAAACGGGTTGCTCATGCTTCAAAGACCCCAACGTTCGCGCATCAAAGCCAGCATGGCTTGAGAAGAACGGCCTCTGTGGCTGTTGGCGTTTTTCAATACTTCTGGCAACTGCGCAAAGGTTTTGCCAAACTCAGGGACAAACAAAATGGGATCGAAACCAAAGCCGTTATCTCCGACAGGTTCGCGCGCAATTTCAATGACCACTCGGCCCACGGCGATCAAGGGCTCTGGATCATGAGCACTTCGAAGCGCCACCAAAGTGCTCACCATGGCTGCACGGCGATTTTCAATCTGGGCCATTTGCTCAACAACGGCACGTACATTGTTGGCATCTGATTTTTCATAGCCAAACTGCATGCAGTAGTAGGCTGTGTCGACACCTGGCAAACCGCCAAATGCATCGATGCACAAGCCCGCATCGTCAGCCATTGCAGGCAGGCCACTTTGTGCAGAGGCATGGCGTGCTTTGGTCAAGGCGTTTTCAACAAAGGTTTTGTAAGGCTCAGGTGCCTCTGAAATGTTCAATTCAGATTGGCGCACCAACTGCACGTTTAACACACTGAACATGCTTTGCAATTCAGCCAACTTGCCCGCGTTGTTGGATGCCAAAACCATCTTCATGAATTTAAGCTCCAGCGTGCACGTGGGTTTCGCGCGATTGCTTTTGCAATTGCACCAATTCGGCAATGCCCTTTTCGGCCAGAGCCAACAAGCTGTCCATTTCTTTGCGTGTGAAAGCCACCCCTTCAGCCGTGCCTTGTACTTCCACAAAATTGCCTGCACCCGTCATGACGACATTCATATCGGTATCGCAAGAAGAGTCCTCGGTGTAATCCAAATCGAGCAAAGCTGTGCCATCTTTAAGGCCAACAGAAATGGCTGCAACTGAATCCAAAATGGGTGACTCTGTCAATTTGCCTTGGTGAATGAGCCAATCCACAGCATCTTGTGCCGCCACAAAGGCGCCAGTGATGCTGGCAGTGCGCGTGCCGCCATCGGCTTGCAGCACATCGCAATCGAGGTGAATGGTGCGCTCCCCTAATTTTTTCAAATCAAACACGGCCCGCATTGAGCGGCCAATGAGCCGCTGAATTTCTTGAGTGCGGCCACTTTGCTTACCGCGCGCAGCCTCACGGTCTCCGCGGGTGTGCGTTGCGCGGGGTAACATGCCATATTCAGCAGTGACCCAACCCTCGCCGCTGCCTTTTTTGTGGCCAGGTACTTTTTCTTCCACCGATGCTGTGCACAACACGCGGGTGTCACCAAACTCAATGAGCACCGAGCCTTCTGCATGCACGGTGTAACCCCTTGTGATTTTGACGGAACGCAATTGATTTTGATTTCGGCCATGGGCGCGTGTTGAAGCTGTCGAAGAACTGGTCATGGTGAGGCGTAGTTTAAGTTTGAGATAATGGGGCATGGGCAACAGACAAAGCGTCCAAGCCCCAACAGATCTGCAGTTTTTGACTGCTGTACCCAAGAAAGAATCCATGCCAGTTTACAGTATGACCGGGTATGCCAGTGTGCAATCCAGCACGCCAGTTGCACAAGGAAGCACTGATTCCTCAGCCACACCCACGGTCCGTTTCGGTTTGGAAATTAGATCGGTCAATAGCCGTTTTTTAGACCTGAGTTTTCGCCTGCCCGATGAACTGCGCCACACAGAGCCAGCGCTGCGTGAGCACATCGTGCAACACATCAAGCGAGGCAAGGTCGAGGTTAGGGCTGTCTACCACAGCAGCCAAGAGACCGAGCTGACCGACCCCGCCATTGGCACCCTGCAAAAACTCTTGAGTTTGCAAAACAAAATTCAGAGCTGGTTGCCCGATGCGCGTGAATTGAGTGTGTCCGATGTCATCAAACTGGCCTCCCATGAGAAATCAGGAATCGGCCTGAGCGAAGCAGATCTCATGCCTTTGGCCACCCAAGCGGTCAAAGCCCTGAAAGACGCCCGCGCGCGTGAGGGCTCAAGACTTGCTGACATGTTGCTAGACAGAATTGGCCAACTTCGCACATTGGCAGAACAGGCCGGTCCCCTTCTTCCCAAATTGGTTGAGCAGCAGCGCCAGCGCTTCATTGACCGCTGGAACGAGGCCATGGCCTTGTCTGAAGGCACTATTTCTTCAGACGTGGCCAAGGACCGTGCACTGACGGAGGCGACGGCCTTTGCCATTCGCATTGATGTGGCCGAAGAACTTACCCGATTGGCCTCCCACTTGGATGAAATTAGCCGCTTGATCAAAAAGGGCGGTGACATTGGCAAGCGCTTGGACTTTCTCATTCAAGAAATGCACCGAGAAGCCAACACCCTGGGGTCTAAATCGGCAGCCCTGGAACTCACCAAGATATCGGTCGACATGAAGGTGCTCATTGAGCAAATGCGAGAACAAGTGCAAAACATCGAATAAGTCGACTGACAGATCCACCACACGCCTCAGACCCCATTACACTCCTTGCCATGGAATATCCTGGAAACCTCTACGTTGTAGCCGCTCCCAGTGGAGCGGGCAAGTCCAGCCTGGTCAAGGCCCTGATGGAGCTAGATACCCGTGTGCTGCCCTCGGTCTCACACACCACCCGAGCTCCCCGCGGCCAAGAAAAACACGGCCGCGAGTACTTCTTTGTCTCGCAACAAGAGTTCGATGCCATGGTGGCAGGAAACGCCTTTGTGGAATGGGCCAATGTGCATGGTCACAGGTACGGCACCTCCAAGAAAATGCTGGAAGAGCGCATGGCACAAGGCTCCGATGTCATTTTAGAAATTGATTACCAAGGCGCCATGCAGATCCAAAAGGTTTACGCCAATGCCATTTTGATCTTCATACTACCGCCTAGTTGGGAAGAATTGCGAAGCCGTTTGGAGCGCCGCGGCGAGGACAGCACAGAAACCATCGAATTGCGGCTGCAAAATGCGTCCATTGAGCTTGCTCAGGTCAAAGAATTCGACTTCGTTATAATCAACGAAGTTTTCGATCGCGCCTTGTTTGACCTCAAGGCCATCGTGCACGCTCAAAGGCTGAAGTACGTAGCCCAGCACCGCGCCCGTGCCGAAACTTTCGAATCCCTCCACATCACCTGATTTTTTACCGGAGACCGTCATGGCCCGCATTACCGTTGAAGATTGCCTCGAACAGATCCCTAACCGCTTCCAATTGGTTTTGGCTGCCACCTACCGCGCTCGCATGCTGAGCCAAGGCCACACGCCCCGTGTCGAAAGCAAAAACAAGCCGGGCGTAACAGCGCTTCGCGAAATTGCTGCTGGCAAAGTTGGCTTGGAAATGCTCAAAAAAGTAAACTAATTGCTACACTCCGCTAGTGCCATCAAGGCCTAGCATGCAAAAGCCCCAAAGTTTCAAAACTTGGGGCTTTTTCACGTCGACAGCCGACCACAGATTCTGCTCATCCATCAGGGCTATTACAAGCTTGGCCAGTGGCGTTACATTTATGCCATGCGCGCAGCTTTTTCATCTATTTTTAACCACTCCGGTCCTGCTACAAAACCCGGAAAGCGCGACAACGCTCACGATATCCAAATAGGCATTGCCTCCGTCAGTGCCGCCAACGCAGCCGCGGCCAGTTTTGCCGCATTGGTGGCTCGGTTGGAGTATCTCTCTAAATCGGACATCGAATTGGTTCGCAAAGCCTATCGTTTTGCCGACGAGGCACACCTTGGCCAGCTTCGCAAAAATGGCGAGCCCTACATCACCCACCCCATTGCTGTTGCCACTCAGTGCACCGAATGGAAGCTCGACGCGCAAGCATTGATGGCCGCTTTGATGCACGACGTCATGGAAGATTGCGGCGTCACCAAATCCGACTTGATTGAAAGGTTTGGATCTTCAGTGGCGGAGTTGGTCGATGGCTTAACGAAGTTGGACAAACTGGAGTTCAACACCCGCGAAGAAAATCAGGCCGAATCGTTCCGAAAAATGTTGTTGGCCATGGCACGTGATGTTCGCGTGATCTTAATCAAATTGGCCGATCGCTCGCACAACATGCGCACCATGGCAGACATGCCCCGCGAAAAATGGAGCCGCATCTCGTCAGAAACAATAGAAATTTACGCACCCATTGCGCACCGCCTAGGCTTGAATCAAACCTACCGTGAATTGCAAGACTTGGCATTTCGCCACTTAAAGCCATGGCGCTATGCCATTTTGTCCAAGGCTGTTGCCAAAGCTCGCAACAGAAGGCGAGATTTAATTCAGAAAGTTCATGCTGAACTAGAGTCCACTTTCTCAAAGGCCGGCATCGAAGTTCAAATTTCCGGCCGCGAAAAAACGCTCTTTTCTATCTACAAAAAAATGGATGGCAAGCATTTGAGCTTTGCCCAAGTGACCGACATTTATGGCTTCAGACTCATTGTGCCTTCGGTCATTGATTGCTACACAGCCTTGGGCATTTTGCATCAGATGTACAAGCCCGTACCCGGGCGTTTCAAGGACCACATTGCCATTGGCAAAGTGAATGGCTATCAGTCATTGCACACCACCTTGGTGGGCCCATCTGGCGTCAATGTTGAGTTTCAAATGCGCACCGAAGCCATGAATGTGGTGGCCGAATCGGGTGTTGCAGCCCACTGGCTCTACAAGGACAAAACATCGACTGGCATGGAAGCAGAAAGATTGGGCACGCAGTGGCTACAGTCACTGTTAGACATTCAAAAAGAAACGCGCGATGCGTCTGAATTTTGGGATCACGTCAAAGTTGATTTATTTCCAGATGCCGTCTATGTCTTTACGCCCAAGAGCCAAATCATGTCACTCCCAAGGGGTGCAACGGTCGTTGATTTCGCCTACATGATTCACACCAACCTAGGCGACCATTTGGTGGCGGCCAAAATCAACAACCAGCAAGTTCCTCTGCGCACAGAGTTAAAGAACGGCGATGTGGTGGAAGTCATGACCGCACCGGTTTCCGCACCCAACCCTTCTTGGTTAGGTTTTGTCAGAACTGGGCGCGCACGCTCCAGAATCAGGCACCACCTGAAAACCATGGCGCACAGTGAGTCGATCGACTTAGGTTTGAAACTTCTCACCCAAGCCTTGCGCGCAGAGGGCATTGAAAAAATGCCTGAAGATCCCTCACGTTATCAGGGCATGTGGGAAAAAGTATTTCGCTTCACGGGTAACCGAAACAAAAATGATCTCTTGGTCGATGTCGGACTTGGCAAACGCATAGCCAGTATTGTGGCCAAACGAATGGCTGCACTTCTAACAGAGATGGGTGAGAAACCTGATCCGTTGCTCATGACACGTGAAAGGTTCATGGCCAACGACACGCTGTCACAGGGCGCTATCTTGTTGGATGGCACCGAAAACGCATCGGTTGTCTATGCACATTGCTGCCGCCCTTTGCCAGGCGACAAGATCATTGGCTACTTGGGCAGGGGAGAAGGTTTGGCCGTTCACACATCAGATTGCAGCGTTGGCATGAAGCTCCAGCAGAAAGACAGTGAGCGCTTCATTGGCGTGGAGTGGTCC